>Ga0187884_10000531_pt1 | contig 37980 bp, 61 predicted proteins | sample June2016WEW_20_4_FD_132983 | JGI IMG/M metagenome (GOLD analysis project Ga0187884, IMG submission 132983) | Peatland microbial communities from SPRUCE experiment site at the Marcell Experimental Forest, Minnesota, USA - June2016WEW_20_40 | ecosystem: Environmental > Terrestrial > Soil >...
CACATTGGTGCTTTTAGTGAAATCATTCACATATTGTGTTTAGGCGAGGTAATAAATATGACTTTTTTCACAGGTGTTAATACGCCAATTCCCCTTTCAAGGAATACGGCGCCGTATATAAGCGGATTAATCGCTAGTATAAGCAGTACTACGCCAACTACATCGCTAACTCTAAGCGTAGGTTCTTGTTCAGATTCTACGAACAACATTGATATGGTTGTGTCAACACCTATAACAATTAACGCTACAACAGAAGGCGTAAATGGTATAGATGCTGCAGCAGCTTTAGCGGCCTCTAGCATTTATTATGTTTATGTAATTGGCTCAAGCGATGGTATTTATTTACCACAAGCGATACTGTCTTTATCTCCTACCGGACCAGCATTACCTGAAGGTTACGACAGTTGGCGTATGGTAGATATTAAGGCAACTGGCGTGGCTTCTACATTTTTGCTTTCTTATACAAATCCAGTAGCATTAGGTCGGGAGTTTATTTATGACGCTCCAGTTAAAGTGCTAAACGGTGGCGCAGCAAATACTTTTACTGCTGTTAGTTTAGCAAACGTAGTTGCTCCCATAGGTTCTCCAGACGTGCATTTTATTGCAAGCATTACCCCTGTTGCAGGTACTGGTGCCGGTGATTCTATTACTTTAAGACCTACAGGATCGGCTAGTGCCGGTTTTGCAATCTTAAGTGGTAGCGTTGTATCAAAGGCGCAAGTAGCTGATCTAGAATGCCCAGCGTTTATTGTAGGGGGCACATATCAAGCGGTAGATTATACACTGACTGCAGCAGGCGACGTGGCCAGTTTGTGGGTAAAAAGCTGGACGTACACAGTATGAGTTAACTGATTTACTTATTAACTTATCATTCTAGCTACCGAGAATTGCTCGGTAGCTAGAGGTGGGGGACAATGGCATATTCCGTAAATGAGTTGATTACGAATGCGTTTTATCTGAGCAAGGTAAGATCACGTGATTTTCAAACTGTATCAGGTAGCGATGTTACAATCGGGCTAGACCTGTTTAATAAAGTATTGGCTGGTACTGCAAGCAATACGCGGATGATACCGTATTATTCAGAATATAGTTTAAATGCGGTTATTGGCCAAGAAAAATATTTTATACCTAATTTAGTTGAGCCTTTTTCGCTCACGTTTAACATGACGCCGGTCAGGTTTGCTACAACAAAGCTTAGCCGAAGACAATTCCACTCAACGACAAGAATAAACAACATTATTGCGTTGCCTTTCGATGTAACCTTTGAAAGGGCGTACAATGTAAATATTGGCGCAGTTGCAGTAGTTGTTGCTGGTAGTGGTTATGCGATTGGCGATATTTTAACGCTTGTTGGCGGTAACAATGATGCAACACTTACGGTTACTGCGCTTAGCGGTACAGCTGTTGCTGCTGTTAATGTTTCAAATCCAGGAACTGGATATAGCAATAATACAACTTATGGCGTAACTGGCGGTACAGGTTCTAGTGCAACATTTGCTGTTACGCTAGGAAATGATGGCTGTAACATGTCAGTACAATACTTACCTAACGAAACGTATCCCTTTCGCGTCTGGGGAAAGTTTGCGCTTAGTCCTGTTACGGTTGCACAATTACCTATGGATTTAACTACTGTATATGCTCTGTGGTACATAGATTACTTAGAACACTGGGTGGCAAAACGCATATGTAATTATTACGGCGTTGCTATAAATCCTGAGGTGCAGGCAATGATTGATAATATCAGTTCTAATATCAACGATTGCAACGTTATAGACTTGACGTCAGAGAAAATTAATTTGTATTGTAATCGTGGCCAGCCGAACTGGATTACTTTGCAGTTATCGCATGGTTTTGAGCCGGGGTATTAATGGCCACACTTCCACTACAACTTCTATGCAGTTCTAAATTTGGGCGCTTTAGTAAAATATCGTTAGAACAGTGCTGGAACATGTTCCAAATTGATGGTTGGATGGTTCCATACGCAGGTTATATATCTGTAAATGCACAAATAATAACGGGAGTTGGCAGAGGAATATTTTATAGTGCACGTTCTAATACTGGTTATATGGTGCTAGGAGAGAATGTGTATAGTATAACATTTCCCAGTGCCATTCCCTGGCAACCAATAGTAACTTACGTTGCTAGTTTGTCTACATCGTACGGTGATGTGTTTATAGACGAGAACTTGATGGATCAAATAGCATTTTGTGATAAGCAATATATTTATATATATGACTATTCAACCAGTGCGTTTGCTCGACTTCCATTGGATTTTAGCGCTGGATATGTAACTTTTCAGGACACTTATTTTATAGCTTCATGTAATGGATTACCTGAGTGGAGAATTTCAGACGATCTTTTGCTTGCTATTAATACAGCGACAGTAGTCAATGGTGGCAGTGGCTATCATGTTGGTGACGTATTAACACTTGTTGGCGGGAAGAATGGTACTATAACCGTTGCTACACTTAGTGGTTCTGCGGTTGATACCGTAACTGTTCCACCTGGAACAAGCAATATAAGCTCAGGTTTTGATGATAGCGTAACCTATGCTGTAACTGGAGGTCATGGAACTGCTGCTACTTTTTCTATTACGCTACAGAGCGGCTTTACTCCATCAAGCGAACAAACCGGAAGTTTTGAGACAAAACCTGATAATGTAATGGCTTGCGTTAGAGTTCCTGGTAAGCCAGGACAGCTTCTTGTGATGGGAAAGACAGTAACAGAGTTATGGAGCGATCTCAAACTACAACTATTTCAATACCAAAGAAACAGCGGCTATATCATCGATTTTGGGTGTTTGAATGCTGCTACTATTGCTACTAATGAGGAATTTGTTATTTGGCTTGGTAGTAATGAAAAATCCGGTCCAGCAATATTGTTATGCGCTGGTGGACCTGCAACGCAGATATCAGACGATGGAATAAATTACCGCTTGGCACAATTAGTAAATCCTGAAAACTCTTTTGGGTTTATATTTAAACAAGATGGGCAAACATTTTACCAACTTACGTTTGCTGATCCAGCCGATAATGTGACATTTGTATATCACTTTAATGCGAAGAAGTTTTATAACTTATGTGATCCATATCAGAATTATCATATTGCAAGGCGAGTAGCTTATTTTAATAATAATTACTATTTTATAAGCGCAACTGAGCCGATTTTGTATCAACTGTCTAATGACTTTAATACTGCCAATGGACAGGAAATACCGAGAATAATTATAACGCCAACATCAGCGCTTACTAGTCGCGCACCTTTTGTTGTAAATAGCATTACTTTTCCTATAGAGCAGGGAGAGAATGAGATTGATGCGCGCGTTGATCTCTCTACATCATCAGACGGTGGCATTACTTTTGGTAATCCATTTGGTCTTTGGCTTAATAATTCTGGAAAAAGAAGAAATATTTTCAAGTTTTATAATTTAGGCAGATATAACGAAGTAATTTTTCAGTTTAGATTTTATGGGTTGGGCCGCTTTGTGCTCAGCGACGGGGAAGCAGATATAGTTTAATAAAAAAAGGTGAATTTATGTGGGCAGCAGCAATTCCAGCAGCATTTTCATTGGCAGCGTCATTGTTCGGTCATAAAAAACACGGCGGTGGTGGTGGCGGCGGTGGTGGTGGCGGCGGTGGCAATGGAGATGCGCAACTTGCACAAATGCGATTAGAACAGCAACGCAATCTGGGGCCATTCGTCAATGCCGGACAAGGCGCTTTACCTGTTTTACAAGGGCAATATCAGCAATTAACAAACTACGCCAATCCGCTTGCGAGTTATTTAGGTCTTGCCACCCAAGGCAATAACCCAATGGGGCAATATCAAAACCTTATAGGTCAAAATAATCCGACAGAACAATATCAAAATCTTGTAAACAATCCTGGCGCAGTCATGAATAAAATGGGGGCTGGATATCAACAGTCTCCTGGATATCAATTCAATGTTGATCAGATGACAAAAGCAGGTAATCGCGCTGCCGCTGCTGGCGGATATAAAGGTAGTCCACAGCAACAAGAGTACATGGCACAACAAATCCACGGATTGGCAAACCAAGATTACAATCAATATTTGAACAACGCTATGGGATTGTATGGACAAGGATTAGCGGGACAACAGGGAATGTATGGGGCAGGCTTACAAGGAATGGGAAATATGTATGGGTCGGCATTACAAGGACTAGAAAATCTATATGGAAAGGGATTAGGAGGTTATGCAGGAATAATGGGAGCAGGAGCGGGAGCGGCTGGAGGCTCAACCGATACATTATCTGACATGCTTAAGTCTCAAGCGCAATTATCATATTCCAACCAAGAAAACGCTAACCGAAGAAGGCAGGGTGCATGGGGAGGAATAGGTAGCCTTCTCGGTCTTGCTGGACAAGGAATGTTTGGTGGTAGCGGTGGTTTTGGTAGCGGTTTTAGCGGTGGTGCTTAAGATAATTACAACAATTTAATAATGAGACATTTATGTTCCCAATAAATACTTTAGAAGAATCAATGCCGGCGCTTTATGGTGCTCAACAAGTCCAGAAGCTTTATCAACAGGGACTACAAAGTCAATATATGCCCAAAACCTTACAAGAACAATTGCGTCATGCTCAATTGGTTAATCAGTATTATGGGCCAAATATTGAATCTGAAATGTATAACAGAAATCAGCAAGGGAATTTATATGGACAACAAGCTCAATGGCATGGGCCAAATATACAATCTGAAATTGCTTTAAGAGGAATGGAGGGGAAAAATTTAGCGTCACAAATCGCACAACGCGCATATCAACAAAACAACCCGCTTGGACAGTTATCATCTATGCCTGAGCTATTTAAAGCCCAGGCATTATATAGGCATTTTGTAGATACTTTAGGCGAAAACGACTCAAGAACGCAAGACGCCAAGAAAAACTATGAAATAATGCAAAAGAACGCCCAGGCATTAGGAGAATATCGCGGTGCAATGACGCAATCAGCCCCTCAACGATTTTTATCGTCAACAGGAAAAGACATTCTTGCAGCAGCGCAAACTAGCCAAGGATATTATCCGAGCGCAACAGGTACACCTGCTGGACAGCCGATCCCACAACCAACACAACAATCGCCGAATCAGGGTCAACCACAACAGCAACAAGTATCTACGCTTGATTCTGCCTTAAGTAATCCAATAAATACAGCGCAAGGAATCCAAGGAAACGCTGTGCTCCCCGAAACTGAAACAGTACAAAATGCTTTTATTAGGCAGCGCGGTGAAAATGGTGGTGTAAAAATCATTGCTAGCAACGGAGTGATTGGGACAGTTCCAGCTAATAAGGTTGGCGTAGTATTAGATTCGGGCGGTAAGTTAGCTGAAGAGATACCGCAGCAACAAATTCCCTCAATTAGTCCCGCCTTAAGCAATATTCCTGCTGGGTCAACACAACAACAAGCACCTTCTTCGTCTTCGACTCCTCCATTAACAGCGCCAGAAATGACTGGTTTGCTTACGGGATCGGCCATAAAAAAAGCGGGTACAACGCAATTACTCAACAGAATTCATTTTATGACATTGGCCGATAATACGTTTAATAATCTGTTGCCAGATGTGCCAGCAATGGAATCCTATACTGGCGTAGAGGGAAGGTCGAGGCTAGCAGCAGATAAAGCTCAGGCTGCGATCGGGGAATCATCGCCAAAATACCAGGCATATATACGATATAAAACAAACGCAGCGTTTTTAGCAACACAGTTAAGAACAGCCTACGGAGATAGCGTACAAGAAGAAGCTGCAAAAAAACTAACCGAACTAACTAACCCATCCGCATGGGATAAAGATCCCGCAGCAGCGCACGAGGCGTTAATGACTTTCCATAAGACATTTACGCAAGAGTTAGAAAAATCAAAACAGATGCTACTGAATCCATTGAGTATCTATAGAGAACAAAAACCAAAACCCATAAAATCGTTAGAGCAAGCAAATAAGATTGCAAATGGCCAAGAAGAAAAAACTTTAAATGGCAAAAGATATGTAAAAATTAATGGGGAGTGGCATACAAAATGACAAAAGTTACTGACCCAAATATATTAGCCCAGCTAAATGAACAGACAAAAGTAACCGATCCAAATTTGCTTGCTCAGCTAGAAGGACAGCAGCCTCAAGAAACAAATTCCAGTTGGTTTGGGTCGCGCATACCGGCGAATATTGCTATAGGATTTGCAGAAGGCGGCCAAGCATTGCGCAATGCTCCATATAACATTACCAGAATGTTTTCTCCAGAAACTGCAGAAAGGATGTCTAAAGGAAGAATTGGACAGGCATTATTTGCGCCTCAACACAACAATTTTGGTCCTACATTTGGTATTAATGATCCAAATATATTGGATAAATTAATACAGGAAGCAGCACAATATGTTCCTCTTGCTTCTGCTACTGGTGGAGCTGGTCTTGGTAGAACGATAAGGGGAGGAGCAATAAGTGGAGGCTTATTAAGCGAAAACCCACTTATAGGCTCGGCATTAGGAGCAGGGTTAGGAGCAATAAGGCTTCCTTTATCAAAAGCATTAAAATCGATGCCATCGGCTTATAAAGCCATAAAACAAGGTTTTAGTCCTACTAAAACATTGGAAGCTTTAAACGAAGGATATACTGAAAAAGCAATACAGCCAATTGTAGAACAAGGAAAACAGCAATATACAAATTCAATAGGTAAATTTTATAACAAGCCTTTTTCTGGAACTCCTGAGCTTGAAAGTATTTTAACCGAAAATAAAGAGTTCATAGGACCTAAGATTAATAAATTCAGCAAAAAACTTATAAAAAACTCAAACCTAGAAAACGCTGATCTTTTAAAAAGAAAACTTAATGAAGAAATTTATGATTTGGCAGGGAAACGAGCCGTTGGAGATACGACCGTTGGAGATAGATTAAGCGTACTGCAAGATTTAAGAGAATCATTAAAGAACCAAACGGTAGCTTCATTAGAACAATATAGCCCAGAAGCAGCTCAAGCTTATGAAGCAGCAGAAGCAAATTGGGCACAAAATGTACATCCCGTTAGAACGCTTAGCAGTTTATTAAAAAACATGTCGCACAAAATAGACAAAACATCTGCGGCCGCAGTAAAAAGAACAGCAGAATCAATACTAAAAGAACATGTACAAAACGCAGCAAATATACCTCCAGAAGCTAATATTATGACAAATAAAATGATACAGCAGTATAAAAACGCTGAAACATTAGAAAAGGTAATAAAATATGGTGGCATAGCAGCATTGATTGGAGGCGGTGGAGAAGCAACACGTAGGCTTTTACATTTATTATAGGATTATAACATGAGCGGACTAGATTTAAATAAGATTTTTAATGTTTTTATTGCATTTGGAGGTTACTAACGTGAGCGGCTTGAATACTAGATACGTTCCTTTGACGACATTGCAGGAACAATATTACGACAAACTAAACGACGCCCCGATGGCTGCAGGTGTATTAACATTTTATTCGGACGAAGCACGAACCGTACCAAAAGCGGTTTATATGTTAGCTGGTTCGCCACCAGATTATACATATGTACAAGTAGGCGGCGGAGCAGGAAATGTTATAACATTAAGCTCTATAGGAACTGTTGACGATAGCGGCGGAAATAATTTGGTTATATATGGATATCCATATGATGCCGATGGCAATGTCCAACTTTATTATATGACTGTATATAATTCTGCTGGACAGTTTCAATTTTCAGTTGGCGGTTTTCCTAATGTTTCGTCTAGTTCACCAACACCAACATCAGGAGAAGAAAAGAATCTTATAAAAAATGGCCAGTTCCAGCTTAATTATGGAACAACGGCAATAACAACTACAGATACAAACGTAGCCTATGGTGGTTGGCATTATGTTAGAAGCTCTAATACAGCCACAGATACGGTAACATTTAATCGAGAGGGATCGCCCATAGCCGGAGGTCTTCCAAGTGGAAATCCGCGTTATACTTGTACTGTTGCTTGTGGTTCTCCCGGTTCTGATTCACTTAAAACCCTAGAGGTTAGATTTGAAGATGTAAATAGATATTCCGATACGGTTCAGCAATTAAGTTTATATTTTGAAGCCATGAGTACCGGAGCATCTACTATTTCTGTAGGTCTATATAAAAACTTTGGAACTGGAGGGTCAGCTCCGGTTTATAGTGAGTTTGTTACAGACGCACCCTTGGGTACAGAATGGCAAGCGTTTAATAACTCATTCGATTTTGGATCAAACGTTGGGAAAACAATAGGAGCAAACGACGATGACTATTTCTCTATTCGTATAAGCTTTGACCCTGCGCTTACATTTAGTGTAACACTAAGCAGCTTTGTTTTGCTTTTAGGAACTGAGGTTATAACCCAATATCCGTTTAGTCTCGATCCTCAGCAATACGCGGCCCCTAATTATTTTGCTACTGGAGGATTTCGTCCTCTAGCGGTAACTACAGCGGCACAAGCAGTTACGGGAGCAGCAGTAACTGTTCCTTCTGCAGGAACATACCTGATTAGTTGGACATGTTCTGGTGGTACAAAGATAACCGCACCTAGCGGTCAATTATATTGGATTTATGGATATATAAGCAGTTCGCCACCTACCCCTATACCCGGAACCAACATTCTTATGGCAGATGAATATCTTGTAACAGGTGCGATTGATGTTGTTTATGGAAGCGTTGCACAAACTATTGTTTTGGAGGTGGAAACTACTACAACTTTTCAAGTTTATATTAGTCTTAGTAATCTTGCTGGAATGTCATCTGGTTCTGTTGATTCCGTATGTTCCGCATCAATTACAGCAATTAGAATGGGTTGGAATTAAAAATCAAATTAAAAATTTAAAAAGAGGAAAACATGGTTACTAAATTAAATATTATTAGAGACATTGGCGGCGTACCGAGTTATACGCTTCCGCAGTCAAATACAATATATACAGGATTACTTACGGCCAATGTCGCACAATCTGTTGTTGCGCCGACTGATTCTCCAACATATATGGTAAGAATAGGCGTTATGAATGCAGCAGATATTTATGTATCAGTTAATGGAGCAGCAGCTATTCCAACTGGCGCTGTATCTACATCTACAACTGAAGTTAATATAGCTCAAACATATGTAGCTAGCGGTGGAACAGTAAGCGTAATTAGTCCACAAAATAATACGGCCTATTCGCTTGGATTTTACGCCTGCTTATAAATTGGAGAACGCACATGCTGTTTAACCGTTCGGTTTTTAAATCATTCTATCGTAGTTTGGTAGATGGCGTATTCAATTTGCCAGTAAATAAAGGCGCAACGGTGCCGCCGGAAGAGGATGACAATCTTATTGATAATGCAGGTGACCTGCTATTAGATATTGCTGGTGATCAACTTGTGGCACCAGTTGCTTAACAATTAAAATCGGAGAAATTAGAATGACGACTAAAAATCTTGAACTTTACGGACTGCATTTTCCTGTAGCAAGTTTAGCAGCATTAGCGGGCCTTAGTACTACAGGCATGGTTACTAGCGTTCTTATAGAAGTAACTGGAGTAGGAGTGTTTGCATATCAAACTCCTGCTGTAGCTACACCAGACGGCAAAGATGTTATAGCCGCTACAGATGCAGGCGGAGTCTGGATTCGACAGACGGTGCCAGCTTTAGTTACTGACGCTACTGGTGCAATGATTGGTATTACAAGTGGAGGCACAGGAAATGCAACTGGTTTGGCAGTAGCGGCAACTAATATTGCAGGAGGTCTAGCAAATAAAATTCCATATCAAACCGCTGCAAGCACTACAGCTTTTACAACACCAGGAAATAGTTCTGTATTGGTTACCAGCGCTGTTGGTGTACCATCACTTAGTACAACATTACCTGCGGTAACGGCTGGAGCTGTGTTGGTAACTGATCCAACCACATCATCTTCTGGTGCTTTAAATACTGCTTTATCTAATATGCTTAGTTATGTACATACTAATTCCTCTGCAACCGGAACTAACAATAGCATTAATTCTACAATTACTACCCAACAAGTAGTTACAGGAGCAACAGTAACTCTAGCGGCTGGCACTTATTTAATTTCTTATAGCGCGTCACAACAATATACGGCTGTTGCTGGAGATATAGGGAGTGCACCAGTATCAAACGCGCACATATATAATGCAACTGCCGCAGCAAATATTGCTGGTACAACATTTAAAACCCTTTGTGGCACAGTAATTGCTGGAACGGAAAGTTTTGGCGGAACAGCTTCAGCAACTGTAATTGCAACATTTGGAGTATCTACTACCTTAGCAGTTTACGTACAATTTGCTACGGCAGTATCTACAGGAGGAGGAGCAAATACTAGTAGCGCCACTATTACGGCTCTCAAATTAAATTAGGATAGGCCGTGAAGATTCCAAGTTTTGAAAACATAAAGTTCGTAGATGAAAATGGCATGTTGACTCCAGAATGGAGGACAATTTTGTGGCAGCTATTTGAGGGATTGCAAAATAATTTTTCGAATGAAGGACTTGTCCCACCATCTCAAACGGCGGCTAACATAGCTTTACTTAATCCAACCGTTTCTTTACCTGGAACCATAGTTTATGATACCACCGACAACGTTTTAAAAGCCGACATAGCAAATACTTGGCAAACTTTAGAAACAGGAACACCTGTTGTTTTTCCTATAACAATTGCTGAAGGCGGCACGGGGCAGGTTACTCAACAGTTAGCTATCGACGCTTTAGCTGGAGCGGTTACTAGTGGGGATTACCTGCGCGGAAACGGAACCGACGTAGTAATGTCAACCATCCAAGCCGGAGATGTTCCAACTCTTAATCAAGACACAACGGGCACTGCTGCCCACGCGACTAATATTGCAGGTGGAGCAGCCAATGATATACCATACCAGACAGCAGCAGGAACAACATCATTTATAACTCCTGTAAATAGTGCAATATTGGCTACTAACGCATCTGGCGTGCCATCAGAAACCACTACTTTGCCAGCAATAAGTATTGCATCTGGCACAGTTACTGATCCAACTACCTCTACTGTTGACTCTATAAATACGGCATTAGCAAATATTAACAGCGCAATACCTTCTCCTGTGAGTTATCCAACAACCATTGCCAATGGTGGAACCGGACAGATCACGCAGCAGTTAGCCATAAACGCTCTTGCTGGCGCCGTTACTTCTGCTGAATATCTAAGAGGAAATGGAACGAATGTAACTATGTCAGGAATTCAAGCAGCAGATGTACCTACGTTGAATCAATCAACATCAGGCACCGCTGCTAACGTTACGGGAGTCGTAGCGCTAGCTAATGGCGGTAGTGGTCAAATAACTGCCCAGTTGGCAATGAATGCTTTTGCTGGATCAGTAACAAGCGCTGATTACTTAAGAGGCAACGGAACTAATGTTGTAATGTCTACCATCCAAGCAGCAGATGTGCCCACGCTTAATCAAAGCACCACAGGTACCGCGCAGTATGCAACGAACATAGCTGGCGGTATAGCAAATGATATTCCTTATCAGACAGCAGCAGGAACAACATCATTTATAACGCCTGTTTTTAGTGCGGTGCTCGTATCAAGCGCTGCTGGCGTTCCTTCAATGTCAACTACATTACCAGGAGTAACTGCTGGAGCTGTATTAGTAACTGATCCAACCACATCGGCATCGGCAACTGTAAATACTGCATTAAGAAATATATATAGCGCAGTGCCATCTCCAGTTAGCTATCCAATCTCTTTAGCGAACGGTGGAACGAACGCTACTTTAGCAGCGTCTAACGGTGGGATATTCTATAGTACGGCATCTACTGGTGCTGTCTTGGCAGGTACTGTAACGGCCGATCAAGTTTTATTATCCGGTTCTTCCACTACGCCAGCATGGTCTACTGCAACTTATCCTGCATCTACAACTATAAATCAGTTGTTATATTCTTCTGCTGCCAATACTATTGGTGGCCTAACTACTGCTAACAGCGCAGTATTAGTAACAAACGGCACTGGCGTTCCTTCTCTTAGCACCACGTTACCTGCAGTAACAGCAGGCGCAGTATTAGTAACTGATCCAACCACGTCTACAGTTGATTCTATAAATACAGCATTATCGAACATAAATAGCGCAATACCATCACCAGTGAGTTATCCTACGACCATCGCTCACGGAGGTACTGGCCAGATTACCCAACAACTGGCGATTAATGCACTGGCGGGTGCTGTGACAAGCGCTGAATATCTACGTGGAAATGGTACTAATGTAGTGATGAGTGCGATTCAGGCTGCAGATGTTCCAACGTTGAATCAAAGCACGAACGGTACATCAAGTAATGTAACAGGCATTGTAGCATTAGCAAATGGCGGAACAAACGCTAATTTAACGGCATCTAACGGCGGTATATTTTATAGCACCGCATCAGCGGGAGCTGTTCTATCTGGAACCGCCACGGCATATCAAGTTTTGTTGTCTGGAGCTTCAACTACACCAGCGTGGTCTACAGCAACCTATCCAGCAACTACAACCGCCAATCAATTGCTATATTCATCAGCCGCTAATGCTGTTGGTGGGCTTACGAGTGCCGATAGTTCAGTATTAGTTACTAACACAAGCGGTGTTCCTTCTTTGTCATCTACACTGCCTTCTGCGGTACAAGGAAATATTACCTCAGTGGGAGCATTATCATCTGGTTCGCTAACAACAGGATTTACTGCAGTAACTGTTCCTTTGGGAGGTACGGGTGTTTCTAGTACTACTGCTTATGGTGTTTTGTGTGGTGGTACAAGCACAACATCAGCATTTCAAAATGCAGGCGCTGGGTCTCTTAATCAAGTTTTAACTAGTAATGGTGCTAGTTCCTTACCAACGTGGCAAGCACCTACAGCAGGAGCTATAACTAACTATAGTAACTATTCTACTAGCTCTCAAATAATGACAGTTAACACAACACCGCAAGCAGTTACATCAACAAATATTACAATAGCAGCAGGAACATACCTTATAATATATAATCTTTCTTGTGCAGTTACTCCTGGCAATTATGCCAGTGAGGGACTTAATGTAATGTCTGAATTATATAATGTAACATCCTCAGCTTTAGTAACAGGAACAAAAGCTTATCCAGTTAGTTGGGTAATTACGAATAATAATTATACTATGGGAGGCTCTGCAGCGGTAAGCGCGATTGTTACTGTTGCTGGCTCAACCCAATATCAGATATATGTAACCTTATCTAGTTCAGCATATACATCTAGTTGGAGCGTTCCTTTTGCGAGTATCACGGCCATAAAAATAGGGTAAGTTTATTATTAATTTTGGAGAAATGAAAATGCCTTTTAAAAGTCAAGCGCAACGTAAATTTATGTATGCAAAACATCCTGAGTTAGCTAAAGAATTTGAAGAGGCAACCCCCAAAGGTAAAAAACTTCCTCAACATGTAAAGAAGAAAAAGAAAAAATGATTCCGAGTTATTTTAATAAAGTTTGCCATTCTATGGGGATGCCTTGTGTAGATGAATATAAATTCCTACCTGATCGCAAGTTTCGCATAGATCATGCCATTATTGATGGGAATATTAAAATTGCAATAGAAGAAGAAGGCGGAATTTTTACCCAAGGAAGGCACACAAGACCTATGGGGTTTTTAGGCGATCTCGAGAAATACAATTTATTAACTGAGGCTGGTTATTACCTATTGCGTTATCCTCCCAAGAAGATCAACTACCAGCAAATCAAGAAAGTTTACGATGGATTGAAAAATAGGTTGACTTAATAATGTTCCCAAGCAGAAATAATATCTACAAGTAATTTATCATCATACACCCTATAAACAATCCTATGTTGATCGTTCAATCGGCGGCTGTATGTGTTTTTAAAACATTTTAGTTTTTCGAAATCACATGCTTTTGCATATGGATTGATCTTGATGATGTTTATTATTTTTTTAAACTTAGGGTATAACGTAGATTTTTTTTTCTGATAAAGGATGCTTCATAGCGTATAGAATATCTTTGCGCGTTGATGGATTGGTCATTAAATAAATTGTTTCATTCATGTCTCTCCATTCTTGTTCTGATAATAAAACACAGTCTCCTTTTTTAGAATGTATTAATTGTGGGTCACCATCGTCAGCGGCAATGTCTTCTAATAGTTTAAATAAATTAGCTCGAGCATATGAAGCAGTAATTTTTTCCATTAGATTTCTCTTTATGTTTTAGTCGTACTATAGTACCACATTTGGTACGTAAAGTAAAGAGTGATTATAGGGGGCGAAATTAGCTAAAAGGGGATAAAAAAGAGGGTTAACAAAAGGCCAAGATTTTTTTCCAGTAAGAGAAATTACTGGAATTAGACGGTTTTTCTTTGCTTCAATTTTTTAAAAAGTAACCGAGCCATGGGAGCCCTATTACAATTAAACAACAGGTAAAATATCCAAGCCTATTTAAAGCGGAAATATCTTTCCGTGTTAATGCGATATCTGCTCGTACCAATTCAACATCATGCTTGGTTGCAAGACTGTCATCAATAACTTTACTAATTTCTTCGTTTCTTTTTTTAGTGCGGAAAACTTCTGTTTTTATTTGGAGTTCTGTATATCCTGCCTTTTTTAAAAGCTCAGCGTCTTCAAAACTATCATATGGAATTGCATGCGTCATAATCTATCCTCATTTTTAGATTAGTGTTACTATATAGTATTAGCATAGTTTAGGGAGAAGGGCAATGAGTTCAAGTTTTGACGCTGCTATACCTACGGTTTTTTTGTGGGAAGGAACTACTTACGAAAACGATCCGAACGATAAAGGAGGTGAAACTTGTTGCGGCATTGTATGGACCGATCTAAATAGCGCTATTTCTCATGGGATTGTTCCTGCTGGCACCACGATTCTAACTTTATCAAAATCTCAAGCGGCAGATATTTATAAGGCCTTTTATTGGAATGCCCTAAATTTATCGCGCATACTTACGCAATCGATAGCGACTAAAATTTTAGACGTAAGCGTAAATGTAGGTTTACACTGGGGAGTAGTATTGTTACAACGGGCCGTGCGAGCGTCAACTGAATATACTTTAGATGAGGATGGAGAGTTAGGAGAGAAAACTATACATGCGGTTAATGAGGCTATTCCTGGGTGTCTATTAGCTGCATATAGAAGCGAAGCAGCCGCATATCATCGCGCTATTGTAATTAACCACCCCAATCAAGAAGAGTTTTTGGATGGTTGGCTTATAAGAAGTTACGCTTAATAGGTAACGCTAAATGGATAACATAGATACAAACATAGAAGCTAAAAACGTTACAGAAATCGGCAATGTTAATTTACAGCAGAATTCTTATTTTCAAGACTCTGCTGGCAATCCATGTTTGCGTCGAAAACTTGGAACGATCCTTGTCGGAATGGGATTGGCTATGGGTCTTGTGCTTTTCGGATGGGGGCTTCATGAACCTGGAAAAGATTTTGAAACTTCTTATCAGGTCTTTACTTCTTTTCTTCTTGCAGGTGGAAGTTTAGTTGGAATTAATGTGGTCGAGAATATAAAAGGGCTTTTAGGAAGAAAATGAAAACAAAGATATTTTACACGATCCTGTTAGGCCTGTTATGTATAGCCGTGCTAGCGCTATATTTAATATTTTTCTATTGCTATATATAAAATAAGTGTAAAATAGCTGCTTCAGCGGTAACCAAAGGAGGAAATATGCTACATATTATTTTGGCATTATTTTTATTGGTTATTTTTTTGTGGCTTATAAAGATTGTAAAGTCTGCTATAAAAAAAGCAGAAGCACAAAAACATATTGATGCGACAATAAACCAGAAGATTTGGAAATCTGACCTGTATCATCGACATGCTAAATATATAAATAATAATTGTTATCGGAGTAGTAGGTGTTAATCTATTTAATTGCATTCGGCGTCATAATAATGCTTTTTGGCAGCATTTATGTTTTAGCCAGGATGGGTGGTCAAAAAGCACAGCAGACCAAAGACTTACAGGCTACAGTTGATTCTGTTTCTAAGGCTGCAGCTATAGAACGAAAAGCGGTATCTACTCCTACAGATGAAATATATAAAGAAATGACTAAGAAGTTTACTCGTGATGAAAATGTATCTACTCAATAGATTGGCCACGGCAATAGTATTGTTTTTGGTTGGCTATGCATTATTTGGCTGTGTTAAGGCGCCAATTGACTCGTGTTGTCTAATATTTAAACCTATTATGATTTCCAAAGACGATAAATTTACTGCTGGTACAATAGACCAAATATACCAGCACGATAAAGTCATTACTGAGATGTGCGACAAGTAATAGTTAGAATTTCTTAATCTGGTACCCAATCAAGATCAACTGTATATTTCTTCCCTATATAATTCTTATAGGTAGCTGCAATAAGAACAGGAGCAGCGACAATAATAATCGGGGCTGCCACAGTAGATATTCCTACCGTTATAAAAACTGATGCAGAAAAAAGTCCTGTAGCTGCAGCACCAAATAATAGCGCATCAAATGCCCCATAGACGCGCTCCTCTAATCTAATGCCGCCGAAGCACTCAGAAACTTCTGTTGCTGATAGTTCTTTTATCATAAAGCCTCCGTTTTATTAGGTTTTAATTTTAATTGTCGTTTTAAAGATGGTTGACCAGTTCTCTTCTCTTCTTGTATTATATTATATATCTCTTCGCGATGTACTGAAATTTCATTTGGCGCCTCGATACCTAAACGTACTTGATGCCCATTTACACCTGTTACAGTAATTTTTATATAATCTCCGATAACTATTGCTTCTGAAACTCGACGCGTTAAAATTAACATTTTCCCTTCCTCCTTTTCCTGATTTTGTTATTCTGTTATAAAAGTATTAGATGATTTTTTAGGACATCTCATTGCTTCTTGTTGGTTCCATTTCCAATAATCAAGCATTAAAACATTGCAACATATATCCCTACATTCGAATTGATTTAGTAATATTAGTCCTACGCTCTGACCATTTGCCTCGCGTAGGCAATGGCATCTAGCGGCGGATACGGTTTTAACTTCTATATAGCTTAGTGGTATCATTTTATCGATGCAATGCTATTGTTAAAGCAAGAATAGAAATTGAAACGGCGATAATTGTAAATCCAATGCCAACTATCCATTTTAAATTTACTATGCCTTCTTTTAAAAGCTCTATATCTTTGCGTATTAATGTAACGTCGCTTTTCGTGGCCACGCTATTGTCAATATAATCACGCTGAATATTAGCAAAACTCGCGTGAACATCTATTATTTCTTCTTTTTCACCTGCTTTTTTTAAGTTTTGCGTGTACTGAAATATGTCATATGTTGTTGCTGTCATTTTTTATTTCCTTTTGTATTTAATGATGTACCGTTATAAAGTTGCGTAGTTGCATTAGCTATACTATGCAACTGCGCAACTCTATGGCCAAAATATGCAACACCACGCGCAACCTTAATGCAACCGTTTCCCTAAAATCCTTTCTAGAAAGGGTTTTGCAATGCAACAGTCAACGCAACTTAAACGCAACCAATATAGAAAACTCAAACAACCCCAAAGCAACTTAAGATCCCAAGCAATGCAATAGCCAGCATAATCATCCAGCCCCATTTATTGGTGTTTTTTTCTGAGTTTACAATGCGCTCTTCAATTATCTTTATATCGTGTTTGGTCGCCAATAAACGATCGAATTCATCTGTTTGGTTTTTCATTAAGCGCGTTTGTGTTTTCGCCTGATCTTTACTAAAACCACCGCTTAATAATTCTTCTGTACATTGTGACGTATCAAACGTTATCGTGTGTATCATTTTATTTCCTAATTAGTGTTTTAATATATATCCCAATATTGACAATCCAATTGTCAGCAAAACGGCAACTATGCTGCCAAGTTTAATTACTAATTTATTCGCTAGCTCTTCTAAATCTCTTTTTGTGGCTAGTTGATTAGTAATAGTTTCTGCCATAAGCTGAGCTTGTCTCTCTGCTTGTGCAGAAGGTACGCCAACCTCTTTTAAACTGTTGGCGAAGTATAATGTATCAAATGGTATCGCTGGGCAGCTCATTTTTGGTTTCCTCATTTTGTTTTTGGATGCGCTTTTTAATTGTCTTTCTTTTGTTTTTTCCCTGTCTTCTTTTGGTGCTGAGAATATCATCTATAGTAATCTCTATAGAATGTTCTTTGGCTAAGTCTACAAGTTTTCTTAATACTTTATTTGTGGGCGCCTGCTGTCCCAATTCCCAAAGGCATATCTGCGATTGACTTAGGCCGAGCAGTTTTGCAAACGCCGTTTGCGACAGGTTCATTGTTAGGCGCAGCGTTGTAATTTTCGTTTTTAGTGTGTTTCTCATATGTGGATTTGATTGTTATTTTTATTTACTATAGCATAGATTCTTTACCCTCGCAATAATAATATTTGCAAAGTCAGTTTTGATGTGCTATAGTAATTGTGTAATCAAATGAAATGCCAATGAGGGGCACTAAAATGAATAACACAAATGAAGTTACTGCAGTAAAGATAAATATGTACAATATTACTATTTTTAAAGCCTTATTTCCACAACTTATGGCTGAGGCATTTTGGAGAAATGAAGAAAAAAAACTGGAATGGTCGAATGATTGTTTTGGCGAATCAGCGGAGATTCAATGATAAAGAATCTAAAGTTTTTTTATTATAAGAGCGAAACTGTTGTTTTATGTTTAGCTCTATTTGTGGTGGTATACTTTTGTTTAACAATTATAACAAATTGACGGGGGAAAAAACATGTCAAGTATCTTAATAGTTGGTGAGAGTGGTTCGGGCAAAAGCACTTCTTTGCGTAATTTAAATGGCAAAGAAACTGTTCTAATTAATGCTTTAAATAAGCCGTTGCCATTTCGTGGCGGAGCAAAGAAATTTGGCACTAATGCAATCTTTACCGATAATTCCAGGATCATTGTACAGAAAATCCAGGAAGCGGAAAAAAACAAAAACATAAAACTAATTGTGGTCGATGATTTTCAAGCAATCATGACGAACGCTTATATGAGTACGATTGAAAACAAGGGTTACGAAAAGTTTACAAAGATTGGTAAAAGCATTTGGGACATTGTCAATGCAGCAAACGGATGTAGAGGAGATTTAAAAGTGGTATTGTTAGCCCATGCCGAAACTGATGTTAATGGTAAAATCAAATGTAAAACCGTAGGTAAATTGGTAGACGAAAAAATATCACTCGAAGGTATGTGTACAGTCGTTTTGCATTCTAAGGTTGCAAACGGTAAATATACGTTTCTGACGCAGAATGATGGAACAAGCATAGCTAAAAGCCCGATGGGCATGTTCCAAACAATTGAGATTGATAACGATTTGGTCGAGGTTGTAAAGGCTATTGACTCCTACTATGATGAAGAAGATATAAAACCAATGGAAGCCGTTTCTGCACCTAAACTTCGCCTAGACTTCGTCCAACAAATTAATGCGTGTAAAGATGTTGACGCTTTGAATCTGAAGTATAAAGAGTTAATAGAATTTTCGATGACGGAAGAGCAAAAGCAGAAGCTAATAAAAGCATGTTCTATAAGAAAACAAAACTTAATCTCGGAAGACGATATTCCACAATGAGTATAACAATGGATCACGAAGAATCACTAAGTTTTATAACAGCGCAAAAAATGATCGACAAGCTTTTGCTATGCGAAAGAATAGAAAAAGATATAATCGACTATAAGGCTGAACCATACAATAAACAGCAGCTTTCTAAAAAACTGTTTCTATCAACAAAGCAACTTGGTGAGTTTGGCGATGAGGATTTCTATAAAAGATATTCAAGAAAGATTTCTTTGCCTTTAATTAAATTGTTTTGTGCTACTAAATTTTACGAGGACTATTAATGAACGCAATACTTAAGCCTGGGAAATATACTTTCCAGATTTGCAACTGTGATGCTGCTTATATTGGAAAAACATCGGGAAAAGAATCTATTAGAATTATATGTAAAATAAACTCAGGAGGCGAAGAGACTAAAATATTTGAGTACTTCTCGAAGTCTATTGATCCAAAAACCGGGAAGCCCTGGGCGTTTATTACAGAACGGCTAAATGATTTAGTTACTTCTATTGGCAAACCATATCTTATAGGAACAGAAATAAAAGCCGATGATTTATTAGATGGCGTAGGTTATGCAATTATCCATACTGAGAAGTCAGAGCAGTATGGAGACAAAAGCCGAATAGCAAAATTCTTGCCGCCTACGGATACACAACCGCTTGCTGAGGTTACGGTTGAGGCTCCGGTTGCTCCAGTACAGACAAGATTACCATTAGAAGAAGATGGGATAAATAAGGATATAGACATGGATTTGCCTTTTTAAAAACAATTTGCGTTCTTTAATAATTATGTGCTATAATCATAATATAACAACATGAGGAAAGAACAAATGACACTATATACTCCAACATCTAATAAGCTTTATAAGTTCTTCTTGGACACAAACCGAGAAGACGATATACCGCTTAAGTGGATTCATCAGAACAAACCTTTTATAATGAACAATTACCCAAAGGCCTTTGAAAAACTATTTCCTGATGAAGACGAAGAACTTGAAAGCGAAGCAGCAGACGAACATAATTATTTAAATTCAACAATAGGAAGAGGAAAATAATATGAACTTATTTAAAGATTATTGTAATCAAACCACGAAAAAAGATTTATATGATATGGCAGTAAATATCGTTATATACAATGGAATGCCTAAGAAAGATGCTGTGAAATATATTGAAGAAGCCAAAGGGCTGCCGTTATATGATCTTTGTTATGTTTTAAATAAATTAATCATCGAAATAAAAAAACTACAGGGGAAAAAATGAAAGACGAATCTGAAGATGAAGCACAATATCTTTTAAATGTTCTAGGTAGAGATAAATGAAAAACGAAAATATGAAACTTACAGAATCGTTTGCAAATTTAATAGACCATTTTAATAAATGCGACCCAGAGAGAAAGCCGGAACTAATGGGTTGCTTAATTTCATCCGCTCTTGCTACAATAAAAACTCTTGAAGAGCAATTAGAAATGGCGAACGCACTCATCAAAATCTTATAAACGGAGAATGTGTAATATGATGACCAATGATGAAGCAAAAAAATTAGTAGAAGAGTTCACAGAAAAATTATCAGCTTTTATTCAAAAAGAAAACCCGCCCATGGGAATTGTTCTTTTTTCTACCTTAATCATAGCAGGTTATTCTGCCTCTTTAGTTTTGCATGAGGTGAGAGAAGCAACCAAAAATATGCCCAATATGTCAGATGCAGATAAAGAAAACGGCAAAGAATATGCTAGAAAACTAGAGGATTTAAATACCTCTATAAAGCAGCTGCTGGGATAAAATATGTTTAACAATAAGAAATTTTGGTTTTTAATTATTACCGGCGGGATGATTTCGTTAGGAATTAATTTGTTAATTCAGTACTACGCAAACACTTCTGTTTGGCTTCATTGCTTACTTATAGTTGGCGTTGCTTTTTGTATAATCTATACATTATTAGAGCTATTTAGTGATTGGTGGCAGGAATAAAAAAGGGCGTGATGAGGTCACGCCCTTCAAACAAGCACATATAAAAAACTAAGGAGACATAATATGCAAGAAACAAAAATTGTTACTGCGGAGTTATAATAACATGTTAAGAAAAATAAATCTATTATTGTTTGTTCTATTCTTTTTCTGCTCTTCCTTCGCTAGTGCCGCTAAATTTTCGTCTGATGCAGAATATCAACTGATTTTCACTCCTGGAGAAGATGATTGTGCAAAACAGATTGTCCAAGTAATTAATAACGCTAAACACCAGGTTCTTGTTCAAGCTTATAGTTTTACTGATTGGGATATTGCACATGCTTTATTACAAGCAAAAAGACGAGGAGTGCAAGTGAGCGTTCTTTTAGATAGGAGCCAAAAAGATAAGGAAATTATGCGGTTTTTATTGTTTTATAAAATTGATTGCAGTATTGATTCTGCTAACTCTATCTCAATAGCGCACAATAAAATTATAATTGTTGATCGCAAAATAGTTGTTGGAGGCAGTTATAATTATAGTAAAAACGCAGCTCATAGAAATGCAGAAAATATTACGATAATAAAAGATCGTGCTTTTGCAGCGGCTTTTTATGCTAATTGGAAAGCAAGAAAAGAAATGAATAAAACAAGAAAATCACAGAACTGCGCATTATAATCTTATCCTATAATTTGTAAAATTTAATATTTCCTTAAGGTTGGCTATTATTTGTTGACAGCAGGCGTAGAATGCGGGTTTTTAAGGGAGCACATGAGCGAATTTTTGCTTGCTTTTTACGCCTGTTGCTGTATAAAAGGAAGTGAATTCATTCGTGAGCGTGAAAGCTCAAAACATTAACTGTTTTACATTGCGAACAATTTGCCATGTCGATCGACTAGCTACCGATTCGTCCAGGCACCAAGCCATACAGTTGCGGTAACTTTCACCTAGTTGGTTGACATGGCAAATTGTTCGAGATGTATAAGGACTCAAGATGAACAATACACCTGGAAATTTTATTATATCAAATACTGATGAGATGAAATCTATTAGATGTGCTCAAGCCCAAATAGTTTTCTATTGGCTTTGTAAATTCAGAAATCACACAACAGGATTATGTTTTCCTACTTATGATAAGCTTTCTGAATGTTGTTGTTTAAGTGAAAGCTCAATAAGAAGAGCGATTAAATATTTGATTTCTATAAAGAAAATAAAAATAAAAGAAAACTCCGGTCGGTCTAATCATTATATAATTTTAAATAAAGGATACCCCTGTCAGATAGAACAGGGTATTGGAATTAATCTAATGGAACGGACAGAAACTAACGCGTTAATGTCCAATGCCATTGTGGACTTAGAGGGAACCCCTGTCACACAGACACCCCTGTCTAATAGACACCCCTGTCTAATAGACACCCCTGTCACACAGACACCCACCCCTGTCACAGGGAACACTCTGAGTGTTCCCTGTGAACAGCTAAATAGATTAATTAAAAAGAACATTAATAAAAAAGACAACAACAACCCCCTTACCCCCTTGTCAGGGGGAGATGCCGAGGTTCCAAAAACGGAATCGAAAAAAAGTAGTGGTAGTTCTTTTTTAAATTCTCAAAAGCTAGAAGCAAAAAAATCTCGGCTTGATAAAATAGCAGAGTGGAAAAAGTTTGTTGATATTGAGCCTTTAAAAAAATATGGATTCGATCCCATAAATTTATTTCAAATAATTGACAAAACAAAATTAACCAAGGAGGAAGTTAACGAATCAATAAAAAATTGTGCTGAAACTTTAAACCAACCGGGAAAACTTGAAAGCATCACCTCAACACCATTGCTTTATTTTTTGGGACACACATTTAAAAATGAAGTGTTTTCCCCAATTGGAAAGACCGGCAAGGAAATCGTTGCCGAAGAGAAAGCAAAACAAAAAGAAAAGTGGGAGTTGCAAAAAAAAGAAATTGACGAAGTCAGTTTGAAAAATGCGAACAAAAGATTTGAAGATTTTAAGCAAGATAAATTAATTAACCAAGCGAGGGCAATATGAACGATCTTTTTTCAAAAAATGTTGAATTAAAAACTCAGCAATTAGCTGATAGCATAAGCCTATCTTCTTTGGATTTTTTACCAGAAACATGTACGCTTAATTTTACTATAACCGTGGAAGTGGAAGGAGTTATAAAACACGTGCTTAGACATGTTGAAACAAAACATCCAGACCTTGAAAAACAGATCATTACGATAACACCAGAACACTAAAACTCATGAGCGAATACAAATATCACCACGACGAAGACGAAGGCAGTTGGGGACGATCAAAACCCAAGATAGGCTATAAAAAGCCTGTAAAACCCATACAGCCGATTGAATCACCAGACGACTGGGTAATCATCCAAACATCGGAAGGAAGCCTAAAAACAAAGCGTTGCGCGCATGTTGAATACGGTGATCGGTGTCATAATCCTGGAACGATGTCGCATCCTGGTGGCGACAAGTCGCAATGGTTTTGCAAAACGCATTTTCATCAGTATTGAGCTAAGTCATTGATTTTTGGTAAACTGGAAAATCTTAATAAAAATACATGATATTATAAAAAATTAAGCAGGGGGTATAAAACTATATGGCAAAAGATTTTATCTTCAAAAAAGTTAAGTTTTTATTAAGAAAAAAAACATTGCGTGGGCATTGCTAATGATATTTTGAAATGCCATGCTCCGTTTTCTATAATAATGAGGAAAATGTTTTATGAAAAAAGACAAGTCTTTCAACAAAAATGCAATCTTAACTGATGATGATAAATCGTGCAATGAATATATGGAAACTTTTGAAGGAAGATATGTTTTAACAAAAATTGAAGAAAACGAAACGGTAATAAAAGGAAAATGGGGCTTTATAGCTCCTTATGATTTGAAAAATAAAACACTCGGAATATGGACTAATATCAATTTGACAACGAATCGCAGAAATTTATTACTTGCACATATTAAGCCTTATATTATATCTGTTTTTCAAGATTGTGATGATTCCTTCGGAGCTAATTTTAATGTGGAAAACTTAGACAATGTTTGCGCTATAATTAAAGCAAAAATAAAAAAAGAAAAAAAACAACTTACACCAGAACAGCTTCAAGTATTGCGCGAACGTATGAATATTGCTAGAGCAAGCAGAATAATTAAACAAAAAAACGCCCCGCGTAGCCAAGCTTGTTAGAATGCGTAATTTGCCTAAACTACGTGGGACAGTGTTAATTGAATTAACAAATCAATTATAACTTATAAAGTCTAATTTACAATAATTATTTTCCTCCATCTGATTCAGTACATGGCTCAGATGAAGCTGATACTGAAGATAATACCATAGAAGCTACATTCAACGAAAACCCTACTACTGCCGATGTAATGCCCCAAACCCTTAAATTTACGAGTGGCGCATCTGCTCCGGTTGCAGTAGCGGGAGCATTGACATGTAATGCTTGACCAAGCGCACCCATAGAAGTACCGATTGCTACACATATAGAAGAGGCTGTAGCCAAAGCTGTTTTTACACACATTCCTCCACCGCTCACTTCAGAAACTTCTGAACAAGTTAAATTTTGTAACATGATTTTATTCTCCGATAATTGAAAAATAAATTATATCACATTTTGATTGTCAACTTTATTAAAAAACAAAAGTCGACAATCTTTTTTTGTGCTCATGCGCAAGTACAAACCATTGTCGACTTTCTAATGACTCGACAGTCGACAATTAAAATACGCCCAAAGTTGTCCACAGAATTTGTGAGTAACTCTGTGGATAGATTTTTTCTAGTCATGCTTGATGTGGGCAAAGTTAGATTGAGCAGAAAAAATACAATTAATTAATCGTTAAGAAGTGAATATAAAAAAAGAAGTAAATATAAAAAACAAACCACACCAAATATTGGGAACGTGCAACCTACCGCTGCGCCAATTATTAAAGCCAACAAATATATTATCATCATTTTATATTCCCCTCATTATTAATTTGTATTAAATAGTTCTTGTTGAATTTTCAATAATTGGTTTTGAAATAGTATTATATTGGTTTCTTCCAACTGTATCTTTCTTCTTAATTCTTGTATTTCGCTTTTTGTTTTAGCTATTTGGCAGTTGCCTTCTTTAATGTCGGCTTCTATTTCCATGGCTCGATCGTGTAAGTCTTCTCTATACACCTGCGTTTGTTCGTTGCTCATTTCTTAATCCTCATTATTAAGTTGTTGTTGTTTGTGAAATGTTAATACCAGTTTAATTCTTTATCCTCATCAGCATGAAGCCAATATGCGTCGCCATATTTTTCTTTCAATTTCTCTTTTATTTTAGTGTATCATGCACGCCGTAGCAATACGCAGATATTTGTAATAGTTGTGCTCTCGCTTCTATCGGGTTAGTAATTGCTACATCTCTTAACCAAGAGAAATACGAAGGCCGGTAAGTCAAATATACCAAGACCATTGCACAGTTACCTAATGAATTAAGCATCGGTATTAAGGGATGATCTACGTTTAATGTTCCGATTGTTTTGCTCAGGTCTTCAGCAAACGTTTTGCTTTCTAAAGATTCAAGGTTTATTATTTTTGCAATAAGAGCGTCGGCATAAACATTGTGATATGTTCTGTTCGCAAACACATTTGTCTGTATTAATATTAAAGAAAGTAACGCGCCAATTAATATTTTTGTTTTCATTTTTTGTTTCCTCATTATTAAGTTGTTGTTGTTTGTAATGTCGTTTGTTCTTCATTACACTAATGACTATAGCACATAATTTAAATAAAACAGATTTATTTAAAAATAAATTTAATATCCCAAAAAACACTTGCAGGCTCAGGCATTTAGAGTAAAATTTAATATCGCTAATATTAGCAATTACACATCGGAGCATTACAATGGAACACAAAATAGAAAAACATGATCACCATGTGCCAGAGCATCATCAAAAGCACATGGATCACAATACGCCGGCTCATCATAAAGCGCATAAGCATGTAGGTTCTTCACATCATAAAACACATGAACACGCTATGGGTAAAAGTCATAAAAAGTAATGTGTTTTGGTATAAAGCCCGATGCTTGCGTGTCGGGCTAATTATTAGGAACATAATAATGTTACAACTAAATAATGTAGAGATTGGCAAGATTGCTGGTGGTGATTCTGTCTGCAAGTGTTTTCCTAACAAAGATGAAGCGATGGTAGTAGTAAATGAAGATGCTTGTTATTTTCTGTGTTGTGGAGATTACACTTCGTTAGGATATTTTTTTGAAGACAAAGTGGAATATTGTCGTGATTAGATAATACCCATGCACAAATGTAAGAATAGATACCTGTCGAAAAAAGATTATGATCCGCTAAATTCTAAGCAACGTGCATTTTGCGACGCTTATTTAATAAGTGGCGATGAGAAACAAGCAGCATTAGAAGTAGGATATTCACCGAAAGCTGATGGTTGCGGTAGAATGCTGAAGATGCCAAAGATTGTTAAATATTTAAAGACAAAGAGAAGTATGCTAGACGAGAAACTAGAGAAAGGCTTTAAATGGAAGATCGACCGACTTACTAATATAATAGACCGTATATTAGGAGAATCTCCAGACTCTATTGATAAGCAATTTGTTAATTCTGCTATATCTGCTATTGCAGAACACAACAAGATGTGTGGTCATTATGCTCCATCAACAACAATCCAAGTAAACTTAAATGATGATCCAAGTATTAAACGGCTTAAGGAAGTAACCAATCAAATACTAGAGGAGAAACGAAATGCTAGACAGATTGAACAATCCATTGGGAAGACAGACGCAAAGAAAGATGGAAACATTACATAGAACGTGTTCTTTATGCAGTGGTAGAGGAATGGTAAATACTACTAACGGAACAAGCATTAAATGCCCCGTTTGTAGTGATGTGCGATTAACACCACCAGACCTATACAAGTTAGCGGCTGAAGAGATGGCTAAGGCAAGTGAAGTTATTGTGCCTGATGAATCTATTAAAGTTATTCCAGATGGTGACAAAATGACACCTACTGAAATAGAGCCAACAAGTGCAAATATTGCACCAGTTAATGACAAAACGTCACGGACTGAAAAGCCATTGGGCCCAAAGATCATACGAAGAAGACCTCGTGCAACGAAGAAATAACATGCCATTTCAAACATTCCCAGCGTGCTCTATTTGTGAAGGTAGGGGCTTTGTTAATTATCAGAACGTGCTTAAGTTTGATTGTCCAGCGTGTCATTATGAAAGTTGGGATGCCAAAGATTCAGTACAACTCATAGTTAGCGAACACAATGCAAAGCGTTTAAGAATAGGTTATCCCACGCAAACACCGTATATACCGAAAATATTTTGGAAAAGGACACAAGAAGAATGGAAAATGAAAACGCAACAGTTGATGAAAGAATCATCAGAGAAACAGCCGAAGTAAAAGCCAGTTTGCTTGATGATCTGCTTTTGTTTACACAGACATTTTATAAGCTACGTACGGGAAGAGATTTTAAAATAACCTGGCCGATTAGCCGTGAGTCGCATTATCTAGTTATCGGTCGAGCTCTTGACCGAGTATTCGAAGGTAAATGCACCAATCTATTAATTAATGTTCCACCACGTTATGGCAAGTCATCCTTACTTATTAACTGGGTTGCTTGGTGTATGGCCAGATATCCTGACAGCAACTTCTTGTATGTTAGTGTTAGCGCAGAGCTAGCAACTAAGGCAACTGCTGAAATTAGGGAGATAATGACAACCCCATATTATCGAAACATGTTTCATGTGGAGCTACGCGGTGATTCTCAAGCTAAAGATAACTTCACTACGACAGCTGGCGGTACGGTTTTAGGTTTAGGTTCAGGCGCTACAATTGTAGGATCAGGAGCAGGACTTCGCGGCGTAGAGCGCTTTGGCGGAGCAATTGTGCTTGACGATCTAATGAAACCTTCAGAGGCTACTAGTCAGACTATTAGAGAGGGCATACAGGATTGGTATTATAATACACTTATCAGTAGGAAAAATGGCGGAGTTAAAACTCCTACGGTTTTCCTTGGTCAGCGACTACATGAGTATGATCTAGCCGCTCATTTATTGGCAGAGCCAGAATGGGAGAGTGTAGTTTTAAAGGCAATAGATGATTCTGGTAATGCTCTTTGTCCAGCTTTACATACAATACAAGACTTAAGAAGACTGCAGGAACAACAACCTTATGTATTCAATGCGCAATTTCAACAGTCACCAAGCGGAGAAGGTTCTAGCTTGTTCAAGGCCGAAAATTTCCCAATATTAGATACCGAACCCAATCTATTGATGACGTTTCTAACTGTCGATACTGCTGAGACGATAAAGCAGATAAACGACGCTACAGTATTTAGCTTGTGGGGAGTTTACGAGATCATTCATTTTGATAAGCCAACTGGTAGATATGCTTTGCACTGGTTAAACTGCGTGGAGATATTTGTAGAACCAAAAGATTTACAAGCTGAGTTCATGCAGTTTTATGCTGCTGCCTGTAAGTTTAAACTACCGTCTTTTGCTGCTATAGAAAAAAAGAGCACTGGTGTAACGTTAGTAAGTGTGTTGAGTACAATACAAGGGTTAAACATTATATCAGTAGATCGCACATCAAAATCAGGGTCAAAGACGGATAGGCATTTATCTATGCAGCAATACATTACTCAAAAATTAATTACCTTTCCTTATGGAGCGCAGCATGTGCGAATGTGTATAGATCATATGACCAAGATAAATGCAGCAGGTACGCAAAGGCGATCGGATATATGTGATAGTTGCTTTGACGCGGTGCGTATGGTGTATCAAGACAAGACGGCTTTGCATTTTATTGCTAATACTAAAGTAAGCCAAGAACAATCTAAGAGTATTATGCGCAATCAATTGCTGCAAAACACACAACGCGCAGAAAGGTGGGATTAATTATTAGGCTTCGTTGTATTTTGTGTAAACTCTTTATACTTTTCTTTTATAAAATATCCAGTTGTTTTGGCTGTAAGAAAACATGTTAATCCGCCTAAAGATATTCCACCGCCGGAAGCGGCTGGAAACATTTGTTTGCACTTTTCATAAACAACATAATACGAAACCCATTCTATCACGCAGGAGGTGTATCCGCCTGTGACAATGGTTATTTCTTTTTGTGATAGAGATTTCACAGAGCTCTTTAATTAATTATGGCTTTCTTTTATATCTTCTAGTCTGTTTAGCGTATATAACCAGACGTCTTTATATAATTCAACGATTACCTCTGCTTGTTGTTCAGTAAATCCAGCTGTTGTTAAGAGTTTGTAATATCTTAAGCCGTCAAATATATGCATCATATTTCCCCTTAATCGATGAGTGTGTCATAACTCAACCCTAGCATGCTGCCCTAAAAACATCAATTGCAATACCCCAAAAACAGGAGGAGAATAATATTCAACCTTAACACAACCTTAAATCTACAGGTAACATATGGATCATACATCTAAAAAAGATGAAAAAGATTTGATCAGGATTAATAAGAATATAACAAGAAGCATGCAGAATTTCTGGCCTAATATGCTTAGAGCCAATATACACCGAGAATTTATATTTAAGTCTACGTTGTCCACCAAGAATCAAAACTCTTTAAATGCGCTTAACATGCCGGTATTGGAATTTAATATATCTGAAGCATTTCTCAGCCGCCTACGCGGCGAGTTTGCTGAGAACGAACCAGCCATAAGCGTATCAATTCAAGACGGCGTTAACGTCACACCAGAACTTGAACAAGTGCGAGAACTTGTAGAAGGGCATGTAAGGTTTATCTTTAACGAACAAAAGAGGAGCGGTGTACAGACCGCAATTTTTGATGAAGTTATAAGTGGCGGATATAGTGTCGCCAAGGTCTATCCAAAATATGATGAAGGTAAAACTTTTAACCAAAAGATTGTATTTGAAAAGTGTTATGATTCTACACTTGCGGGTTTTGATGTGCTTGCTAGAAACCCGAGCAAAAGTGATAGCGATTATAGTTTTGAATTATTTCCATATCCAAAAGAACGCTTTGAAGAAGTATTTGGTATTAAAATTGACGAACTTAATTTTAGCCATGCGCAAGAAAAATTTAGCTGGTTCTATAAAGTAGAAGATCAAGAAATAGTAGTGGTTGCAGATTATTACGAAAAACAACGAGAAAAATTGAAGATCGTACAGCTTTCTACGGGCGAGACTATCGACAAGAAAGACTACAACAAACTCATAGAAGAACTACAGTTAGTCTCATTAGAAGTACCGCCCGTAGTCGTACAAGAAAGAGAAATGGAAGTAGAAAAGATAATACGTTATCAACTTATTGGAGATACGATTTTAGAGCAAGAAGAAGTTAAAAATACTGATTTATTGCAGCACGTATTTTTTGATGGTAATAGCGCTGTATTGAATGAAGGAGGCTCTAGAACGCATCAAATGACTAGACCCTACTTGATTAACTGTTTGGGTGCGCAGAAGCTTTATAATAACCTAGGTATAGCATTGGCCGATGAGTGCCAATCACTCAGTAAACATAAGATTTTGATAGCCGAAGAGTCTATATCCCCTAACTACGAAGAACATATAACAAAACCCCAGCAATACGATATTTTGGTATATCGGGGATTTTACAATAACGATCCTAGCAAACCAAACCAGCTACCGACACAGATGCAGAGAAGCGCTTTTCCTCCTGAGATGTTCGCTCTGTTCCAATATATTCCTACTATTTTCCAAAATATATTGGGTTCATATGATGCGAGTTTAGGAATAAATAACAATCAAATATCTGGAGTAGCGTTGCTACAGGGAGCTATACACTCGAGTTATACAGCCAAACCATTTATAAATAAATATATTCTTTCGTTGAACCAAGTTGCTAAGATCATATTGCATCTAATACCTAAAGTTTATAAGGGTGAAATGTCGCTGCCTACTATCAACAAAGAAGGTGAAACGCAATATCATGGTGTTAATGGAGAGGGACAGCCGTCGCTCGAATATGAACCTACAGAATTAAACATTAAGGTAGAAGCTGGAGCGGGATTTGCTGCACAGAAATCACAAGCAATGATGCAGTTAATACAATTATCGCAAGCTATGCCTATATTTGCGCAGTTTATGAATACCAAAGGATTAAAGATACTCGTAGACAATATAGATATTAAAGGCGCTGACTTATTAAAACTAATGGCAGATCAGTTTATGCAAGAACTTGAACAGCAAAAGCAAATGGCCATGCAACAGCAACAAACTATGGCTGGACAGCCTAATCCGTTGGCTTTACGTGAAAAAAACAAAGAGATGGAAAATCAAATAAACGCGCAGAGATATAATACACAAGCACAGATTGATTCTGCAGAAATAAATCTACGCGAACAAGAATTGAAACTCAAAGAAATGGAATTAGCAGGAAAAATGCAGACAGAGGAGCAATATGTTTCGCTCGAGCAAGAGAAAATTGAAGCAGAAAAGGCAAGCAAAGTTGTAGAACATGCTACGAAGTCGATAGATCAAATGCACCGGCATCATATGGATCACAAGCAGCATTACCTAAAAGAGCGTGAACTACATCATAGAGTTACTGGAAATCCTCATTTTTCAGGAGAATAGATCAATAAACACAATCGGAGAATATAAAATGGTTAAGAAGTGGATACAGGCAGCACACATAAAAAAAGGCGCGTTACACAAAGAATTGGGTGTCCCAGCAGGAAAGAAAATTCCAGAGAAGAAACTGAAAGCAGCAGCACACAGCAAAAACCCTGTAGAACGCAAAAGAGCTGTGTTGGCTGAGACTTTTGCTAAGATGCGTCACAAGAAAAAATAATTAGCATTGCTGATCAATTTCATCTTTCCACTGATAAGCGGTAGCGTGCATTCTTATGCAACACTCGTTTCTGCATTCAGCCTCATTTTCTTCATAATGAAATGTGAACACTTCGTGGCCAAGGTATACTGGTGTTTTAATGCCGTTGATCGTAACTGGAGGTGGAGCATGGTTCTTACATACGCAGGTACCATAGACACCTCCGGTGATTAGTTTTGCTTCTTGAGTGTTAAGTTGTTTCATTTTTTATTCTTTATTTTTTTTGTTGCTTTGATTTTCTTGTTGATCTTATCTCTTATAATTTTTTGTCGTTCCTTTTCTTCAAATTCAATTCGCTGTCGTACTTTTAACGCCTCATTACTTAATTCTCCAAGATGATATTGCACGCTTTTTAAAGAATGAAACAAGCAGTTTATGTGTTCTTCTACTTTTGCAATTGTCTCGTGTAATATAGGGGTCATTTTTAATCTCTCTTGTTTGTTTTATTTAATGCGGTAATGCCTATCAATCTCTTTATAAGTAATATTTGTTCTTTGGTTTTGTGGATTTCTTTATATACCGATGAAAACATACTAGCCAAATCTTTACATTGGTCCTTAGAAAAGCCGCCTTCCAATCCTTCGTCGTCTGAAAACTCCATTAATTCCTTGTATATTTCCTCATGTTTTTCTGCTGGTATATACTCTGGTTCTTGCCTGTTGGCTTTTATTGTTTTTAATTTATCAAAAAACAAATCTAAATTATTGCCCAACACAAGTGAAGCGGAAAAACAACCAACCAACGCTTGTGCTTGATCTAGTTTAAAGCCCGCCTCTTCTACCAATCTATCTATTAGAGTTGCGTCTAATGTTTTGTATATGATGTTCATGTTTTATCCTTTGTTTATATCCTGTTTTTTAAGTCTCGATAAAAATTTTCGTGTGTACCAAGAAACAGTAGCAACCTTTCTTTTGGAAACCATTTGTAAGCTAGTAGCATTTTCAAATGGTGCATTTGGAATTTGTATACATAAATTCCAGCTAAGTTACCTTTTTTTATTTGCCCTATTTTTGGATTATTAATAACATCATTGATGGCTATATCAACTATTTCTTTTTGATTATCATGCAGCCGTCTATATGATTTATTAAAGGCTGGTTCTTGAGTGATTGTTATGTTTTTCATGTTTTTGATCGAATTCAAAAGGAATTGGAGTTTCTGCTAATGCTTCAAAAATGCCTTCTATAAAATCACCAGGCAAGTCTGGATTGTCAATTGCTGTTCTTCCGATCTTTGCCCAGTATAAAATCTGATTAGGAATAGAGCGAAATTGGGATTCTGCCACTGGTTTTGTTTCATTGTAAAAATCTTTATCTATTCTTATTGCTATGCTGCTCATGTTGCCTACATAATTAGTTATTGTGTAACAAGTGTAGCTTAAGTGCGTTGATAATGCAACTATTTGTTGCTAATTTAGCAGACGCATCTGCCAAATACATTTATATTGTCAAACGTATAGTGTCGCCAGGAAAACGTATAGTGTCGCCAGGAAAACGTATAGTGTCGCCAGGAAAACGTATAGTGTCGCCAGGAAAACGTATAGTATCGCCAGGAAAACGTATAGTATCGCACCCGAAAGCCACGCTAGATAAGGAAACCAGCTTTTGGTAAAGATAAGAATAAAGCTTTTAAAGATAATAAAGCTTTTAAAGAGATGCCAAAAACCTTTCTCTTTCTTTTTTAAAAGCATATTTAAGGTTTATTTAAAAATCCCTATTGACACGCCTTAAGAGAAGCTTAAAATAACCTTAACTATTTATTTATACGCAGTTTTTGCGGTTAAAGAAACAAAACAAATACCACGTTGGCATGGGTTAACAGCCAAAAAGGTTTCGAATGACTGAAGAACAAAACGTTTCACCTAGTATTTCGCCTGCAGTAGAGACTGCTCCAGTAACTGAAGCATCTCAACCGCAGACAGTTGCAGAGACAACACCTGCTGTATCGTCTGAACCTGTAAAACAGGCAAAGACTTTCAGCGAAGAACAAATGAAAATAATTTCTGCTGATGTGCGTAATCGTACAGCAGCTAAATTACGTGCTGAGTATGAGGCGCAATATAAAGCGCAGCAACCTCAGCAACAGACGCAACCAGAACAGGCAGCACCAGTTGCATCTAGCATAGCCGGCTTAACCGAAGAACAGCTTTATAATAATTTTAGACAAAGGCAGGAAGCAGAGCAGCAACGTTATCAATCGGAAAACATAACGAATGAGTTTTTAACGAAGATTCAGGCGGCTGGTAAAGCTGACAAAATAGAATCTTCAGGGCTGGGACAGATTCCAACCAATCACCCGCTCGTAACGATGCTTAATGGAATAGATAATCTAGGCGATGTTATAGATGAGTTTGATTCTAATCCTGTAAAAGTTGCTAATTTGTTGGCTGTAACGCATTTAAATCCGATGAATGGATTTAAGGCGCTGCAAGAGATATCGCAATCGATCAAGCGAAATAAAGAAGCGTTGGCAAAGGAGAAAGCTCCCGAGCCTCTAAGTCAATTGAAACCGTCATCTTATGGTTTGGGTGGTGGTGCTTCTTCTGTTTCTGAGAAACGTAAAAGCTCGTTATATAAATTCTAAATAACGAAAACCATTACCCGAAAATTTAAAACTAAATAAATTTGAGGGTTCTATGGCTTCTCCAACAATTAATTATTTACAACAGGTAGAAACTTATAACGCTGATGCACAATTACCTGGTTTTTTAAACCAGAACTGCTTTGTATCAGATATTTGTAATCATGAATACACAGACTTCGATAAAAAAATACCAGCAAACTTAGGCGACACTATTGGTGTTGCATTGCCAATGGCTTCTGCTGCCAACGCTGGTTTAGTAGTATCAGCCCAACCAATCCGTCAGAACATTGCGCACTTGTCAGTTATTGGCGCTGCAAACGTTGCAGTTGCTGTAACTAATCAACAGCGCATTTTTAACATGGATAAAGACGGTTTTTGGAAGATGACAGGTAAAGGAATGGTTTCAGAATTAGGTTCTAAAGTAGAGCAAGCAATTGCTGCTCACGTTAACAGCTCTGCTGTCGATATGCGCTCTGATTCTGCTACTTATGGTCAACCACAATACCTATCTGGACCAACCAGATTCGTTGATTGCACAGCTACTGGTTTATTAACCTATCAAGCGCTAGATCAATCAATGAGCGATTTTCTTTCTATGGGTGCTCCTGCTGATGATCATTGCGTCGTATTACCAACAAACTACTACAGCCCAATTATTGGTAGTGGTTTAGGTCAATTCGTTCCAATTCGTAACGACGAGATTGCACAAAGCTGGTTGGTAGGTGAATTTGGTAGCCCACGTACTAAATATTATCGTTCTAATTATTTGCCAACGCAAACAGCTGGTTATATCGGTGCAAATGCTATTGAGTTAACAGTAGCTAGCACTAATGACCCAACCGGGAACAATGTTACTTCTATTACATTTACTGGTGCTGGTAGTCATATTGGAGCAATTAAAGCCGGAGATTTAGGATATTTCGAATCAACTTCTAACATATATGCGCTAACTTTTTATGGGCATATGGTAACAAATCAATTAGTCCAGTTCCGCGCTATTGCTGATGCTGACTCAAGCAGCGATAGTTTGACAGTCCAAATTATTACTAACTCACACACAGAAGGTCAAGGCCTTTGCTCTGTTGCTGGTAATGCTCTGCAGAATATTAGTGGTCCTATATTGGCGGGCATGACAGTTAAATTCTTACCTTCGCATCGTTGTGGACTTAGGGTCTGTGGCAAAGCATTTTACGTCGCAATTCCGAGATTAGATGATGAACGACCATACGATACCTCAGTAGATACTGATGATGAAACTAAAGTTTCTCTACGTATGTATTATGGTGCAGTATTTGGGCAAAACCAAAAATGGTTGGTGAATGATGTTATCTGGGGCGGGTTGCTTGTGTCTAGGTATTCGCAACGCATCTGTTTGCCCTTAGCTGGTAACGTTGCATCTGCGTAGTGTAATTTTTGATTGACTTTAAAAGTACACCCTGATACGGTGTACTTTATGATAAAAAAAGAAACTAAATTAAGATTTGAAAGCAAAATAAACAAGCTTTCTCATGGTGGTTGCTGGGTCTGGACCGGAAATAAGAATGAAAAAGGATACGGTCTAGTTCGCATAGATGGCAAAAGATATAAAGCGCACAGGATAGCATACGAGCTTTATATTGGTGATATTCCTTCGGGAATGTTGGTTTGCCATTCTTGCGACAATCCCGAGTGCTGTAATCCAAAGCATTTGTGGCTTGGTACCCATGCTGACAATCAGCGGGATAAGATCGCTAAAGGCAGGGATCACTTTAGCAAAGGTTATGTGGTTAGCGACGAGAACAGGGTTAGAATTAGTGAATTACACAAAGGTAATACATATAATTTAGGCCGAGTTCTTAGCGATGAACACAAAGCCAAGCTTAGTGCCAGTCATATAGGCAAGACGCTTAGTGATGAGCACAAAGCGAAGATTGGAGCATCGCTTATTGGTAGGCCGGTTAGTTCTGAGACAAGAGAAGTGCTCAGAGCTAAATCAACTGGTAATAAGAATGCTTTAGGCAATCGACATAGTGATGATGCTAAAGCTGCGAGAAGCAAAATGATGACTGGAAACACTCGCGGTAAAGGCAGCATACGTAGCGCTGAATCTATAGAAAGATATAGGCAGGCGGCTATAAAAAGAGAAGCTGTTCGTAAAGCTAACAAATCTTTAAATGATATTAACAATTTAAATTGAGGTAATAAATATGACTTTTTTTACAGGAATTAATACACCAATTCCAGGATCAAGAAATCCCGTTGGTTATATAACAGGTCTTACTGCTGCCTGGGCTAGCAACACCACTTTAACCTTAGCCGTAGGAGCTTGTTCAGACTCTACAAACGACATTGATATGACTGTAGCAACTGCTATAACAATTAATGCTGCAGTAAACGGTGCTGCAGGTTTAGATACTGGCTCTTTGGCAGCAAGTACGTTTTATTATGTATATGTAATTGCCGACTCCAGTGGTTATACGCATGCGTTACCATCTGCTGTAATTTCAGCTGCTGCACCTACTGCTACTACAGGGCCACTAATGCCATATGGATATAACACTTGGAGAATGGTAGATATCAAAGTAACTGATGGTTCCTCGCATTTCTTATTGACTTATACAAATGGTCAATATAGTTATAGAGAGTTTATCTATGATGCTCCATTAACAACCGGTTCATCATCTCTAACAACCTCGTATGTTGCTCTTCCGTTAACTGCTTGTGTAGCCCCTATTGGTACACCAGACGTTAATTTTGTAGCTACGTTTACCCCTAATGCTGCAGGACACATTGCCTATCTACAACCAACTGGTGGTACGGGTAACGAAGCTGAATTAAGTGGGGTAGTTGCAACAGTAGCACAAGTGGCTGATCTAGAATGCACAGCATTTGTTGTTAGTGGTGTTCCTAGCATTAGTATAAAAGGAACGGCGGCTACAGACACATTGGTGCTTTTAGTGAAATCATTCACATATTGTGTTTAGGCGAGGTAATAAATATGACTTTTTTCACAGGTGTTAATACGCCAATTCCCCTTTCAAGGAATACGGCGCCGTATATAAGC
>Ga0187884_10000544_pt1 | contig 37574 bp, 36 predicted proteins | sample June2016WEW_20_4_FD_132983 | JGI IMG/M metagenome (GOLD analysis project Ga0187884, IMG submission 132983) | Peatland microbial communities from SPRUCE experiment site at the Marcell Experimental Forest, Minnesota, USA - June2016WEW_20_40 | ecosystem: Environmental > Terrestrial > Soil >...
GAGCCTGGCGGCCATCCTCGGCCGACAGACCAAGACCACCAATCAGCCTTCCAAGGAGAAAGTAGCGTAAGATGAATCCAGCCGCCGCCTCCAACCTGCAACTACGGCCGGGACACCTTCTGGATACCTGGACGACCTGACTTATGGAGGTTCTGGTACGTTGTGGGCCGCCGGGTACAATGGCGTCCTGTACGACATCAACTTTGCTTCAGCGACGATTCTCAGTTCGTTCAGCACGGGCGCGACGGATGCGGGTGTTGGCACTGACGGCAAGGTACTGTACGCGACGACAGGCTTTGGCAGCGGCATGATCGACACGTACGCTTTCGACGGCACTGCGCTGTCGACGATTTTCACTGGACTGACTGACACTCTTGGAATAGGGTATGACCCCTCGACTCAGACGCTGTGGGTGGGAGGAGACGGCGTCGTCTCCGAGGTGGACGCCAATGGCGATATTCTCAACTCCTTTGCCGTCACAACGGCACTGGGGGATCCGATTGTAGCCTCGGGCATCGAGATAGTGACTCCCGCGGCCGCGGCCGTTCCCGAGCCTGCAACGCTGGCGCTCTGCTGCCTGGGCCTGCTATGCCTGGTCGTCCGTGGACTGAAGCGAACAGGAGCGCCCCGTGCGGCTTACCGTGGCGCCGGCGCCGTTCGGGCAAGTGTTTTGATGGCCCTGACGGCGGCGGCTCACCCGGCGTTTTGTACTCCCACGATCGCTTCCCTGTCTCCGTCGCTGGCGGCACCGCAAACCGTCGGTACTGCCATCACGTGGACCGCATCCGCCTCGGACGGGACCAATCCGCTATGGTACAGGTTCAGCGTAAGTGCTCCCGGCGGTTCTTTCTCGATCTTTCGCGACTATCAGTCGGTCAACTCGTTCGTTTGGACGCCCACCCAGTTCGATGGCATCTACCAGGTACAAGTTACCGTCAAGAATCAGGCCGATCAAAGCGTCAGCTCCCTGGTCGAGTTATTTACGGTCAGTTCCCGCGTGACCACCCAGCCGCTGGTAAGCGCCACGCCCAACCCGCTGGTGGCCCTTTATTCGGCGCCCCCCTGCCCGCTGGGAACTTCGATTCGAGTCCGATTTTGGAAGCGGGGAACGACGCTTTATAGCGCCACCCCCACTCGCCCCTGCGCGTCAGGTTCGAGCATGAATTTCTACGTCGCAGGAATGATACCGAACACTACTTATTCGATCCAGCACGACCTGATCAGAGGACCGCAGATCACCTCCGGGCCGTTGTTGTCGTTCACTACGGGCGCTCCCACGGTTTCCGTCTCGCCCGTCATCCTGGCGCAGCCCCAGCCCCCCACCAGCCAGACGCTGGGAGTTCTTCTTTTTGCCGGTCTGGACAATCTGAACGGCGCGCTCGACATGAACGGCAACCTGCTGTGGTATTACGCGGCCAACGGCAGCTTCATCAGCCGTCCCGAAGCGGGCGGAAACATCCTGCTGCTACTGCAACCGGGACAGAATCCGAGCCTCAATCAGGAACAGAACTCCGAACTACAAATAGTGAGGGAAATCGATATCGCGGGCAACACGATCATGGAGACCAATGCCGCCCGGATCAGCGAGATGCTTGGATTTCCGGTGAACATGATCCACCACGAAGCCAGGCGTCTTCCGAACGGGGACCTGGTCTTGCTGACCAATACCGAGCGGTTCGCGAATCAGGGCGACGGAACGGTGGACGTGATCGGCGACGTGATCGTTGTGCTGGACCCGAATTTGAACCTCGTATGGAGTTGGAACGGATTCGACCATCTGGATGTGAGCCGGGCCTTCGACGAGCGGCGACGTTTGCACGTTCCCCGGCAACAACGGTTGCCCGCCCATTTATCTCGCCACTCAAGCGAATGACTGGACCCACGGCAACTCCCTGTATGTCACTTCCGATGGGAATTACATTATCTACTCGGCGCGCCATCAGGACTGGGTATTCGAGATCGATTACCAGAACGGTGCCGGCACGGGCGACGTAGTCTGGAAACTGGGATACCAGGGAGATTTCACTCTGACCAACGGCGACGCCTCCGACTGGTTCAGCCACCAGCACGAGGTGGAATTTGAGTTGAACGGCCAGCAACTCCTCTCGTTATTCGATAACGGCAACACCCGGCAGCAGCCGGCCACAACATCGAACAGCCGTGGACAGGTCTACTTGCTGGACACCGATGCGCGGACCGCTACGCTGGAGCTGAATGCAGATCTGGGAGCCTTTTCCGCCGCGTTCGGCTCCGCGCAGCGGCTGACCAACGGCAACTACCAATTCGATCTCGGCCTTCTCAACCCCGCGCAATTCGTGGAAGTGAACCCGGCGGGCGCGGTCGTTTCAAAGTTCCAGATGACGAATCAGCAAAGCTACCGCTGTTTCCGGATGAAAGACCTGTACACGCCTTAGCTCCGGGGCGCGGGCGCGGTCGTCCGCCGCCCACGCTCAATGGCGTTGGCCTTACTCGGCTTCAGGTACGGGCGACGCAGTTTCGTCGGGGGCGGGCGGAGTCGGAGCGAGCGTCTGTGCCTCGCCGGGCGGGACTGGAGCTGGTGCGGGCTCCTCGGAGAAGGATGGCTCGGTCTCGGCGTCTCTAACCTCAGCTTCTTCAGCCTCGGCTACAGCTTCACCTTCGGTTGCAGCGTCGCCTTCTGGTGCCGGCGGGGTGTGGACAATGGGGGCGACGCGACGGGTGGCGTTCAGCGCCACCTCGCATTCGCAGCAGTCGCTGCAACGCAGGCACTTCTCGCAGATATGATTGTCGCAGGCGTCTTTGGTGCAGCGCACACAGATTCGCGTGGAGGGCTCATCGCAGATGCTGCAGTGGAATGGCATAGTATGGCTATCTCTTCCTGGAAGGCTGGCTGGGCGCGATCAACAGGGCGCGGCAACGTTGCGCCTCGCTGTCCATCACCTGCAGTTGCCGCTCCTGGTCGGCGGCGAGATTGACCAGGTACCGCTCGAGGCGCGAGCGATTGACGCCGTTCTGGGCCGCCAAGGCGGCGAGGGCCGCGGCGTCGGCCGGGTTCTGGTATTTGCGCATCCCCTGTTCGAGCGAGCCGACCATGGTTTCCAAAGCCTGAATGCGGAACAGCACGTCAAGGCCGGCGGACAACTTCTCGGGAGTGCGAGCCAGAGCGCCGGCGGTCTCGGCCAGAGCCTTGGCCTGCACGATGGCGGATTGCCACTGCTCGAGGTACGCTTCGGGAGCTCCGTGATCGATCCACGACCGCACATTGATACGGCCGAGCGCATCCGCCAGCCGGGCGCCATGCCCGGAAATTTCCTGCAGCACCGGCGCGATCTCCCAGGGGGTGAGCATGCCCGCGGGCGGCTGCGCGGGTGGCGATTGCGCCCACAGCGCCGCGGCGCCGGTGAGAATCGTCAATGCGCGCAATGCGGCTGCCATGATTTCAATCTATCATGCGGGGGACACGCCGGCCCCTGCACGACCCACCAGGAGTCCGCCCGCGGACGGCTGGAGCCACTCCGTCGACTTGGGCATGGCGAGAAAATGCTTGCGCAGCCAGAGCAGCAGCTTGACAAAACTTACCGATACCAGCCCGCCGACCACGCCCAGCACCGCGTACAGCACGAACTCGACCGGATGAACGAGTTGATAGGCGGGGACATGAAATAGCGGCTCATCGCCCAGCAGCAGGTGGAGGACGATCCAAGAGGTGGCCGAACTCAGCACGATCGAGCCCAGGACCGGAGCGTGAAGGTCTCCGGTGACCTCCTCCAGGGTGAAGAGCACCGCCGCGATGGGCGTGTTGAAAGCCGCCGCCAGGGCCGCCGAGGAGCCAATGGGCACGAGAGCCCTGACGCGGCTGGGGCTGAGCCCGAGGCGGCGTCCGAGCACAGACGCGATTCCGGACCCCACCTGGACGGAAGGCCCTTCGCGGCCGAGCGCGATGCCGCTGGCCAGCGAGACCGAAGACAGGCCGAACTTCCCGAGGACGGTGCGAGAGCTGATGAATCGATCGTGGAGGAACAGGGCAACCTTGGTTTGCGGGATGCCGCTGCCGCGCGCATTTGGAAAATAGCGGGAGAGCAAGGCGCCGGTGCTCAACGCGCCAATCACTGGCAGCAGGAGGCGCCGCCAGGGAGAGCCTCCGGGCGGATACATCCTTCCGCCGAGGTTCTCACTGACATAAATGAAGGCGACCACGACCAGCCCGACGATGGCCCCGATAATCAGGGTGAGCAATAAGAGAACTCTATCTTCGTGCCGGCGAACTTGCTGAGCGTCCATGATCCTCACGATCGTGCTACAGAAATGCTGGGGGATGTCTTTTTAGCATACCGTCACGCGGATTGCGGCGAAGGCGAAGCTCGGTTCCGGTGCAGTAATGCCGGGCAGGAACGACAGGCAAAAACTGCCTGCCGCGGGGAAAATACTCGCGGTGTCAGGGTGGGCGTCCTTTGATTTCAGCGCTGGGAGGGTTGGAACCGCGATTGCAGCGGCGTTGGATGATCGCGTGCCCCCTGTGCCGGGCGGCCGCCCGGAGGTCGCCCACCGCCGGCACGGCAGCCCCACACGCGGGGCGAAACCAACGCGAGCAGAGCGTGGTACTTGTGGGCAGGACGCCCGGACGCGCGAAGGCGCACTTTGGTGCGCGGAGGTTTGAGATGGACGGTACCCGAAGCCAGGAACGACGGAAGTGCAATCGCTATCCACTGGCCCTCCCTATCCGCTACCGGGTGACGCCGCGAAACGCACCGCCGCTGGCCGGGGGAGGAACAACGTTCGACATCAGCCCGGCCGGTCTCAGCTTTCAGTGCCTCGAAGCGCTGCCGGTGGGCTCGCACATCGAGATAGTGGCCGAGTGGCCCGGGAAAACCGCCGGGCGCTACCCCCTGGACCTGAGGATGACCGGATTTGTGATCCGCAGCAACCAAGACGGCGCGGCGGTGTGTGTCACCTCGCATAAGCTCTGCGCCGATGCCGCGGCAGCGCTGGCATACCGGGCCAGCGCATAGGCGGGGCAGCCGGGGAGCCCCTGCCCCGGCTGCCCGCAGGAAGCCAACCTGACGCGGGACGTAATTGATGTCACACGGAAGAGCGCGGCCGCCGCGGAGGCGGCCGAAAGCGCCGCCAAAGCCAGTATGAAACAGCACACCGGCGCCACGCGCGCTGAGGCGCGGGCCGCTAAAATAGAAGTAATGCGAGCCTGTCTGTGGGTTGCCGCCCTGGCCGGAGCCGCGTTGTGGGCGGTTGACGCTCCCGGCGGAGCGACGGTAAGCGGAAAGTTGATTGTGCACCCGGCGGGCCCCGCTGTGGTGGAGACTCAGGACCACAGACAGATCGTCTTGGAAGGCGACGAGTCCACCAGCAAAGTGCTCGCGGACCAGCGTCTCAACGGCTTTGAAGTGGAAGCGCGCGGCCGTTTTACTTCGCCGGACCATTTTCTGATCGATCCCTTTTACACCCACGGACTGATGGCGCGGAAGGATGGCAAGCTCAAACTCATCAGCTACTACTGCTCGGTCTGCAACATTCGCTCCTATACACCGGGACCGTGCGTGTGCTGCCAGCGCGAGACCACGCTGGAGCTGCGCGATCCTAATCAGCACTAAAAGTTTGGCTGGGGCGCAGTTTACAGTTGCAACCGCCTGTATATTCAAGGGTTTTGTCCTGTGTGTTTCGGTACGCGCGTAGTACAAAAGTTCGGATTTGGCACTATATCGGAATGCCTTTACATGCGATAAGTATGTTGAAGATGGTGCCACAATGAGCTATCGTCACTTTTCACTTGCGTGCGGATGCGGGGCCGCGCCGACCCGGATCGAAGAGGTCGGGGTAACCGATGAACGGGAGCTGGTGATCCATTGGTGGTGCGAGGAGTGTCAGAAAGTTGTGTACGCCAGCAAGACGCTGGCAGACTGCTGGCGCGATTGCCCGCGACCGGACGAGCCTGTCGACTTCGACGAACATTTCCTCGAGAGCATTGGGGTAAGGCTGCCGGAGTAGGGGCCGGGGCGGGGCCGGGGAACACATCTGGGTGAGCGTCGCCACGCGCGGGCCGGTGTCAGTCAGCGGAAGTTCCCAGTCAGCACCAGGGTCGTTTCCGAGTGGTCGACGGCCGGGTACAGGATGTAACGGCCGTCAGGGGAAACGGCGAAGGTGGAAGCGGAGGAGGGGTCGGTGACAGGCAGGCGCACCAGTTCCCTGCTCTTCTTGCTTTGGAAATCGTAAAACCTGGCGGCCACGGTGCGCTCCTCGCGGTCGAGCTCGAGATAATACAGCCCCGTGGCGGCCGGCTGAAAGGCGGGCCACCGGGTATCGTGCTCGGGCCCAATCACCTCTTCTTCGGCGCCGCCCGCCACCGGAACTCGCCAAATGGACCGCTCCCGGCGGAAGTACACGTACTTGCCATCGGCCGCTTCTTCGGGTTCGCCGTCGCCCCAGTGGTTGGTGAGCTTCTGCTGTTGCTGGCCATCGGCGCGCGCCTTCCAGATCTGAGCCATGGCCTCGAAATAGATCCACTGCCCGTCATGTGACCAGGAGACCTGCCGGCTGTCATCGGGCAGCGGAACGCGGACGGGCGGGGTGCGCCCGTCGCTCGACACCCGATCCACTTCCATGGTGCCATTGCCGCGGACCACGAAAAGAAGCGTACGGCCGTCGGGCGACCAGCGCGGCCGGCCGAGCCGCCAAATTTTGAGATGGGTGATGGGCGCGCGGTTGTTGCCGTCGACGTCGCCCACCCAAATCTCGTCGTTGCCGGTCCGGCTGGAAATGTTGGCGATCTTCTTCCCATCCGGAGACCAGCTTGGCGCATATTCGCGGCCATCAGACCGGATCAGGAGGCGGGAGCTTGCGGCTGGATCGGAGGCGGTGAGGTCGACGCGCCAGATGGCATCGAGCTCCGGGGTTTCGGTGAATGCCAGCCTGCGCCCAGCGGAAGCGACGGCGGGAAAGGCGATGTTTCTGCCGGCAACGAGCACGTTGCGCGGGCTGCCGCCGGACGTGGCGATGCGCCAGAGCTTCTGTTCGCCGCTGCGGGTGGCGGCATAGATCAAGTCCCGGCCATCAGCCGACCATGCGATGCCGCGAATCGACGCATTGTCGAAGGTCAGGCGCCGCAGGTTGTTGCCCGATAAATCCGCGACGAAAACATCGCTGCCGTTGCCGCTGTCGTCATCGCCATCGTGATCAGGCCTGTCGGAGGAGTGGCGCACGAACGCCAGGGTATTGCCGTCGGGAGAAATTGCGGGAGAGCTATCGCCGTGCGAGCCCGCGGGCGGCTGGGTGATGCGGCGTACCGCGCCACCGGCGGCCGCCACGGCGGCGATGAAAGGCGGCTGCGCTTGCGCCCACTGAACGATGTAGAGCGATCGGCCGTCGGGCGCCCAGCAAACGGCGGGCTGCGGAGCGGGCGCCGGATCGGGAAGCGGGAAATCGGCTATCTGCCTGGGCTCGCCGCCGCCGGCCGGAAGCACCATGTAGCGCGCGCGGTCCGCATCCACGCGCAGAAACGCGATACTGGCTCCATCCGGCGACCAGGCTGGACCGAGATCGCTCGCCGGTCCGCCGGTCAACTGCTGGGCGGCGCCGGTGGCCAGGGTTCGGACGACGATGTGGTAGGGAGTCTTCGGGCCGGCCTGGCGCAGGCTGAACGCCAGCCGCTTGCCATCGGGCGAGAACGCGGGCGCCGCTTCGGCTCCGCTTTCATGCGCCAGCGCCACGCGCTTGGGCGCGGTGGCCGGCCCTGAAACCAGGCGGCTGAGAACGCTCACCCCACCGCCGATGAGGCACAAACCAAGAATCAGCACGACCGCCGGACGGCGAAAAAATGCAGCGGAAGACATGATGTCCGTATTATCGCCCTTCCCCATAAGGACGGCCCCGAGGGGAAGGTATTACGCGCTGATCCACGGAAAGTTGGCAGGCGAAATCCGCAGCCGACTCGCAATCCGGGGCACACGCGCACCTGTTTTGGCAATAACTTGAGGGATTTCAAACGCACCATCGATTGACTTACCGGCGGCTACGCGGTCCTGTTAGAATCAGGATCTCAATGCGGATTAACACTCTGTTGTTAGTCATGCCAGTTTGCCTGCTGGGGCAGACTCAGGATGCAAACTACCGTGCGTTGCGCGACGGGAAACTGGCGGAATCTTATAATACCGAGAACATAGTTCTCCAGCGCGATGCCGGAACGCTTACTTTCAAGTCCGGGGAGCTCAGCTTCCTGGCTCCGGTTCTGGGCCGGCGGGCGGTCGCGGTATTCACCGGGCAGGGGCGATTCCATCTGAAACCCGCCCTGCCAACCGAGACCGCGCGGCTGTGGTTCACCATCGGCGCTCCCGAGATCGACGAGGAGTTCGATGCGGCGCTGCTGTATTTCACCGACGCCACCGCGGAGGAGGTCCGCGGGCAGGCCAAGGCCGGACCGGTGTCGGCGAAAAACGAGGCCGAGCTCGAGAAGTTCCGCCCGCAGTTGCGCACGCGCATCGAGAATCCGCGCAGCTTCATGGAATACGAAATGTTCGGCGCGGACATTCCGAACCTGGACGCGGAGTTGCTTGCCGAGCTGTACAATCCCGCGCACGAGGGTTCTTTCATGGCGCTGCTGCACGCGCACAAACATCCGCAAATGCGTTTTCTGATCCGGCCGCAAGGGGCCATCCCCTCGATGGGTCCCGAAGAGGTTGCCCTCATCAACGTGGACCCAGGCGGGGAGCAGGATGGCATCTGGTACATGGCGCACACCATGGCGGAGATCCAGGCGCACAGGTATTCCTCGAGCGAAGACAAACGCGCAATCGCGACCGAACACTATGACATGGACGTACACGTGGGCCGCAACGACCATCTGGCCGGCAAGACCACGCTGCGGTTCAGAGCCATGCGCGACGGCGACCGCGTGATCGCTTTCAGCCTGCTTCCCAGCCTGCGCGTATCGGGCGCGAGCCTGGACGGCAAGCCGACCGACTTCATTCAGGAAGGGGCGAAGCAGGATGGGGAGCTGTCGCTGATCCTGCCGCAGGCCACCATGAAGGGGCATGAATATACGGCGGAGATGGAGTACGCGGGCAACAAGGTTATCCAGAACGAAGGCAAGGGTAATTACTCGGTGGGCGCGCGCGAGAACTGGTATCCGGCGGTATCGGTATTCCGCGATCGGGCCACTTACGACATCACTTTCCATGCGCCGCGAGGGCTGACGTTAGTCGGGGTGGGCAAGCTCGTTGGCGAGAAGCGCGAAGGCGGCGACACGGTCACGGAATGGAAATCGGACGAGCCGCTGCTGGTCGCCGGGTTCAACTACGGCGACTTCAAGAAGAAGGAACGCATCGACGACGTGACCAAGACCACCCTGGAAGCATATGCCACCACCGAGCCGCCGGACATGATGGCCTTCGCGGCTCGCAATATCGTGCTGGCGCCTTCGGCGATGGCCGACCGCGTCCTGGTGGATGCGCTGAACGCAGTGCGCCTGTACACGCACTGGTACGGCCCCGACGCTTATGGGCGGCTAGCGGTGACGCAACAGCCGGCCTTCGACTTCGGACAATCCTGGCCGACCCTCGTCTACCTTCCCATCAGCGCGTTTCTCGATCCCACCATGCGCTGGGAGTTGCTGGGGCAGAACACATTTCGGTTCTCGAAGGAATTCGTCAACGTAGTCACGGCGCATGAGGTGGCCCACCAGTGGTGGGGCCATATGGTGGGCTGGCCTAGCTACCACGACAATTGGCTGTCGGAAGGCTTCGCCGATTTCTCCGCGGGACTGTTTCTCGAGTTCACGCAACCCAACGGCGACGACGCCCAGAAATTCTGGGAGAGCGAACGCCGCATGCTGTTGGAGAAGAACCAGTACGGCAACCGGGCCAACGACGTCGGCCCGCTGTGGATGGGCGAGCGCCTGAATTCGTTCCGGGCGAGCGACGCCAGCCGACGCATCATCTATGCCAAGGGCGCCTTCGTTCTGCACATGCTGCGCTACCTGATGCAGGACCGGAAGACCGGCGACCTGCCTTTTATCGAGATGATGCACGACTATCTGACCACTTACAACGGTAAGAGTGCTTCCACCCAGGACTTTCAGCGCATGGCGGAGAAACATATGCGGCCGGAGATGGATCTGGAACATAACGGCCACCTGGATTGGTTCTTCCAGGAATGGGTGTATGGCACCGAGGTGCCCAGTTACCGCCTGGAGTACACGCTAGCCGACGCGGAGGGCGGCAAGACCCTGCTCACGATGAAGATCACGCAGGAAGGCGTCGATCCTTTGTTCAAAATGCGCGTGCCGGTATATGTGGATTACGACGGCCGGCCATCTAAGTTGGGCACGGTGCCGATGTCGGGATCGTCCACCAGCGCCGAGCTGAAACTCACCCTGGCGAAGCGTCCGCGCCGCGTCTTACTGAACGCGAACGACGACATACTGGCGGCACAGGTGGTACAGAAGTAGGGTGGGAGCGACATGGAAAGTCTTCGAGGTCTGGAAAAACCAGGCAGCGGAGACTGCTGCAACATAGGTGGCCACATGCACGTCCACGCGAAAACAAATGCTCCCGCAAGCGGGCGTTGGCAGGATGAATCCTGCCTCACCTATCGCAACTGGCCTTCAACCTCATGCAGCCAATCGGGAGGCTTCAAGACTTCGCGGGGTTTGCTGCCGTCGGGAGGGCCGATGATGCCGTCGCGCTGCATCATATCGAGGATGCGGGCGGCGCGGCCGTAACCGAGGCGCAGGTGGCGCTGCAAAGTGGAAGTGGAAGCCTTGCCCATCTGCAACACCAGGCGCACGGCCTCTTCGTACATGGGGTCGTGGTCTTCGCTCGCCGGATCGCCGGCGGCGCCGGAGTCTTCTTCGTTGGGCGGCGCGATCAAGAACGATTGGTCGTATTCCGGCGCGGCCTGCTGTTTCCAGAAATCGACTACGCGGTTGATTTCGGTTTCGGTCACGAACGCGCCATGGAAGCGCGTGAGGCGCGACGAGCCCGGCGGCAGGAAAAGCATGTCGCCCTTGCCCAGCAGGTGCTCAGCGCCCATCACGTCGAGGATGGTGCGGGAATCGACGCGCGTGGCGACGCGGAAGCTGATGCGCGCGGGAAAATTGGCTTTGATGAGGCCGGTGATGACGTCCACGCTGGGACGCTGCGTGGCCAGCACCAGGTGCATGCCGACGGCGCGCGCCATCTGCGCCAGACGGGTGACGCTCTCCTCCACGTTGCGGCCTTCGATCATCATCAGGTCGGCCAGTTCATCGATGAGGATCAGGATGTAAGGCAGCGCGCGCAATTCCTCCTGCGTCTCCTCGGGCTCGGCGAATAATTCGCGCGGCTCCTCCTGCAGCTTGCGGACCTTCTTGTTGAACTGGTCGATGTTGCGGACGCCGTATTCGGCCAGCAGGCGCAGGCGGCGCTCCATTTCGAGCACGGCATTGCGCAGCGCGTTGGTGGCCTTCTTGGGATCGATGATCACCGGCGTGAGCAGGTGCGGAACGCCCTCATACATGCCCAGCTCGACGCGCTTGGGATCGACCATGATCAGGCGCACTTCGTCGGGCGTGGCCTTATAAAGGATCGACATGATCATGGAGTTGATCATGACGCTCTTGCCGGAACCGGTGGAACCGGCGATCAGCAGATGCGGCATGCTTTCCAGCGCGGCCATGCGGATGCGGCCATTGATATCCTTGCCCAGCGGGATGGTCAATCGCGAATGGGACTGCGCGAACTCTTCGGATTCCAGCATCTGGCGCAGGCCGATCAGCTCGCGGCGGGTGTTGGGCACCTCGATGCCGACGGTGGGCTTGCCTGGGATACGCTCGATGAGGATGGATTCGGCCTGCAAGCCGAGGCAGAGATCCTCGCTGAGGGTGGTGATGCGGCTGTACTTGATGCCGGGCTCGGGCTTGAATTCGAAGGTGGTGACGACCGGACCGGGATTGATCTGGACCACGTTGCCGAGCACGTTGAACTCTTCGAACTTGGCCTTGATGCGGGCGGCGATGTCCTTGAGCTCCTGCTCGTCGTAGGCGCTGCGGCCGGGCACTTCGTTGAGCAGATCGGTGGCGGGCAGATCGTACATCATGCGGCGCGGCTCGGGTGGCGCCGCGGGGAGTTCGGTGGGAAGCGGCACCAGGGGTGCGGGCTCCGGCGCGAGGTCTTCGATTGGGCAGATGGGGATGTCGGCGAGAGCCGCGGCTCGCCCCAGGGGTGGTTCCTCCAGGTCGACCGTGGCGGAGGTTTGCCATGGCGGCGCATCGGCCTGCGCCCGCGTGGGCGAAGCGGCGGCGGTGGCCAGTTTCTCTTTCTGCTGCTTCCTGGCTTGGGCGGCTTCCGCCAGAACGGCCGCGGCCGCGGCGCGCCGCTCGGCTCGCTGGTGCGCTTCTTCGATGGCGAGGGCCCGCTTCCGCTCACGCCACAAGCGCCAACGCTGTGCAAACCGGCGGAACCGGGCGGCAGGTCCGGCGAAAAATCGGGCGGTGTGTTCGAGCGCGAAGCTCGAAACCAGGTAGAGCGAAATCACCAGCGCGGTAGCCGTCACCAGCAGAGCGCCGGCCAGATTGAGCGAATCCACCAGAGTCGCGGCCAGAGCCAGCCCGAGCATGCCGCCCATGCGCACCGTGCCGCCGAACAGGCGCAAGGGTATGAAGGAGAGCGCGGAGCTGGCCGCGAGCGAAAGGAGCATGGCGCCGGCGATTTTGGCCGCGCCGGCACGCAGTTCGTCGGAGCGGATCCATTTCCAGGCCAGGCCGAAGGTGAGCAGCGGGAAGAGAAACGCCGACGCACCGAACAATTGCAAACAGAAATCGGACAGGTATGCGCCGGGGTAGCCGATTAAGTTGAGAGGGCGCGAAGCGGCGGCCGTGTCCCAGGAAGGATCCTGGACATGGTACGAAATCAGACTCAACAACGTCACCAGCCCCGCGAACAAGAGCAGGAAACCGGTGGCTTCGTTCAGCCGTTTGTGCTCGGTCGGCGATAAGAGCTTCATCACGCAGGCAGGCGGATGAAAGCCAGAGCAAGTATTATTATGCCAAAAACGATGCGATAGTAGGCGAACGGGCGCAAGCCGCTGCGCCGCAAATAATGCAGAAACCAGGCGATGACGGCGCACCCGGAAAGCGCGCTGACAGCCACGCCGACCACGAAATTGGCGGTGATGAGGTCATGCAGGTGGTGCGCTTTGTGCATGTCCCAGAGAGTCTTGGCCGCGGCAGCGGCGATGGCGGGGGTGGAAAGCAGGAAGGAAAAGCGCGCCGCCGTCGGGCGGTCCAGGTTGCGGAACAGGCCGGCGCTGATGGTAATGCCGCTGCGCGAAACGCCCGGAACCACGGCCAGCGCCTGCGACAGCCCGATGGTCAATGCATCCGGGCCGTTCACGGACGACATGTCGCGCTGCTGGCGCCCCATGTTTTCCGCCACCCACATCAAGATGCCGATCGCAATCAGCATCGCGCCAATGACGAACGGGTTGCGCCACGCGCCCTCCGCCTGGCGGTCGAACGCCAGGCCGGCCACGCCCACCGGAATGCTGGCGATCGCCAGCAGCCAAAGCAGCATGTGATTGTGCTTGAGTTGCTCGTCGTGCCCGACGCGAATTCCCAGGCCTTGCCCGATAATCTGCACCCAATCCTTGAAGAAGTAAAGGATGACGGAGAGGAGCGTACCTATGTGCAGCATGATGTCGAAGTCCAGGCCTTCGGTATGCCAGCCGAGAAGCCAGGAGGTGAGGTAGAGATGCGCGGTGCTGGAGACGGGCAGAAACTCGGTCAATCCCTGCACGATGGCCAGCAGGACCACCTGGTAGATTGGCATAAGCATCCAGGGTACGGCATCGGAGAAAAAGTTGGCAAGCGGGGCAGCGCAGTTGCTGGTTCGGCGACCGGCGGCAAAGACCGCCAGGCTTTACACGGCTTTCCTTGTAGCGCCGGCGGTCTCTTGCCGACCGGCTCTTTTTCAGCTCGATTTCCGCGGTGAATACTTGGTGAGCACGTCCAGTAGTTTGCGGGCCGCGGCTGGCGGCTTCAAGCCGCTGGTGAGGATCTCGCGGCTGGTCCAGGGCTTGCCGTACATATTGCGGTCTTCGTCCAGGTCATTGCGCAGCGTCGCGCCATCCAGCGAAATGCCGGCAAAAAGGCCGTGGGAGCGTGACCAGGAAAGAATCTCGGCGGTCATCAGGGCATCGGTTTGCGCGGTGGCGTTGCGGCCCACCGGTCCCGCCGCGGCGCTGGCCTCACCGCCGATAGTGAATTTGTCCTGGGTGAGGCGCTTCATGCCGCGCTCGTTCATCACCAGCAGAACCACGTCGGAAGAGGAAACACCGATCTGCAGGCCGAAGCTGCCTCCTTCAATGCGAATCGCAGCGGGCGGTCCCCAACCCTGACCGCCGGCAGCGCGGCAAACGGCATATCCCTTGCCAAATTTGCCGCCAACCACAAAAGCGCCCTTCTTCAACCCCGGCACGAGTACGACGCAGGATGCCTTATCAAGCAGGCTCTGCGGAATGGAGCGGTCCGGAGCGCTCATGATTTCGGAGAACAATGAAGCGGCATCGTCCAGCCGATCATCGGTCTTACGCGTTCCTTCATCAGCGATCAACAAGGTCGAACCCAAGGTTATGGCCAACGTGAACGTAAGCAGTCGCATAGCCTTATGGTAGCGTTAACCGGAACGCGTGGACGAACGCCAGGGTGCATCCCCAATCCACCGCCAGCCGGAGATCCACGGAGACCAAAGGTGCCTGGTGTTTGGACGGATCTTCGGAACCGGCTGGCTCCGCGCGGCGAATGAGCTTCAATCCCGGGCCGGGGTCTTTGTCCATTTCCGGATTATCCAACTTCCACAGGCGCGCCTCGTTCGGCCCGGCAAGCTCCATGCGAAATTTGGCATTCGGACCGAGCTCTGCGCAGGTGTGACATATGTGGTGCGCAACTTCAAATGTCAGTGTTTTGCCTTCCACCCGCGGCGACAGCAGCGGGACGGGATACTCGGCTGTTACTCGCCACGGACTATTGACGTCACTGCGTTCTTGAAAATAAAAAACAACGGTGCCGCTGATCTTTCCGCCGGCCTCATCAATCTTGAGATCGATGCCGGGATGGTCATTCAGCTTTCCTTCCCAGGTTCCGGCGAAGGCGGAGTTTGCGGATACCACGGCTGACGATTGCGCGATGGCAAAGGTCGCGGCGCACGCCAGTGCCGCCAATGTGGCGATGATCAGTGTCAGGTTGGCTTTCATGTCAATACCTCTCAGGCTGTTGGCCCCTTGGCGAGCGAGGCTGTTGCCAGCATGCCGCCGAGTCCCATCGTTTCGACCGCCGAAGAAGGCACGATCACCATGGAGCCGCGCTCCTTGACGGCTTCATACAGCATGTTCATGGCGCGGAGGTGCAGGGCCACTGGATTGTCCTGGTAAGTGGCCGCGGCCAGCGCAAACTTTTCGGCGATTTCGGTTTCGGCCTGCCCCAAAATATTGCGGGCCTGCCGCTCTCTTTCCGCTTGCGCCTGGCGCGACATGGCGTCTTCGAGCGCCTGCGGGATTTTCACATCGCGAATCTCCACCGACTGCACGGTGATGCCCCAGGGGTTGGTCTTCTCGTCGAGAATGCGCTGCAACTCACGGCCGAGCGACTCGCGCTCGGTGATCATCTGCGCCAGTTCGTGCCGGCCGATCGATTCGCGCAACGCGGTCTGGGCGCTCAGGCGGATGGCCTCGACGAAATCTTCGACCTCGAGAATGGATTTCTCCGCGTTCCAGACCAGCCAGAAAAGGATGGCATCCACGTTCACTGGCACGGTGTCGCGCGTTAGCGTGGATTCGGCGGTGACGTTCGCCACGCGAACACGCTGATCGACATACCGGCTGAGACTGTCGACCACCGGAATGATGGTAAACAGGCCTGGCCCCCGCAGCCCGCGGTAACGGCCCAGGCGCAGAACGGCCACCTTCTCCCACTGGTCCGCAACTCTGATGGCGAACAACAGATAGAGGCCGATCAGCGATCCGGCCACCAGGCCTGCCGGCGATTTCGTCTGGTTGGTCACCACCGATCCGGCGATGATCGAGATGACAAACAGAGCCACCCCGAGGTTGCTGAGCTTGAGCCGTTCCATAATATTCGGTGTCATGGGGTTATTTCCTCTTCGTCTGCGCATCGTCTCGCAGTTGCTCTAACAGATTCTCGACCGTGAATCCGGCGGCGCCGGCGCGCGCCACGAACTCGTCCACCAACTGGGCGAGCCGGCGCTGGCGCTCGGCGTCGTCGCGCTTCACCTTTTGCCGGCTGATGAAGGTGCCGGTCCCCTGCTGCGTCTCCAGAATTCCGCGGATTTCCAGTTCGCGATAAGCGCGCACCACCGTGTTGGGGTTGATGGAAAGATCCACCGCCACCTGGCGCACGGTGGGGAGCTGATCGCCGGCCGCCAGCGCACCAGCCGCCATCCCGCCCGTCACCTGGTCGATCAACTGGCGATAGACCGGCATACCGCTTTTCAGGTCCAGCCGAAAAGCGAAGGGCTGCGGCGCGATGGGTGGCTGCTTGCTCATCTATATTGCTAGTGTATTAGTTGAATAATACATTGTCAAGAGAAATTTTTCGCTGCGTCCGAGGTAGGACAGACGATCGGTTTTTGTCGTCTGTCATGCCTGGCTAAAGCGCAGAGCCTCGACAGACGACATAAACCGATCGTCTGTCCTACCTGGGATTGGCAAGTCGGGGACCTGCCCCACTATGCCAGGTAGCGCTGGAGGTCGTCGCTGCGGAAGCAGTGGGCGAAAGCGGTGTCGCGGGCGATGCGGTTGGTGCGGACCAGCTCGGCGAGCGATTGTTCCATGGTCATCATGCCATCGGCGCGGCCGACGGAAATCTGGCTACGGAGCTGATGATCGTCGCCCTTGCGGATCAGGGCGCGGGCCGCGTCGTTGGCGATCAGGATTTCGGTGGCGGGCCAGCGGCTCACGCCGTCCAACCCGGGCACCAGTTGTTGCGCGATGACGGCGGCCAGGGCCAGCGAGATCTGCTGGCGGATTTGCGGCTGATTGGCGGCGGGGAACGAATCGAGAATGCGGGCCACGGCCTGAATGGCGTCGTTGGTGTGCAGGGTGGAAAGCACCAGGTGGCCGGTCTCGGCGGCGGTGAGCACGGTGGCCATGGTCTCGGCATCGCGCATCTCGCCCACCAGGATCACGTCCGGCGTCTGGCGCATGATGCTGCGCAGGGTTCCGGCGAAATCCGGCGTGTCGCGGCCCACTTCGATCTGCTCGATGATCGAGGCGCGGTTGGTGTGCTGGTATTCGACCGGGTCCTCGATGGTCACCACGTGCGCCTGGCGCTTGCTGTTGACGATGTCGATCAGCGCGGCCAGCGTGGATGTCTTGCCGCAGCCGGTGGCGCCGGTGACCAGCACCAGGCCCTGGCGGCGCTCGGCAAGCTTGGCCAGCACGGGCGGCAGATGCAACGAATCGAGCGAGGGAATCCGCGCCGGCAGCAGGCGGATGCTGGCCGCCAGCGTGCCGCGCTGGTGATGCAGGTTGACGCGGAAGCGGCCCAGGCCTTCGCGCATGAAGCTTAGATCGGCGGAGCGATTTTTCTGCAGGTCCGCCAGTTGCGACGGCGCCAGCAGCGGCAGCACCAGGCTGCGCACGTCGTCGGCTTCGAGCGGCGGCCCGGAGCCGGGCGCCAGCGCGCCGTTGACGCGCAGCACAGCGGGAGCCCCGGCGATCAACAAAACGTCGGACGCGCCGCGGGCGGCGGCGAAGGAGAGCAGCTTATCGAGCGAGGCGGTCGAATCCGGCGTGCGCGACGCCGGCTTGCTGCCCGGCGCAGCCCGGTTCAATTCGGCGACGATTTTGGAGAGTTCGCTATCGTATTCGCTCATAAATCCTGGAGGGCCCAACGGGGACTCGCGAGGGCGTGAAAACTATGCCGGCAAGAAGTTCGCGCCCGCAGGCAGTCGTTGGCAAGCCAAAGAGCTTGCTGAAAAACGCCAAGAGCAAGACAGCCACAGATAAACACAGATGAACACAGATTCAAAAGAATTGGCTTATCAGTGTTCATCTGCGTTCATCAGTGGCTTCAAGATCTTTTTTCGGCGGCTTGAAAAGCATGCCCCACCCAAAGTATAACCGGTGCGGTACCATCCACTTTTGAAGCTGCTGATTTTTTCCGACATCCATAATGATTGGAAGACGCTCGAGAGGCTGCTCGGCGTGCAGGCGGATTTCTACATCGCCGCCGGCGACCAGGTGACCTGGGCCAGGGGCTTCGAGCGTTGCGGGGAAATTCTGGCGCGGCGCGGAAACCAGGTGTACGTGCTGCCGGGCAACCACGAATCGTTGGACGAGGTGGCGGGCATGTGCGCGCGCTTCGGCCTGCACAACTTTCACGAGCAGCACATCGAGATCGGCCGCTGGCACGTTGCCGGCCTGGGCTACTCCAACCCAACGCCGTTCAACACACCGGGCGAGTACAGTGAGCCACAATTGGCGGTGCGGCTGGCCAAGTTCGCCGATCTCGACCCACTGGTGCTGGTGTGCCACGCGCCGCCGCACGGCACCGCGCTCGACCAGATCCGCCCCGGGCTGCACGCGGGCTCGCGCGCGGTGCGCGAGTTCCTTGAGACCGCGCAGCCGCACTATTTCTTCTGCGGCCACATCCATGAGGCGGAGGGCGTGGAAATCCGCATGGGCCGCACGCTGGCGCGCAACGTGGGCAAAGCGGGGTATTTGTTAGAATTGGACTGAACCCACATGACTCTCGAAGAGTTGGAACGCCAATACGCGCCGCTTCGCGACCAGGCACTGGCCGTGCGGAGGTATCTTTGACGCCCCCGCGCAGAAGGCGGAACTGAGCCGGACCGAAGAGCAGGTCGCCCAACCGGATTTTTGGGCGCAGCCCGAGAAAAGCCAAAAAGTGATGCATCGGCGTAAGCGCCTGGAAGAGGCGATCGCCGACGACGAGCGCATTCGCGCCCTGACCGAAGACCTGGACACGCTGTTCGAACTGGCGCGCGAGGGCGAAGACGTGGGCGGCGATATCGAACGCGACGTGAAGTCCTACGCCGAATACGTGGATCGCCTGGAAACGGCCATGCTGCTTTCGGGCGAAAATGACGCGCTTAGCGCCATCGTCACCATTCACCCCGGTGCCGGCGGCACGGAAAGCCAGGATTGGGCGGAGATGCTGCTGCGCATGTACCTGCGATGGACCGAGCGGCACGGGTTCCAGACGGTGATCACCGACCGGCTGGAGGGCGAAGGGGCGGGCATCAAGTCGGTCACCTTCGAAGTCAACGGCGAGAATGCCTACGGGCTGCTGCAGTCGGAAGCCGGCATTCACCGCCTGGTGCGCATTTCGCCATTCGACGCCAACGCGCGCCGCCATACCTCGTTCGCCTCCGTGTTCGTTTACCCGCAGGTGGACGACGAAATCAAAATCGACATCAAGCTGGACGATCTCCGCATCGATACGTTCCGCTCGTCGGGCGCCGGCGGGCAGCACGTCAACATGACGGATTCGGCGGTGCGGATCACGCATTTGCCCACCAAGACGGTGGTGCAATGCCAGAACGAGCGCTCGCAGCACAAGAACCGCGACAGCGCCATGAAACAGCTTCGCGCCAAGCTGTATGAGCTGGAGCTGGAAAAGAAGCGCGTGGAGACGCGGAAGACGGAGGACGCCAAGCTGGACGCCAGTTTCGGCAGCCAGATCCGCAATTACGTGCTGGCGCCGTACCGGCTGGTGAAGGACCTGCGCAGCAAACTGTCGCTGGGGGACGTGGACCGCGTGCTGGAGGGCGACCTGGACGGCATGATCCACGCATACCTGGTGTGGCGCAAGACCGGTAGGACGGCCGGCGCCGACGGCAAGGACGAGCTGCCGGAGTGAGCGCCGACCGAACCAGCGTTGCCCACGCCGCGGAGCTGATCCGCGCCGGGCGCCTGGTTGCTTTCCCCACCGAAACCGTCTACGGGCTGGGCGCGAATGCGCTCGATGCCGCGGCAGTGGAGCGCATCTTCGCCGCCAAGCGTAGGCCGCACTCGAGCCCGATGATCGTACACGTGGATTCCATTGCCATGGCGCGTTCGCTCGCGGCGGAGTGGCCGGAAGCGGCGGAAAAGCTGGCGCAGCGTTATTGGCCGGGGCCGCTGACGCTGGTGGTGCCCAAGCGCAGCGTGGTGCCGGATGTCGTCACCGCGGGCTTAGCCACGGTGGGACTGCGCATGCCCGCGCATCCGCTGGCGCTCGAATTGATCCGCGCCGCGCAGGTGCCGATTGCCGCGCCCAGCGCCAACCGCTTTACCGAGCTTTCACCCACCGCGGCGGAAGACGTGCCCGAACAGCTTGCCGATTACGTGCTGGATGGCGGCCCGGCGCAGGTGGGAATCGAATCCACCGTGCTGTCACTGGCCGGCGCGCCGCTGCTGCTGCGGCCGGGCGTGATTCCGCTGCCCGAAATCGAAAGCCTGATCGGCCCGGTGGCGATAGTGGCGGCGGCCACGGAAGGGCCGCACCCCGCACCCGGTATGCATCCGCGGCATTACCGGCCGGCTACACCGCTCTATCTAATCGCGCCCGGCGGCCAGCCGCCGAACGGCCGTGGCGCCTGGCTGCGGCTGGGTCGGGAAATGCCTGCCGATGCGCGCGAGTACGCCGCGGTTCTCTATCGAACGCTGCACCGTCTTGATTCCCAGGGGCTGGAGTGGATCGCCGTGGAATGCCCGCCGGAAACCCCCGATTGGGCCGGGGTGCTGGATCGGCTGCGGAAAGCCGCGGTGAACGCATAAGGCGTGGCGGACGCAGTCCTGCCTGCGGCGCCGGCATTCGTGCCGACGTTTCTTCCCCCCGCACCGCAAGAAATGTCGAGACGACTTTCGACACACCAGGCATGACTGCCTGCGCCACGGCGGCAGGCTTGGAAGTAAATCTACCGGTCTATGGCCAGGGTGGGAAACGTGCGGGAGATGTGGTCCTGCCAGGCTAGGCTTTCCTCGTCTACCAGCGACCACAATAAGCCAACCGCGGTGCACACGCTCAGACACGAGCCGAGCATGCGCAGCAAACGGTGACGCGGCTCGAGCGGGAGGCCGTCGAATGTGGTGAGGCGCAGCCGCGTCCACCGCATGCCCGGCGTTTCGGTGCCGGCGATCACCGGCAGCAAGCTGTAAGTGAAGCCGACCAGCAGCAACGCGCCGCCGAAAACCATCAGATTGGTTTTGTTCAAGAAGACCTGGCCGCCGAGGATGCGGAACGCCAGCAGGAAACAGCCGTAGGCAATCAGCACCATGGCCCAATCCAGGGCTGCAGCGATTGCCCGGTGCAGCGGGTTCGCCACCGGCGCGTCACAATAGATTCTGGCTTCGACCGTGGTGCCCAGCGTGCGCGGCTTGGCGGGCGCTGCCTCCAGGAACTCCAGCTTTCCTTGCCCCTCCGGCACGAGCCTGCCCGTCCTGGGCTTGGCTTTGCGAGCCGTCGATCTCGAGCGCGGGGGCGCGATCAAAACTACGTTGGACGCCGGCCTGTCCGGAAACAGGGAAGTCTGGACGGCACGGCCCATATCCTGCGCCGGACGCGGCGCCGCGCGGCGGGCGGAAAACTCCCGCGCCATTCGCGCGGGCGCGGTGGCCAGGGCTCCAGCAGTTACCAGACTGAATCCACCCGTCAACCGGTCGTCGTCTTTGCGTCCGCAACGCGGGCAGCGCAGTTCGCCTTCCCCAAGTCGCGTTCCGCAATAGCTACATGTCATCGGCCTTCACACTGTGAGCGAATCGCACGGAGCCTTAGCCAACATTCTGTGGTACCGTCTGTGGTTGGGGCTCTTTCCGCCAAGCTCTATTCCCTTTCTTAGCACAAGAGGCGAAGCTTGTCACGGAAATTCTTCTAGCTTCACCTGCGTTTCTCTGGTTACTGCATTGTTTTGGCTGGCCTTAGCCGATATGGCCGGCGCCCAGCAACAAGCCTCAACTCCCCCTCCGCCTCCTGCTGCCCAGACCAGCGCCACCAAGCCCGCCGCCCCACCGCAGCTTCCCGATCACAAAACTCTCGAACTCAACCAATGGGTTTTTTGGGCGGTTCATCAGGAGGCGGAGGGCCCAATCAAGAAAGGGCGCGGCAACGTGCAACTGGAAAGCAAGGCGCTGCTGGTGCGGGCCGATGAAATGGAATACAACGAAGACACGCGCGAGTTGGTCGCCGTCGGCAACGTTTATTACCACAGCTTCGAAAAGAACGAGCAGATCTGGTGCGACCGCCTGGAGTACAACACCGAGGAGCAGAAGGGAAAGTTTTACAACGTGCGCGGCGAATCCATGGCAAAGACGGTGGTACGCGCCGGCATTCTGAGCGGCAACAGCCCGTTTCATTTCGAAGGCAAATGGGCCGAACGCATCGGAGACAAGTACCTGCTGTATAGCGGCTGGATCACCAACTGCAAGCTACCGGGCCCGTGGTGGAAGCTGCGCGGGCCAAAATTCGACATCATTCCGGGCGAGCGGGCGAAGGCGTATCGGAGCATCTTTCTGTTGCGCAAAATTCCGATCTTCTACACGCCTTATTTCTACCACTCGCTGGAAAAACAACCGCGTCACAGCGGATTTCTGCTGCCCAACCTGGTGGCGCACTCGCTGCGCGGCCCAATGGTTGGGTTGGGCTACTTCTGGGCGATCAACCGCAGTTTCGACGTCGCGTACCGGTTCTTCGACTACAACACCGAGGCTTTCGCGCACCACGTGGACTTTCGCGGTAAGCCGCGCCCGGGCACGGACTTCGACATCCTGCTTTATGGCGTGCAGGACCGTCAAGGCATTGTTCCCGGCACCACCCCGGTGGCGCATTACAGCGGCCTCGACATTTATGCGATCGGCAACCTGGACCTGGGACGCGGCTGGACCGGCACCGCCACCGCCAACTATGTCAGCTCGTTCGACTTCCGCCAGCAATGGTCGGAATCCTACAACGAAGCGATTGGCTCGGAGGTACATTCCGTCGGGTCGCTGAGCAAGGACTGGTCCAGCTACAGAATCGATATCGTCGCGGCGCGGCTGGAGAATTTCCAAAGTACCGAGGTGCCGCTGACCGAGGCCAACGGGCAGACGCCGGCGTTGACCAATGCCGTTATCATCCACAAACTGCCGGACGTGGAATTGAACGGCCGCGACCGGGCGATCTGGCAGAACCTTCCCATTTGGTTTTCGTTCTATTCCTCCGCCGGCCTGCTCTCCCGCTCGCAACCCCTTTTCAATGATTCCACCCTAAACCTGAGCGGCCCGCAGGGGAACACGTTGTATGAAACGTACCGCACCGAGCAGTTCACGCCGCGGCTGGAACTCTCACCGCACATCACCAGCGCGTTGCACTTCTGGCACTTCGATCTGGTGCCGAGCGTGGGCATCGATGAGGCGGTTTACGGCCAGAGCCAGGCGCCCAACGCCTCGGTTTCGCAACAAGTGGGCTATGTGGCTTACCAGGTGGTCGGCAGCAAAATCGTCACCAGCGCCCGCGACTTTTCCGTGGACCTGATTTTCCCCTCGCTGGCGCGCGTCTACAACAAGAAGACGATCTTCGGCGACAAGGTGAAGCACGTCATCGAGCCGCGCGCGACGTACCGTTACGTTACCGGCATCGGCAGCGACTTCGACCGCCTGGTGCGCTTCGACGAAACCGATCTGCTGAGCGACACCAACGAACTGGAACTCTCGCTGACCAACCGCCTGTACGCCAAGCGCGGCGATTCCGTCAGGGAGCTTTTCACCTGGGAGCTGAAGGAGAAGCGGTACTTCGACCCGACCTTCGGCGGGGCGGTGGTCCCCGGCCAGTCGAACGTGTTCGCCGCCACCGCCGATCTCAGCGCTTACTCGTTCCTGCTCGGCCCGCGCAGCAGCTCTCCGATAGCGTCCACCCTGCGCGCCAGCCCGCTCAACGGCCTGGGCGTGAATTGGCAGGCCGACTACGATCCGCGGTTCCACGCGGCGGTCGACAGCGGCTTCTCCGTCGACTACCACTGGAAAAAATACTACTACTCGGCGGGCAATTACGAAGTGCACACCAACCCGCTGTTGGTCCCGTACGGAAACCAGTATCGGGCCCGCGTGCAGTACGGCGACCCCAACAACCGCGGCTGGAACGCGGGTGTCGAGGCAGTTTACGACTACCGCCAGAGAGTGCTCGAGTACACTACGACCCTGGTCACGTACAACACGGATTGCTGCGGATTCAACGTGGAATACCGCCGTTACAACGCCGGCATCCGCGACGAAAGCAGGCTGATGTTTTCGTTCTCCATTGCCAATGTGGGCACGGTCGGGAACCTGAAGAAACAGGACCGCTTGTTCTAGGCGGGAGGGAAGGGAAGGGTGAGCCAGCATCAGCCGCGCCATCGCCACTTCACCACGGACCAGGGTGGACCGGTTCTTGCGCCGCAGCGCGCAGGAGGCTTCTCAAGGCGGAACGGCTCAGAAATGATAAAGGCCCCAAGTTGGGTAACTTGGGGCCTTGCACTCAGAGAGTGGCGGCGGGAGGGGACTCGCCGCCAAGGATGCTGTCTGTATTGTCCCCATAATAATTGTTTCAGATCCGTTTGTCCACAAAAAATCGTTGAAGATGTTTTGTGGGACACTTATTTGACCGGAGCGAGTTCCATAGGTACCATTGATCGGTCGGTGGAAGTCTATCCTACTGTGGGGCCGCTCCACGCAATGTGGAAAACATCGGAGGGAGAGAGCGGATGCTGAATCGGCCGAACAAATTAAAAGGCCCCGAGCTGGGTATCCCGGGGCCTTGCACTCAGAGGGTTGGCGGCGGGAGGGGACTCGCCGCCAGGGATGCTGTCTGTGTTGTTCTGATATTAGCAATTTAGGATCTGTTTGTCCAGGATTTTCTGAACGTTTTCTGAAGTTTTTTAAGGCGTGGCTGCGCGGTGGCCGGACGGTCTCTTATTCCCAGTACGGAGGTTTGGGACCGAGAACGTAATCCTTTGAAATCGCCGGGGATAGGCCATCAGTAAGGATTAACTGCGGGGGCCCTGGATAACGCCCCCCGCCTAACCAAAGACATATTGAGCGATTGATCCTAAAAGAGTTACCTTCACGATGAGAAGGCGGTGCCGGGTGATCGAAACACAGGATGAAAGCGTATTGCGAGGCAGTGAGCGCGAAAGACGCAGCAAGCGGCGCTTCCAGATCGAGCAGGAAGTCCGCTATAAGATGCTTTACGGTCAACGGATTGCCGAGACTGGGAACGGCAAAACGATGAACATTTCCAGCGGCGGCGTGTGGTTCTCGACGGAAAGCATGCTTACCACGGGCATGCCCGTCGAACTCTCGATGACGTGGCCTGTTCTCCTCAACGACAACTGCCCGATGAAGCTGATGATTTACGGATGCGTAGTTCGCAGCAACGAGAGGGGCGCAGCAGTTGCCATCGAACGCTATGAATTCCGCACCCAGGGTCGTACGTTCACGACAGCCCAGCAGCCTGGCGTCGAACTCCGGATGCCCAGTTAAGGCGCCGGTTTCAGATGGCGCGCAGCACCCGCGCGGGAAGCGTGACCAAGGCCCAGACCAGCGATAGGGCGCCCTCCACCGCAATTCCGACCACACGGAACGGCAGCAGCAACAGCCACACCAGCGGGTAAACCACTAGCGCGGCCAGCGCCAGCGGCCAGCACAGCACGAGGAGAATACACCACAACAGAAACTTCACGTGCGTGAACCTCTCTTTTCTGTACGCGCCGGAAAGGCCGTTTGTTCCGGGTGCTCCGCGAATCGACCCTCGGTCCGTTATCCTTGTAAAGAGTGGCGGACGATAGCGAGCTGATTCAGATCGTCGATGCGGCGCTGGCCGAAGCCGCCGGCAAAGCCGGGGCCTGGCTCAAGTGCCGGCCGGGCTGTTACGAGTGCTGCCTGGGCGCTTTTGAGATCAGCGAGTTGGATGCGCAGCGCCTGCGCCGCGGGATGGCGGATCTGGAAACGCGCGACGCGGCGCGCGCCAAGCGTGTTCGCACCCGCGCCGGCGAGGCGGCCGCAAAGCTGCGGCGTGAGTATCCTGACGACACCGCGGAGCGGGCGCTCAGCGAGGCGGCCGATGATGACGAGCCGTGCCCGGCGCTCGACCCTATAACGGGAACCTGCGATCTTTACCAATCGCGACCGCTCGCCTGCCGGACGTTTGGACCCGCCATCCGGTCCGGCAGCGCGGTGGCAACCTGCGAACTGTGCTTTCCGGGCGCGACGGAAGAGGAAATCGCGCAATGCGCCGTGGAACTCGATCCTGACGCGCTCGAAATGCCCATCCTGCAACGACTGGCGGGCCAGGATCCTCCTTGCCCAACGCTGGTCGCCCTGGCATTGGCATAGTAAACGCACCCCTACACTGCCTGCCACTGCCTGTTGCGCATCCAGCGCCCGGCTCCGGCCAACCCGCCCTCGCCATGGTGGTACTATACCGTCTATCTGAACTGAAGGTACCGTCATTTGGCGGGTGGGTCTGTCGGAACTCTGCGCACATTCCCCATAATGAGAATACAGAGGCTCAATTGACGGAGGCGATTATCTCCCCAAGTTCGACGTCGAAGGCGGAGCGCCGCACCGACTGCCGCTATCCGATTCGCACGGGGATCGAGTACAAGCTCATCCTGGGGCGAAGGATCGTCCGGACAGGCGCCGGCCGCCTGGTGAATATCTCGCGTGGAGGGCTGCTATTCGAAGGCGCTCAGGAACTCCCTCCGAGAACCAGGATCGAACTCGATGTGGATTGGCCCGCGGACGCCGTCAAGGTTGCACTTCACGTAGTTGGGGAGACGCTGCGCAGCCAGGGCGCCCGCACCGCGGTGAAAATCCATCGCAGCTCATTCCGCGTGCGCGAAGAGGCGAACAACGGAAAGCACCCCGTCACTCCGGCCTAGGGTTTTGGGGCGATCATAGCCCGCGCACAGACGGCGCAACGCAACCACGCATTCATCCGGCAACCGAGCGGGTGGAAAACGTCACGCAGGGGAACACTTCCGGGATGTGCGAATCGTAGTGGCCGTGGCGGTTCCAGGTCCAGCCGGCGCACGGGTCCAGGGTTTCGCGGTTGCGGCCGATCATCTCGAAGCGCGAACAATCGATGCGCCACACATCGCCATCGGCGGGTGGCAACGCCCGGCCATCCGCAATCAGCGCCAGCCCTTTCCACGGAAATGCCAGCTCGACGGTCCAGCCGCGGTCGGTGTTGGTGCGGCTGTTGACCACGCCATCCACGTGCACGGCGGTCTTCAGCCCAGGGAAATCCCAATCGAGAAAGCCCCAGCGCTCGCCGCGCGGATGCACGTGGCCGCCAACGCCATCGAGCACCATGGTGCGCTGCCGCGCGGCATCGAACTCGGGCCGCCCGTAATAACGCCCGCCTGGCTGGTGAATGTCCTTCCAGATCCAGAACGCTTCATACACCGTGTTGAGCGCGTTGATTTCGAATTCGTAGTAAGCGTCTCGGCCGGCGATGAACAGCTCGATATCATTCTCTTCCCAGATTTTGGAATCGCGTTCGGTGAGCGTGCCCCAGACGTCGGTTTCTTCGATCCAGAAACCGAAATAAAGGAATTCGTCGTCCCACAGCAAGGCCACGCGGGTATCGAACCAGGCCGGCTCGCCGGTCACGATGTCGACGAACGGCGGCGATTTGGGCGCCAGGCGCCAGGAAGGCTCCTCCAGCTTGCCATCGATCGAGATCGGCCCGGCCGCGCGATAGCAGGTGTAGCGGGCAGGTTGAATTTCGGCCATGCTCCATTGTGCGGCAGAAGGGCTGGGCGCCGCATCTGTCAGACGGTTTCGCCGCGCATCAGGTCGGTGTAGGTTTCGCGCTGGCGGATCACCCGGCAGGCGGCGCCTTCCACCAGCACTTCCGGCGCGCGCGGGCGGGAGTTGTAGTTCGACGACTGCACGAATCCGTAAGCGCCCGCCGCGCAGACCGCCAGATAATCGCCCGGCATGGCGTTGGCCATCAGGCGGTCGCGCGCCAGGAAATCGCCGCTCTCGCACACCGGGCCCACCACGTCCGCCTTCACCGGCGGCAGCCCGTTCTTGCGCAGCGGCACAATCTCGTGGTGCGCATGATAGAGCGCCGGGCGGATCAGATCGTTCATCGCCGCATCCACCACGATGAATTCCTTCGCGCCGTTCTGCTTGCGGTAGAGCACGCGGGTGAGCAACACACCGGCCGGCCCCACAATCGAGCGGCCCGGCTCGACCATCACCGAGAGCCCCGTATCGCGGAGCTTGGCGTGCAAGCCCTCGACGAATGCCGCGACGGCGGGCGCCTTTTCGCCGGGCTTGTAGGCGATGCCCAGCCCGCCGCCCAAATCCAGATGACGAATCGGGTAGCCTTCCGCGCGGAGCAGCCCGGCAAGCTCCACCAGCTTGTCCACCGCTTCCAGAATCGGGCTGGCATCCAGGATCTGCGAGCCGATGTGGCAGCTCACACCTTCGACCGACAGGTGGGCGAGGCTGCGCGCCCGTTCGTAGACCGCGTGCGCCCGCTCGATGGCGATGCCGAACTTGTGCTGGCCAAGGCCGGTGGCGATATAAGGATGGGTGGCAGCGTCCACATCCGGGTTGACGCGAATCGAAAATCCCGCCTTCACGCCGCGCCGCGCGGCCATGGCGTCGAGCAGCGCCATCTCCGGTTCCGATTCGCAATTGAAACTGTGGATGCCGTGGTCGAGTGCGTACTCCACTTCCGCGGCGGTTTTGCCCACCCCTGAAAACACCACGCGCGACGGGTCGCCGCCAGCGGCCAGCACGCGCGCCAACTCGCCGCCCGAAACGATGTCGAACCCGGCTCCCGCTTTGGCCAGCAGCGCCAGCACCGCCAGCGACGAATTCGCCTTGACCGCGTAGCAAACCGTGTGCGGCAGCGCGCCGAAGGCCTCATCATAGGCGCGGTAATTGGCCAGAATCGTCTGGCTGGAATAGACGTAGGCTGGCGTGCCCACCCGCGCCGCGAGATCGGCCAGCGCCACTTGCTCGCAATAGAGATCGTTGCCGGAGTATGAGAACATCGGAAGCTTGTTTGGTAAGGTGCCTCTTCAGCGTACGCAGGAGCCGTGGGCTAACGCAAGAGTAACTTCACATTGCCCTGGATGCAAATGTGGCGCACGCGCGTCTGCGTGCGCGACGGTAAATCCGTGCCACCCTAGCGCAGTTCCTTGCTTTGCGCGGTGGCCGGCTCGGGGCCGTCGTTTTCGTGAATCACCATCGACTTGTCGGAGTAGAAGCTGCGGCTACCGCTGCTGTTGTACGCGACCGGGACCGCATTGACCACATAACCGCCGGGGACGGGCGCGACGGTGAATTTATAGCCCTGCTTTTCGCCGTTGGCCAGATCGTTGCCGATCAGGTCGGCGGCGGAAGTGTTCGGCGCACCGCTGGCCGGCGGCCCGAGCTCGGTGAGCGACGCCGCGTAGCGGCCGTACTGCGACTGGTACTGCACCTGGGCCGTGTGAATGGTCTTGATCGCCTGAATGGCCGCGGTTTCCCGCGTGTACATCTGGGCGTGGGTGAACTTGGGCACGGCGATGGTAATGAGGATGAGGATGATCGATACCACGATCAGCAACTCAATCAGGGAGAATCCTCGCCGGCGATGAGGCCTGGCATGCCTGGCGCAAAACAGTTTCCGCATACGTATGTCCCTTTCTATTATGACGCGCCCGCGGCGCGCGGCGTGCAGGCGGGTTGCGGGCTCGGGAAAACAAACGGGCAAGCTAAAGCATGCCCCACGAATACCGTGCGTGCCATCGGGTGGGGCGTGCTTTAGCTTGCCCGTAAGACTGCCCTACACGAATCGCATCAGGTGCGCGGCCAGAAAGGCGCCGCCGTAAGCCAGCGCGCTCATGTAGGCAAATTGGGCCAGCGGCCACTTCCAGCCGCCGGTCTCGCGGCGCACCACCGCCACCGTGGAGACGCACTGCATGGCAAAGGCGAAGAAGATCAGCAACGCCACAGCACCGCCGGGCGTCAGGTCGTGACGCAGGGCGCTCTGCAGGTCCATGCTGGTGGAATCCGGATGGTCCATGCCATAAATCGCTCCCATCGTGGCGATAATGGTCTCGCGCGCCGCGAAGGACGTGATGATGCCGATGCCGATCTTCCAATCGAAACCCAGCGGTTTGATGACCGGTTCGATGGTGCGGCCGAGTGTACCGGCCAAGCTGTCCCGGATAGCCGGTGGACGACCGTGCGAGTACGGCACGTGTGCCGCCGTCCACAACAGCACCGTCACCAGCAGGATCACCGTGCCGGCGCGGCGCAAAAAGACCTTCGAGCGGTCGAACAGCCGCAGCCCGAGCGATTGCACGGTGGGCCAGCGGTATGCCGGCATCTCCAGCACAAAGGGTGTGCGGCCGCTCTTCAGAATCGACGATTTCAGCACCCGCGCGGTTAGCACCGCCATCAGGAACCCAAGCGCGTATAGGCCGATCATAGCCACCGTGCGGACACTGAGAAAACCCAACAGTTGGCGGTTGGGCAAAAAGGCCGCGATGATCAGCGTGTAGACCGGAAACCGCGCCGCGCACGTCATGAAGGGCGCGATCAGGATGGTGGCCGTGCGGTCGCGCTTGTTCTCGATGGTGCGCGTGGATAGAATCGCCGGCACCGCGCAAGCGTAAGCCGACAGCAGCGGGATGAACGACTTGCCTTGCAGCCCAAAGCGCGCCATGGTGCGGTCGGCGATCAGCGCCGCGCGTGCCAGATAGCCGGAGTCTTCCAGGATGCCGATGAACAGAAACAACAGCAGAACCTGCGGCAGGAAGACGATCACCGAGCCGACGCCCTTCCACACCCCATCCACCAGCAGCGAGCGGATCAGCGACGGCGGCAACGCAGTTGCAATCCAGTTGCCGGAAACCTCAAACACCCACTTGACCGCATCCATCAGCGGCGTGATGTAGCTGAAAATGGATTGAAAGACGGCAATCACCACGAAGGCGAAAACCAGCGGCCCGGCCAGCGGATGCAGGACGACGCGGTCCAGCCGGCGCGTCCACTTGGGAGCTATCGGTGCGCGATAGTCGGCCTGGCTGCCCACCCGCCCGGCCCACTCGCGGCATTTGGGGACGTCGTGCAGCACCGGCAGCGACCTGGGCGCGGGCAGGGCCATGGTCCCGGCGAGAAAATCGTGCACTTGTTCGATGCCTTCGCCCTGGCGCGCGCTGACCAGCGCCACCGGCGCTCCCAATTCCCTGGAGAGTGCCTTGATATCGAGCGTGCCGCCGCGGTTGCGCAGGTCGTCGGCCATGTTGAGAATGATCAACGTCGGCAGGCCTAACGCCAGGATCGGCGCCGCCAGCATCAGATGGCGGCTGAGATTGGTCGAATCGAGCACCAGCAGGATGGCTTCGGGCTTGGGTGTGTCGTCGCGCCGGCCTGTAAGCACATCGTATGCCACCTGCTCGTCTTCCGAATGCGGCGAAAGGCTGTAAACACCCGGCAAATCGATCAATTCCACGGCTTGGCCACCGGGCAGTTCGGCGATGCCGGTGTGCTGCTCCACCGTGACGCCGGGAAAATTGGCGACCTTCTGGCGTAAGCCGGTGAGGCGGTTGAAGAGAGTGGTTTTGCCGGAGTTGGGCGGCCCGATCACGGCCACCACTTTCACCGCGGCGTCAGGGGGAAATGCGACCGCCGACGCGGTGCCGCATCCGGCGCAGGCCGAACAGTCGCTCATGCCTTCCTCGGAAGGCGTCCCTTATGGTGGATCTTGAGGCGCTGCGCGGTTTCGCGCCGCACCGCGACCTCCGATCCATCCACTTGAAACACCCGCGGATCCCCGCCCGGCGCGCTTTGTCCGGCTACCACCCGCGCTCCGGGAAGAAAGCCAAGCTCCATCAAACGGCGCGCATCCTCGACCGGCAAATCGATCTCGCTCAAGACCGCCTCGTCGCCGCGGCGCAAGTCCACCAGGCTCGCCGGCGGGATTGCCGATTCGCGCTTGTTGCCACTCAGTTGCATCTCCATTTCAGTATGCGCGACTCCGAAATCCTTGTCAAGATGCCGCTTGTCCGATTTGCGCCTGGCTTTCTTCACTTCCTGCCCCCAAGGCGTTTAGTGTAGCAAAATAACACTTAGCGCCATGCAATCTCAGTACTACATCCGTCCCTTTCGGATGTCCGATTTGGATGCCGTGCTGGCCATCGAGCGCGCCTCGTTCGGTGCCGATGCCTATGACCGCAACTTGTTTGCAGAGCTTTTCGCCAAATGCGGGCGCCTGTTCCTGGTGGCCGCCGCAGGCGCCGGCATCCGCGCCTATATGGTCACTTCGACCTCTGGCCGCCTGCCGCGGCCGCGCGCCGAGTTGGTTTCGGTGGCGGTTTGTGCGGAGCGCCGCGGCCAGGGCATCGCTTCTTCCCTGATGCGCAGCACGCTGCGACGTTTGCGGTTGCGCCGCGTCCGCCAGTTCACCCTCGCGGTGCGCCCGTCGAATTGGCAGGCGCAGGCGCTCTATGCGAAATTCGGGTTTGCCCGCCTGCGCAAGGTTCGGAGCTATTACGAAGACGGCGAGGACGCGCTGGTGCTAGGCAAACTGCTGTAGCGAAAAAATGCGCCCACAAGCGAGCGTTGGCAGGCACGGGCCGGGCATGCCCGGCCCCTACGGCGCGGCGGCGGCTGCCACTCTTCTATCGCGGATCGCCACCGGACGAGCCGCAGCGGGCGAGGATGTCCAATTCGAACTCCGCATCCGGCGAGCGATCTTCGCGCAGCGCCTGCGCCAGCTCGGCGGCAGCGGCGCAGTATTGGGCCGGGTCGGGCGCGCGTCCTTGGGCGAGCGCTTCGCCGGCGCGCGCCACGGCTTCCCCCTGTGCGTCGCCCAGCCCGCGGTATGCCGCCGCCATCGCCTCGTACAGCGGCGGAAAACGAGGCGTGAGAATGCGGGCGTAGCGGAGCGCGTCCAGAGCTTCGGCATAACGGCCGACGCTCAGGTAATCGTCGGCCAGATAGAGATAGAGCAGCACGAATGCCTGCCGGGGCGCCAGCGGCTTGTCGTGAGCCAGTTGGGCGTTATCGAAAGCCTGCTCGGCAGCGAGCGAGATCCGGCGCGCCTCGATCAGCACGGCGATCGATTTTTCGCGCCAGGCCGGGCGTTCGGCCACCGGCACAAGCGCCGCTCTCTGCGCGTAATAAATGCCCAGCCGGGCCGGAATCAGCTCCGAGGATTCCGCCGGGGGCAGGGCGCGCACCAGGTTCCACGCCGTTTCCTGTTCGGCGATTGCCCGGTCGAGGCTGCCGCGCGCGTTCTGGTCGAACCACGCCTTCGCCAGCATGTCGTGGAGGCGGGCGCTGCGCGGGGCGGTTTGGACGTCGGCCGAGCCGAGCGTGAGGTTGTCGCGCCAGTCCGCGTTGCGGGCCCAGGTGCGTCCGGTATAGAGCAGCAACAGCAACGCTAGCGCGGTCCCCGCCTGGCGCGGCGTCAGGTAGCGCCAGGCCAGGCCCGCCAGCGCGATGGCGAATGCCAGCGAAGGAAGGTAGAGGAAACGCTCCGCCATCGGGCTGGCAATCTTGATCAGCAGGTTCGAGGTGGGCAGCAGCGCCAGTCCGAAAAACCCGGCCAGCCAGAACACCAGCGGATGGCGCCAGCGCATAGCGAGCGCCAGCGCGAGCAGCGCCACAATGATCAACAGCGAAAGCCAGGCGACTCCGTCCGTCCAGGCGGCGGCGCGGATCACGTCATAAGAGCGGTCCGAAACCAGGCGAACGGGCCAGAGCAGCAGGCCCAAGTCCGTGCCGATGATCTTCTGTGCGCTGAAAAGACGCTGCCAGCGGGGGAGAGTGCGCAGCACGTTATCCATGTAGAACGCGGGCGGCCACGGCAGCGGCGCAAACACCGCGGCGCGCGCCAGGAACAAGGCCACCACCGAGCCGAGCGCGGCCGCGTACGCCGACAGGCGCTGGCGCGTGCGGATGAGGGCCGGCGGGCCGAACGCGAGGTCGGACAGCACCATCAGCCCCACCAGTACTACGGCATTTTCTTTTGAGAGCGCGCCCACCGTCGCTACCGCGAACAAGGCCAGCCAGCGCCGCCAACCCGATTCCGCGGTGGCACGGGTGTAAATCAACAGGCCCGCCAGCACCGCCATGGCCGCCAGCAGATCGGCGCGGCCCACCACGTTGTCCACCGCTTCGGTGGCGATGGGGTGCACCGCCCACAGGGCTGCCGCGCACCACGCCGCGCGCCGGCTCAGCAACCGCTTGGCCAGTTCCCACACCAGCCAGGCGTTGACGGCGTGCAATACCAGGTTCACCAGGTGATACCAGAAGGCGCCGCCGGCCGCGCCGGCCAGAGCGTGGTTCAACAGCAAAGAGGCCGTGGTGAGCGGGCGGTAGATCAGGTCGCCTGCCACCGGCCACCAGTAACTCTTGGCAAAGATCAGCGCCAGGTTGTGCGCGGTGAGGCTTTGCAGGCGGGGATCCTGGGTAAGCAGAAACTGGGAATCCTCCGCCAGGCCGAGGCCCAGCGAATTGGCGTAAGCCAGCAAAACCAGCGCGAAAAGGCCGGGGGGGCCGAGCCACCAGGGGTCCGGGCGGCCGCTCTTGGATGCCGCGCCGGGGACACGCGCGGTCACTGGTTCATGTTGGGAGGGTTGAACCATGCACACAATCTAACACCTGTCACCGGGTGGGCCTGAACCGGCGAGTCCTGATGCAAGGCGCACGACGATTCAAGGAATGCCCGGCGGTGGCGATAAGGTTTTTGTGAACGCATTTCTCAGGAATGCCGAAGAGCTTTTTGCCACCGCCCAAGAGGGGGCCGGCGACGATTGCCAGGTTTCGGTCCTGGTAGGAGCGGATGGAGGCATACACATGGTATTCGGCTCGGACTGGGGGCTGGAGCCATTGCGCCAGCACCATGGTGCGCGGGCGGCTTACCGGGTGACGCGGTCGGGCGGCTCGGTGGCCCTGGAGGGCCGGTCGGCGGGCGCCTCCTGCCGGCTGGAGGCAGCCCGGCCGGCGCGTATGCTCTTCGGCCCCGTAGCGCACATTCCCTGTTACCAGATGGTTTCATAACCAGCATCAGGCGGTCTCATAACCTTCGCAGCTTGGTTCGCGAACCTCCGCTTTCGGCCGATAAGAAACTTGACGACCGGATGCGTCCGGCGAGTTTTCTCGTACGGCATGGGTCCGGTCGAGGAGCCGTTATGGAGATCAGCGCCATCAATCGCACGGACCCGGCCCTCCCCGTGACCGCGGTCAACGTTCCACCCGACATCGCGACCCAGAATCGCGACCTGGTCCAGGCCGTCAAGGCTTTGAATGAATCGGAGATGTTCGGCCAGGACGAAGAGTTGGACTTTCAAATCGATTCGGCGACCAAGCGCCTGGTCGTCCGGGTCCTCAACCGCAACACCAAGGAGGTGATCACGCAAGTGCCGCCGGAATACGTGTTGCGCATGGCCCAGAGCCTCAAATCCCCCTAAAAGCGGCTGAAAGCCCCTCGCTTTGGGCCGATAAGTGGTTTAGGAGAACGAAGCAATGTGGCATGAGGCGCATGACGCTTACCTCGAGAGCAGGATCCTGTCGGCGGACCCGATAGAACTGATCCGCCTGTTGTATCAGACCGGAGTGAGCGCGGTTCAGGATGCGCGGCGGCACCTGGCCGAAGGGAAGATATTGGAGCGCTCCAAGGCCATTACCAAAGCCAGCCAGGTCATCATTCAGCTAGGCGTCGCGCTCGATCACGAGCGCGGAGGAGAAATCAGCCGGCGTCTGGCGGCGCTGTATGACTACATGCTGCGGCGGCTCACCGAAGCCAACTTCCAGCAGCGCGACGAACCCCTGGCCGAGGTGCTCAGCCTGCTCGCCACCCTGGCCGAAGGCTGGGAAGGGGTCCGGCCTGCGCCGAAGCCGGAAGTCGAGGCGGAGCCGGCCAGCGCCAATCGGTGGAATCCCAGTCCGGCACCGGAACCGGCCGCCAACAGCGCAGAGCACGCCTGGAGCTTCTGACGGCTTGGAGGTTGGGTAACGGCTGTGCCGAACCGCTCCCTGACGGCCGCGGCTGGGATGCTTTCAGAGGCGCGACCAATAGGCAGCGGTTGCCGGCGATTGGGGCGCATCTTCTCCGATAGGCGCTTGCCGCGGTCCGGCAAGATTGTCACGCGGGCTGCCCCGGCGCAAGCGCGAATCACTTCAGCGGAGCTTCCGGCCAGGCGAGTCTGGGATCGCGGCGCGCCAACTCGACTGGCAGCCGCACGTTCTCCATGTTGGCATGAAGGCGGACTGCCGGGGCACAATGGACATAGTGAACACCGAGCGGTTTCTCATCATCGGCGGCGGTATCGTGGGGCTGGCCACGGCGTACCGCCTGGGCGAACGGTTTCCTGGCGCATCCATCACGGTGCTCGAAAAGGAAAGCCAGGTGGGACAGCACCAGACCGGCCATAACAGCGGCGTGCTGCACTGCGGGCTTTACTACAAGCCCGGCTCGGTGAAGGCGCGGCTGGCGGTCTCGGGCATCCGGCAGATGGTGGAGTTCTGCCGCGAAAACGGCGTGGCACATGAAATCTGCGGCAAGCTGGTGGTGGCAGCCGACGAAAGTGAAGTGCCGCGCTTGCGCGACTTGGAACAACGCGGCGGCGCGAATGGCTTGGAAGGGCTGCGCTGGCTCGACCGCGAGCCAATGCGCGAAATCGAGCCGCACGTGGGCGGTGTGGCCGCACTGCGCGTGCCGCAAGAGGGGATAGTGGATTACGCCGCGGTATGCGCGGCGCTGGTGAAGCGCCTCGAGGAACGCGGCGCGCGCGTCGCGGTGGGTGCCCGCGCGCTGAAGCTGCGACGCCAGGCGGGCGAATGGATTGCCGAAACTCCAGCGGGCGAATTCTCAGCCGGCTTCCTCATCAATTGCGCCGGCCTGCATTCGGACCGCGTCGCCCAACTTGCCGGCGAGCGGCGCGACGTGCGCATCCTGCCCTTCCGCGGCGAGTATTACAAGATCCGCCCCGAACGCCAGCACCTGGTGCGCAACCTCATCTACCCCGTGCCCGATCCCGCCTTCCCGTTCCTCGGCGTCCATTTCACGCGCCTGATTCACGGCGGCGTCGAGGCCGGCCCGAACGCCGTGCTGGCCCTGGCGCGGGAAGGCTATCGTAAAACCGACTTCCGGCCTGCCGACCTGTTCGATGCCCTCAGCTATCCCGGCTTCTGGCGTTTTCTACGGCGCTACCCTTCCATGGCCTGGTATGAGCTGCGCCGCTCCTTCAGTCGCCAGCTGTTCTGCCGCGCACTGCAGCGGCTGGTCCCGGAGATCGAACCCGGCGATCTGGCGACCGGCGGCTCCGGGGTGCGCGCCCAGGCCATCACTCCGGAAGGTGAGCTGGTGCAGGATTTCCAGTTGATCGCCCGCCCGGACGCGTTGCACGTGCTGAACGCCCCGAGCCCTGCCGCCACGGCGTCGCTCGCCATCGGCGCCGAGATCGCCGCCAGTGTGGCTGCCGCGCTTTGATAGCTGCGCTGAGCATTTTCCAATCGAAAGATGAGCATGAAATAGGGTCCGCCCGACCGGAGGGAGGGCGGCACTGAAGAATGGGGAGGCCGCGCCGCGGCTGACTTCCTTTCTTTGGTTTTTGGTTCAGTGA
>Ga0187884_10000550_pt1 | contig 37249 bp, 26 predicted proteins | sample June2016WEW_20_4_FD_132983 | JGI IMG/M metagenome (GOLD analysis project Ga0187884, IMG submission 132983) | Peatland microbial communities from SPRUCE experiment site at the Marcell Experimental Forest, Minnesota, USA - June2016WEW_20_40 | ecosystem: Environmental > Terrestrial > Soil >...
CGGCTCAACGGTGACAGGCTTCGAGTTAACCCAAAAGAAAACGATGATCTATGCCTATTATGGCGGCGTTTACATCGGCCGCAACACTGCGCTCGACACCAACGGGAAACTCATCGGCTATGGATTCACCGGTTCAGCGAACAGCCAGAATCGCATCATTCAAGAAGCTACTTTTGGCTTCAACCAGACCCTCTGGAAGAGTGCGAAGTACGGCGCGCTGAACTTCATGGGCCAGTATTCCTACCTGACCCGCTCTCCCTGGTATGTGGCGTCCGGCGCGCCCGCGAATGCAAATATCAATATGTTGTTCTTCAACTTGCGCTACACGCTGCCCGGCTCGGCTCCAACCCTCGGGAAGCAACCCGGTAATTAGGGGAGCATCGGGCTTCGTCGGTGCAAAAACGACGCCGGGCGGTGCCAAGCTTCAACGAGCTGCTCCTCGCACCTTGGAAAACCGCCCGGCTTCGCCTAGTACGTGGGACCGCCCTCAAATCTCTTCGCCTCCACGAGGCCTGGGATTTACCTCGTGACGCCAGAGCGCGGGATCCCTGGGCCGTGGCCACGGGCAACCCCAAACACGCTCACTTAAAGGTGGTTAGGCCCGCAGGCTTCAAGCAAGGCCGCCTCTTGGTCTGGCGCCAGCGCCCTGCCGATGCTCTCGCCCTCGCGTTCAAAATTCACTTCGCCGTGTCCAACCATCGGTTATTTCCACCGGCCCACCCCATAATTTCCCCTGATTAACCGGGATGGGCAATTCTGACCACACATGTGAGCAGTATGGGGCAGAGGCGCGTATTACGCCCAGGGTATAACCACAGTGCGTCTGGCTTCCAGCGAGAATCTGCCTGGAGACGGATGTTAGGGAGGAGGATCAAGTGATCTATCTTGCGCTGGCCCTGAGTTTCATAACCTTTTTGCCGCCTTGCCTTATGAGCCAAGGCACAAATGAATCGAACCGGACTCAGGAGACTCCGGCACAGAATGGCATAAGCAGGTCGTCCAACGTCGCCGGAGCAGCGCCCCAAAGCAACCTCCAAGCTTCGGGAGAAAGCAAGCGCAGCGCTGGATTCAAAGAGTGCAGAGAAAGTCTCAACGACTTCCAAGAAGCTGAACAGTTCATGCAATTGAAAGCCACCGTCCTTGCGGATTTGAACCGGTTAGAAGAGTCGAGGCCTGCAAAAACGAAGATCGCCACCGTTTACAATGCCGATGTAAATCGCCAGAAAACTGGAAACGGCGCCGTTAACCGCGCCAGCGTCGAACCGATTAGAAAATCGTCTGTGCAAGCCACGAGTGCAGTGCAGCCGGTGTTGTTGGAGTCTGCTGTGGGGACTCCAAGCTATAAACGCATGCCGTAAAGGCGGCCCGCCTGCGCACTGTTAATTCGACGGAATTGGGCAATGTAAGGAGCAAGGAGACAGGAGACAAATGGCCACGTACCCACTTAAGAAGAGCACCAGCCCTTCAAGAGGCCAGGGACCTCACACGATCTCGGCCTGTCCCCGGCCACCGCCCTGGAAACAAATCCTGCTCGGAACGGGATTGCTGATTCTCCTTACCGCCGCAGGTGTTTTTGTTCATTTCTACTTGCAATTCACGCGAATCATTGACGCCCGCTTAGATGGGAACGTTTTCGATAACCCTTCGGTAGTTCTAGCCCCCAACCGAGTTGCAAGTGGGAGAGCATTTGACTGCCGGCGGCGTCGTGGCTCACCTGCGGAAGGCCAGCTACACCGAGGGCCAGGCGGGCCGAGGCGTCGGGAGCTATACAGTGACGGGCAACAGCCTGGAAATCCAGCCGGGCCCCGAGTCTTTCTTCAGAAACGGGCAGACGTCGCAAGGTCCGGCGAGACTGGAATTCAAAAGCGACCGCCTCGTGTCCATTACTGCTCTCGACGACATGACTGCCTTGAAGACGTATTTGCTTGAGCCGGAAGCGATCGCAGCCCTCTTCGGAGAGAGCCGCACGAAGCGGCGCCTGGTTCGCTACCAAGACCTGCCCGGGGTGGTGATCAATGCGATTCTCGCAACCGAAGACCATCGGTTTTATTCGCACCATGGCGTAGATTCCCTCCGCATTGTTGCCGCCGCAATCGCTAATCTCCGCGCCGGCGAGCGGCTGCAGGGCGGCAGTACGTTGACCATGCAGCTCGCCCGCAATCTCTTCTTGACACCCAGTCGCACGATCCGGCGAAAGATCACAGAAGTCTTTTTCGCCCTGCTGCTCGAGCTGCGCTTGCCCAAGGAACGGATTCTCGAGCTCTACGCGAACCAGGTCTATCTCGGTCAGCGGAATAGTTTCTCCATCTACGGCTTCGGCGAGGCCGCTGTGGCTTATTTTAACAAGGACATCAGCGACTTAACGCTCCCCGAGGCCGCTTTGCTCGTTGGGATGATTCGCGGTCCCAACGTCTACTTGCCTTACCAACATCCGGAGCGAGCGGCGGAGCGGCGGAATTTTGTGTTGCGGCGGATGCTGAAGGCAGGCTTCGTTAGCGCCAAGGAGGCTGAACAGGCCTCGAAAACTGCCCTGGGATTGGCTGAGCCGAGCGCCGAAGCTCGCCAAGAGCCTTACTTCGTGGATATCGTGAAGGCGCAGTTGCTCGCTCGATTCTCCGCCGCCGACCTGCTCTCACGCGGCTACCGGATCTACACCACTCTTGACCTTGATCTACAGCGTGCGGCCTCAGAGGGCGCGCGCGCCGGCCTGATCGAGGTTGATCGACAAGTGGAGAAACAGAGGGAACGCAAGACGATGTCTCCTCTGGAGTCGAACCAGCCGCAGCTCGCTCTGGTGGCTCTGGACCCGCACACGGGCGACGTCAAGGCTCTCGTGGGCGGCCGCAGCTATGGAGCGAGTCAGGTGAATCACGTTTTGGCGCGCCGCCAGCCCGGCTCGTCGTTCAAGCCTTTCGTGTACGCGGCGGCGCTGAACTCGGGTGTAGACGGCTCACAACCTCTCATCACCCTAGCCACGGTCCTGGCGGACGAACCCACCACGTTTGAATTTGGCAATCAACCGTACGCGCCAGAAAACTATAAGCAGACATACCACGGCTCGGTCACGGTGCGTGAGGCGTTGGCGTACTCCCTCAACGTGCCCACCGTGCGTCTAGCCGAGATGGTGGGTTACGGTAAGGTGCGGGACTTTGCCCTGGCGGCTGGTTTCAACAACCAGCTCAACCCCACGCCAGCCCTCGCGCTAGGTGCTTATGTCGCCACGCCACTCGAAATCGCGGGGGCCTATACCACTTTCGCGAACGGCGGCGACTACGTTGGACCAAGGTGCATTGTGGCTGTCACCGATGCCTTGGGCCGCATGGTCTGGCATAATCCTGTCAGCCCACACCGAGCGCTTGATGCGCGCGTCAGTTATTTGATGGTGAGCCTCCTCGAAAGCGCGATCAACAGCGGCACTGGAGCGGGCGTGAGGGCCCGCGGCTTTAAGCTGCCCGCCGCAGGAAAGACGGGCACTTCACATGACGGCTGGTTTGCCGGATTCACCCCTAACCTGCTCACGGTGGTTTGGGTCGGTTACGACGACGACCATGAACTGGATATCTCTGGGGCACGTTCGGCTCTGCCCCTCTGGACCGAATTCATGATGCGGACAACCGATTTACCCGCCTACAAAAACCTCCGGCCGTTTAGCCAGCCGCCGGGAATCATCACAGCCGCGATTGACAATCTCACGAACCTGGTGGCGCTGGCTGATCCGACTATGACTCACAGCGAGGTGTTCATTGAGGGTACGGAGCCGTTCCCGCTAATCACGGAGTAGATCTTCACGACAACGCCATGCTCTATTTCTTCCTCCACCAAGTCTGCCCCTGTCGGCGTCTCGGGTTCATCCCACTGGCCCCAGCGTTGGCGTAGGTATTCGTTACGCCATGGCCTTCGCGCGGATAGATTCAGGCCGCAGCGAAGCCAGCAGTCGAGCCCGCAATTCTGGAGGCATTGGGGGTGACAGATTGCGTTTCTCGTTCTGACCATAACGGCGACAGGCTTCGACTGTGGTTTTCAGACTCTCCAGGAATACGATGCAAGGCTTGCAGCCTTCCAGGTGGCGCTCCAGTTCCCGGCAGTCCCTAACCGGAAGTTCCCCATCCAGGTAGTCTGAAAGCAAGGCGAAGATTCTCTTACATCTCCGGTTAGCCATGATGTTCTGCCTTTGAGCACCGTGACCCTTGTACGTAACCTTCGAGCGCATTGCGCAGGAAGACGCGTGCCCGATGCAGGCGCATCTTTGTGGTTTTCTCCGAAATGCCCATGACTTCGGCCACTTCCCGCGTGTCGAGTTGTTCCATGTCACGGAGTATCAATACCAGCCGGTAGTGTTTGGGAAGGGCGAGGATGGCATCTTCCAGTTTGCTCCGAAGCTCCTTCTTCAAGGCGATTTCTTCCGGTGTGATCTCCCAGGACTTGACCTGCGGGGCTGAGGTCCCGCTTCCTTTTGGCATTAAGGCATCAAGCGCCAGCATTTGCGCGGGAGCGAACTTGCTCTTGCGGCGGCTCATTAGGCATTGAGTTTTTGCCACCTTGTAGAGCCAGACGGCCAGCGCCCGCGCGTTGGGAAACTCCTTGAGTTCTCTTGCCAAGCGGATCAGCGTCTCCTGCGCCGTGTCCTCAGCATCCTCAGGCGTACCGCACACCTTCATCCCGAAACCATAGACAATTCCCTGCAGGGTTTCGAGCGCTCGCCCCACCTCTTCGGGCTTTCCGGACTTGAGATCAACGAGTGCCTGTTCAACTTGCAAGTTCATAAAGTGCCCCAAAAGGGTTATTCGGAGATCTCGATCGGACTCCGAACCCCCCTTGCCTGAATCCAGAGTCTAGATGCTAACACAGCGCCGCACGATCCATGCAGGAGCGATCTTCTTTGGCCAGTTCCTTTCGGCCCGGCCTTTCAATCCTTGGCGCTGACGTTCTGTCTGGCCCAGCAAAAATATTTGCTGCTACCTGTTACCTTTTCCCAGAAATTGCATTTATGCCGATGAGGCGATGAAGATGCAACACGATGAACGAATTCAGCAGACCTGGTTGGAGATGTTCAAGGGAATGCGCGTGTCCGACGGACGCATGGCTGCCCAAGCTTCTTGCGGGCAACTGCGACCGAAATGAGAACTGAGGTGAACGATGATTGAAGGGAAATTGCGACTCGCAACCGTGGAAGGTGAAGGAAGGCAGTTTGTGGCGGAGTCAGGAACTGGCCACGCCCTGATCATGGACGATGCCGACGGCCACACGGGACCAAAGCCTATTGAGTTGGCCCTGCTGGCCCTCGGCGGCTGTACCGGGTTTGATGTGATCAGCATCCTCCGCAAGAAACGCCAAAAGGTGACCGGGTACGAAATCGAACTCCACGCCGAGCAGAACCCTGAGCCACCCTCTTATTTTACCCGTGTGGAAATCAAGCACCGGCTGCGTGGCAAGATCGACCCCGAAGCCGTGAAGAAAGCCATTCATCTCTCGGAGACCAAGTATTGCTCTGTGGGGGCTATGATTTCCCGGACCGCGAAGATTGCAACCACATTTGAAATCCTTCCGGAGGTTGTGCCGGAAGACTCCGTCGAGGCAGCGTGATGAAGAAACTCCTTCCCATGATGGCAACGTTTCTCCTGGCAGCCAGCGCCTGCGCGCAAACTCCAACGGTCACGGCGGCGCAGGCGCCCGCGCAACCTCTTTCCTTGCAGGAAGCCGTGCGGATCGCGCTCGAGAAGAATCCCACCCTCAAGGCGGCGGACGCATACGCACAGGCCGTGCAACAGGGAATCACTGCCGCGAACTCATTCCGTTATCCGCGAGTGGATTTTGCGGAGGGTTTCACACGCGGCAATAATCCTGTCTATGTTTTCGGAACGCTGCTTACCCAGCACCAATTCACCGCCTCCAATTTTGCCCTGGACTTCTTGAACACTCCTCCGCCTTTCGATAACTTCCGCACTGCTTTTACCGCCACGATGCCCCTCTATGATGCTGGCCAGATTTCCCGCGCGGTTCGTGAGGCCAAACTCCAGGCCCAAGCGGCGGAAAAGGAAAAGGGCCGCACCGGGCAGGAAGTGGTCTTTCAAGTCATCCAGGCATACCTGAACGAACTGCTCGCGAAGGAAAGTCTCCGCGTCGCGCAGTCCGCCGTGGACACGACGAAGAGCGATCTCAACCGCGCCCAAGCTCGCCAGGAAAGTGGGCTCGCCGTTCCCTCGGACCTCTTGAGCGCACAGGTCCAACTCGCCCAGGCCGAAGAGGACCTGCTGCGGGGGCAGAACACGGTGGAATTGGCACACGCCGCCCTGAATGTGGCCATGGGTCTCGAGGAAGATGCCCCCACCGCAATCGAGGGGAACCTGACCGAGTTGAGCTTTAGTGCCGGGTCGCTGGGCGAGAGGCAATCCAAAGCCCTGGCCACCAGGCCGGATTACTTGCAGAGTTTGTTGGCAAAGCAGCAGGCGGACAACGGAACACACATGGCACGCGCCGAATTCTTGCCCAAAGTGAATCTCTTCAGTTCCTGGGAAGCTGACAACCAGACGTTCACATCGCGCGGCGGGAACAACTGGGCTATGGGCGTCACGCTCAATTTCAACCTTTTTGATGGCGGGGCCAAGACGGCACGACTGAGGGAGTCGAAAGCGCGCGAGTTGCAGGCGCAAGCGCTCGAGAGTCAGATGGCCTCGGCGGTCCGCTTGCAAGTTCGCGAGGCCTACCTGAACCTCGCCACCGCGCAAAAGCGCCTGGAAGTTGTGAAAGACGCAAAAGCGCAAGCGGCCGAGAGTCTGCGCATCTTGCAGAATCGCTATGAATCAGGGCTCGCCACCATCGCCGACCTGCTCAGCGCGGAGACTGCCAAGGTCAACGCCGACAAGAACGCTCTGAACGCTATCTTTGACTGCCGGCTGAGCTACGCCGCACTGGAACTTGCTACGGGCGAGCTCTCCACAGATTCGCCGGCGGTCAATCAGTAGGCGCTGGTGTTGTGCAACGCCTGATTCTCGAGGAGTCGAAAGTCGAGAGTTAAAAGACGCAAGTCAAGACCGCTTCTACTTTTGACTTTTAACTTTCGACTTTCGACTCCTCTGTGGTCCAGAGACGGGTGTTACACAACACTAGCCACAACCTATGAGGTCGAAAGCAGCCATGCCAAAACGAAGATTTCTTCATCTAGCGACAATTCTGATGACCGCGAGTTTTCTTCTCGCCTGTGGCGCAAAGAAGCCGGCAGAGCCAGGGACGAGAGAAACCATTTCCGGTGTGAAGCTCGAAACGGTCAGCCTGCGTGCCACACCCCAGATGTACGAGGCCGTGGGAACGGTGCGGTCGGCGAACGTCAGCGTCCTGAATGCCCAGATGGCTGGCACAGTTCGCGAGATTCGAGTCCAGGCCGGCGATCGTGTTCGCCGTGGCCAGCTCCTCGCCGTAATTGACGACCGCGCGCCTCGCGCCCAGGTTGAGGCCGCGCAGGCCGGGGTTCAGGAAGCCTCTCAGGGAATCGCGGAAGTCGAGCAAGCTTTGCTCGCTGCCACGGCGGACCGGCAGTTTGCCGAGGCCACGTTCAAGCGCTACCAGACGCTGCTTGAAAAGAACTCCCTGAGCCGCCAGGAATTTGACGGCGCCGAGGCCAAGTACAAGGCCGATCTGGCCAATGAGCGCGCGCTTGAGGCCAGAAAGCAGCAGACTGAAGCGCGTGACCAGCAGGCACAAGCGCAGAAATCTTCCGCGGAAACCACCCTGAGTTATTCCCGCATCGTGGCGCCCAGGGATGGTGTGATTACGCAGAAATCTGTCGATGCTGGCACGGTGGTGATGCCCGGAATGCCCATCCTGACGATGGAGGAGACCTCCCACTACCGGCTCGAAGCCAGCTTGCCGGGAGATTTCGTTGACAAGGTCATGGTGGGAGAGGAAACGCAGGTCACCACCTCACAGGGAAATTTTCAAGGGCGCGTCGCGGAAGTCGTGCCGGCAACCGATCCCGGCAGCCGGACTTTTCTCGTCAAAGTTGAGCTCCCCTCGAAGTGTGCCTGCCAGTCAGGAGACTTCGCCACAGCGCTTTTCCCGGTGGGCCAAGCCCGGATGATGTCTGTTCCCCAGTCGGCGCTGGTCGAGCACGGTGAACTGCAAGGCGTTTACGCTGTGAATTCGCAAGGGGTTGGTGAATTCCGCCTGGTTAAAGCGGGCAAATCCTGGGGCGATCGGGTGGAAATTCTCGCGGGCCTGAATGCCGGCGACCGTGTCGTCGTAACCCAAGTGGAGGGACTCCACGACGGCGTTCGGGTGGAGGCGCAATGACCAGGGGAAAGCTCGGATTCGCGGGCCGTGTCGCCCACTACTTCATCAACTCCAAGCTCACTCCGCTCCTGATGGTCTTTTCCATCCTCCTGGGCGCGTTCGCGGTGATGGAAACTCCGCGCGAGGAAGAGCCGCAAATCATCGTCCCCATGATGGATGTCTTCGTGGAGATGCCGGGCGCGTCGGCTCAAGAAGTGGAGCAGCGCGTGACCTCGCCCATGGAGAAACTCATCTGGGAAATCCCTGGCGTCGAATACGTTTACTCGACCTCTCGCCCCGGCATGAGCATGGCCATCGTCCGCTTCAAGGTGGGCGAAAAAGAAGAAGACTCCATCGTCCGGCTCTATAACAAGCTTTATTCGAACTTCGACCTCATTCCTCCCGGCGCCTCCAAGCCGCTCATCAAGCCACGCTCCATCGATGACGTCCCGGTACTGGCCCTGACTTTCTGGAGCGGCCGCTATGACAGTTACACGCTGCGCCGCATCGCTTCGGAAGTTGACCGTGAGGTGAAGAGCATCGACGATGTCTCGGGCACCAAAGTGATCGGGGGCGAGCAGCGCCAATTGCGGGTGCTGCTGGACCCCGCAAAGATGGCGGGCTACGCCGTGGCTCCCGCCACGATCTATGCGTCCCTGGAACATGCCAACCAGCAACTGCAGGTCGGTGATTTCGCGGCGGAGAACCGCGAGTTTGCCGTGCAGACGGGCAACTTCCTTCGCAACGCCCAGGACGTCGGCGCCGTGGTCATCGGAGTTTCCAGCGGGCATCCGGTCTATCTTCGGGACGTGGCCGAGATCCGCGATGGACCGGCGGAGCCGTCCGATTATGTGCTTTTCGGCCTCGGTCACGGTGCGGGGAAGGCCCTGGCAGGTCCCCTGGGCGAGTATCCCGCGGTGACACTTACGGTGGCGAAACGGAAAGGGAAGAATGCTGTTGTCGTGGCCGACCGTGTCCTCGAAAAGGTCTCGAACCTCAAGGGAACCCTGATCCCCGCTGGCGTTGAAGTGACGGTCACCCGCAACTACGGGGAAACCGCACAGGAAAAATCCAACGAGTTACTGGAGCACCTCCTACTCGCCACGCTTTCCGTGACACTTCTCATTGCGCTTGCCTTGGGCTGGCGTTCCTCCATGGTGGTGCTGGCGGCGGTTCCCGTCACGTTGTCCCTCACCCTGTTTCTCTATTTCATTTATGGCTACACCCTCAATCGCGTCACGCTCTTTGCGCTGATTTTTTCTATCGGCATCCTCGTGGACGACGCCATCGTTGTGGTGGAGAACATCACGCGACATTTCCACCTGCCCGAAAACAAGGAGCGTCCCATTGCGGACATCGCGGTGGAAGCTGTAGACGAGGTTGGCAACCCCACCACGCTCGCCACCTGGGCGGTTATCGCTGCCATCCTGCCGATGGCGTTCGTGGGCGGCCTGATGGGTCCCTACATGCGGCCCATTCCCATTGGGGCCTCCGTGGCCATGCTGTTCTCCCTCCTGATTGCTTTTGTGGTTTCTCCCTGGGCGGCCATCCGCATGTTGAAGCGGGAGGGTAATCATCATGAGGAAGAAGGTCAGGAGGGGTGGAGCACCCGCCTCTATCGCCGCATCATGATACCCTTGCTGACAAATACGGGTAAGCGCCGCGGCTTCCTGGTAGGTGTCATACTCCTTTTACTCCTCGCGCTGAGCATGCCGCTGCTCAAAATCGTGCGAGTCAAGATGTTGCCGTTCGATAACAAGAGTGAACTCCAGGTGATTGTCGATATGCCCGACGGGACGACGCTCGAACAGACGGCCATGGTCACACGGGAGATTGCTCGCCGCGCTGCCGCCGAGCCCGAGGTCATCAACTATGAGGTCTACGCGGGTACGGCGGGGCCTTACAACTTTAATGGGCTGGTGCGGCACTACTTCCTGCGGCAGGCGCCCAACCAGGCGGACATCCAGGTAAACCTCCTGCCCAAGGGCGAGCGCTCCGCACAAAGCCATGACATCGCCAAGCGCATCCGCTTGGCTATTCAGCCGATCGGAGACAAATACGGAGCCCGGCTGAAAGTGGCGGAGATTCCTCCGGGGCCGCCGGTCCTTCAAACCCTGGTCGCCGAAATCTATGGGCCCGACCAGGCGCAGCAGTTGCAGGTTGCCGCACAGGTTCGCGATGCCTTCAAGCGGACAACCGGCGTCGTGGATGTGGATTGGTACGTCGAAGATCCACAGCCCGAATACCGGTTTGTCGTCGACAAAGAGAAGGCAGCTCTGAGCGGAGTCTCCACGGACCAGATCACCGAAACCCTGCGCATGGCCCTGAGTGGCGCTGTGGTTGGAATCGCGCACCAACCGAAGGAGAAGGAAGACGTGGATATTGTGCTCCAGCTCCCCCGGAAGGAAAGAACCAGCATGGCGGACCTGGGCGAGATCCGAGTGGCATCGGCGAATGGAACGCTAATTCCCCTTAGTGAATTGACGAAGGTGAACGAGGGGACCATCGAGAAGAGCATTTATCACAAGAATCTCAAGCGCGTGGTTTACGTGACCGGCGACGTGGCAGGCAAGGAAGAAAGCCCCGTTTACGCGATCATCGGCGTCTCGAAGGAACTGGACAAGCTGAAAACGCCATCCGGTGCGACGCTCGAGCGCTACCTTACTCGCCAACCGTTTATGACGGACCATGTTTCGATAAAGTGGGACGGGGAATGGCAAATCACTTATGAGGTCTTCCGCGATCTCGGGTTCGCGTTCGCGGTCGTGTTGGTCCTGATTTACGTGATTGTTGTCGCGTGGTTCCGGTCGTTCCGCGTGCCGCTGGTGATTATGGCGCCGATCCCGCTCACGCTGGTGGGAATCCTGCCCGCGCACGCCCTGATGGGTGCCTTCTTTACGGCTACGTCGATCATCGGCTTCATCGCCGGCGCCGGAATCATCGTGCGGAACTCCATCATCCTGGTGGATTTCATCGAGTTGCGCCGTCGCCAAGGCATGCCATTGAAAGATGCTGTTGTGGACGCGGGGGCTGTGCGCTTCCGCCCCATGCTGCTGACCGCCGCCGCCGTGGTCGTGGGGGCTTTCGTAATTCTCTTTGACCCCATTTTCCAGGGTCTGGCGATTTCGCTGATGGCCGGAGAAGTTGCCTCCACGCTGCTATCGCGCATGGCCGTGCCGGTGCTTTATTATCTCCACTCACGCCGCGAGGAGCGAGGGTTGGCTTTGAATGAGGGCGGCGCGTAGCGAAAACCGCCGGCCTCCAGACTGAATTCATCGAGGAGGAAGAGACCATGGACATAAACCGCTGGTTGCGACTCATTGCCGGGACCTTTGTCCTAATCAGCATTCTTCTGGGTTACTACGTTAGCGCCAAGTGGTTCTGGTTCACAGGCTTCGTGGCTGTGAACCTTATTCAGTCCGCGTTCACCAACTGGTGCCCCATGATGACGTTTCTGCGCAAGTTGGGCGTGCGGCCGTAGGTGGCGCCGACATCCCGCCTTGCGGGACCGTTAAGAAGCCAGGACATTCCATGGACACGACGCGGTGACAGAGATGTCGCGCGTGTTCCTGAGGCGCATACATGAAAGACAATGTATGCGCCACCCGCGAGACACGGGCGCTCCAGGCCGCAGTCATTCCCGCGAAAGCGGGAATCCACTCCGCAAACCTTCAGAAATGCGCTGTCCACGGACTGGATTCCCGCTTTCGCGGGAATGACCGGCGCTTCGTAAGGGATGATATTCCAAATGACACCACTACGCAGGGCGGGCCACCGGGGTCGGAGCAGCGCAGAGTCTCGCTTTTCAGAGACTCTGCGGCTCGTGCATGCGCAATGGCGCGTATAGTCCCCTTTCCTGTCCCGCTTGCGCCGCCTGGGATTGCAAAGGCAGCAGGTAGCGCAGAGTCTCGCTTTTCAGAGACTCTGCGGCTCGTGCATGTGCAATAGGGCGTATAGTCCCCCTTCATGTCCCGCTTGCGCCGCCTGGGATTGGAAAGGCAGAAGTCAGGGGTCAGGAAAGGAGCAGAATTATGAATAGTGAATGGTGAATGGCGAATTGGGGATGCAGAACTTGCTTTGCGCACAGCGCCCAGGTCCTCTGCCCGCTGCACTTATTCAATTCACAATTCAGAATTCACAATTCAGAATTGCCCTAGCCCCCAGGCACGATTTTTCGACCGCGCTCTGCGAACCGTTAAGGAGTGTTACAAGAAAGTGGAATACACTCATCTCAACCCAGTGAGGGCCGACCTCGTCAAACGCGGCGCGGAGTGGCAGTGGTCGGGTGTGCGCGATTACATGGGAGGCCTGAGCGCAACCTTTAGGCCGAATCGCACTCTGGCCATCGATCGTGTACTGCTGCCGGCTGACGAACGGGGACGAATTTGAAGGAAAAGCCGCAGAGTCTCTGAAAAACGAGACTCTGCGCTACGTGCTCAGAACCACATTGAGCTTCTAGGGGAGTTGGAGGCAAGCGAACCTGTCGAGTTCAGGCCAATCGTGACAAGTAAGGTAGATCACCTGGCCCGAGTTCGCATGCTCGTCGAGAATCTCAATTATCCGGCTCCGGCGCATGGGATCGCAGGAAGCAAGTGGGTCATCGAGTATCAGGGGTGGCAGGTCGTCCGCAAAGATCGAACGAATTGCCTCAAGCCTCAGAGCGAGGTAAAACTGGTCTAAGGAGCCGCTGGACATCTCATCTTGCTCCAGGTTATCACCTTTCTCGGCAGACCAGACCTGGAGGTCGAATCCGTTCCCATCCACACGCTGATACCGGCCAGCCGTGATGCGATTGAGCAGATCTCCGACTCCGGCGGGAATCGCGGCAAGCAAGTCCGCCAGCGCCTTGGTCCTGGCTTCTTGGAGGTACCGTAGAACCGTGCTGTCTATTTCGAGCCGATGCTTGAGCCTTTCCATTCGTCGTTCGTTTTCGGCGATGGCCTCTTTCAGTTCGGAAATACGCTCTTGGTTTAGCCCTGCAGAGTCAGACTTGACCTTGAGCTCCGCTCGGGTATTCCGCAACTTCTCCAGTTCATCCTTGAGCGCTTTCATCTCGCGCCCGAAATCGATCCTTTCGCCAGGAGTCTTAAATGCGTAGGAACGAAAATCTCTCATGTTCTGGTCGGCAACAGCAGCCTGGGTGACGACTCTCGCGTATTTGTCATCAAGCCTTTCCGCCTCAAGTAGCTCCTTTTCCTTTTGAATGCCGGAAAGGTAGTCGCTCTTCTTCTTTAGTGCTCCCTCCAGAGCCGAGATTTCGTTAGCGAGTTGGAGGAGTTGGCTGTCACTGAGGGCCCAAACCGTGAGAGTTTCAAACTCTGCTGTCAGTTTTCCAATATTCTCCTTCTCAGCCTCATGCCGGCTGCGCACGTCGGCCTCATGTCTACCATCCAGAACTCTTGCCCTCTGATCTTGAATTACCGCAGTGAGCCTGGCGTATTCCTGGCATTGGCCTTCCAAGGCTTTAAGACCAGCTGCATCTTGCTGGCTCGCCTTCTGAAGCAGAACCTCTATCTCCCGCTCTATCCCGGCCAGATCTTGTTGTCGGTATCGCAGAATTTTCTGCGCTTCACCTAAGCTCTTGGTAAGCATCATCAATCGAGTGGCAGCCTCGGTGCGACCCTTTTCGAGTTGGTTCATTCGTTTCTGACGCCGAGAGAGGTCCTGGTCGACCGTCTGAAGTTCACGTGCTGAGCCCAGCTTCTCCAGTTCGCTCGACATAGCTTTAAGTCGTTCGGCCAGTCCTGCCGCGTCCTCTTCCCAACCCTCCTTCGTCCGCGAGTCGAGCACCGCTGTCAGAGTAGCATCCGTGTGACTCAAGCGGGCCACAAGCTCGTCACGCTGGCGGAACCGTGCCAACATATCATCCACCCCGCTGGCAGAAGCCTGCGAGAGGATACCGGCAATTTGGCTCCGCCGCTGCTCCAATTGCAGCGCTATCAAACTTTCATTGGTAAGCCGGAGCCGTCCGAGACCTGGAACTTGAACGAGAATAGTCCTCCGTGCTGTGAACTTTTGAGTCCTACTGACAAGCACTTCTGCCTCGGAGCCGTTGTCTGTCTGAACTGTGATCTGCACGGCTTGTTCCGGCTCGATTTCGAATCCAATACCTTCGTCCTGGATTGCCTTTTCAAGTGCCTGTGCAGATGCAACGGCGTCCTCGAATCGCTTGCGGTCAACCCCTGCTACAGACGTGTAAGCCTCGAGTTCCTGCGCGGAGCGGAACCGGTCTGAAGCCAGCGCAACAATCTGCGCGACTTTCTCGGAAACCCTCTGATGCTGGGCCAGCAGTTGTTGCTGCCTGTCTCGGGCCTCGTGGGCTTGCTTCGCCAAGGTCTGCTCTGCCTCAAGCATCGCGATCGTTTGTGCCAAGGCAGCCTGTTCCTGGTCGAGCGATGTGGACCGTGCTTGCTCACCCTCGATTTCCTTGGTAAGGCGGAGCTCATTCTCACCAATCTCACCGAGTTCCCGCTGCCCTTTCCCAAACTCCTGTTCAAGAGTATTAAAGCGCGCAAAATCGGCTGGCGTAAAATTCAAAGATGACAAAGGGTTTGTGAGAGCGTTCATCTGGGCGCTCAGTTGTTCCAGTTTCTGAACGTCGGCAGCGAGTCTTGCGAGATCCCCCTCAGCCTTCTTCAGGGTATCGTTTTTTGCTTTCCAGCCTTGGGCTTGGTCGCGCTTTGCCCTTTTCTCGTTCAGTGACTGCTCGGAACTCCGCACGTCCTCCTGCGCGGAGACGGCGAGTTGAGGTAACTGACGCAGTCGTTCTTTCTTGGCCGTGAGATCCCCAATCTCACTTTCCTTCTGCTTGTAAAGGGTTTCGGCTTCCACATACTTCTTATCTAAGTCTTGCCTCTCTTCTCCCTGACTCAGATCTCGTGTCATTTTCTCGATCCGGGCGTCGGCTACCTCGAAGTCAGTCACTGCGGCCCCTGCTTCCCTTTCACTGCCCTCTCGCTGCGCAAGCTCGTGCCGAAGCCTCTGCAGGTCATCCTCCAACACCTTGATGGGCCCTGGGTTCTTAGGCGCGATGGTGACCAACCCCCTGCGCAGGTCAGAGTTGTGGCTGTCGAGTTCCTTCTGCAAGTTCGCTAAATCGTGTCCCGTCGAACTGAGCGAACGGTTTTCCAATTGGCTTTTCAATTGGCTCGGATCGATGTCACTCTTGATCTCATCCTGCCTAACGCACGCGGTCTGCCGAAACGACTCCTCAACCGCGATAGGGAGGTGTTCAGCCAAAAAACTGCGAACCTTGTCCTTTGCTTGAACTGTCTTATCCCCCAAGGTGTATCGGTTCTTGCGGTTTTCGAAGTCACGCTCGAGCTTGACCTGGCCTACCTTCAGCGCGAGATCGAGCGCCACATGAATATGTTCGGCTGAGTTCCAGCGGCGGTAGCCCTCATACCTCTTGTCGGTCGACGTAGCGTCCCCATAGAGGGCGGCCAGAACTGCCTCCAGAAGGCTCGATTTGCCGGCTTCGTTTGGGCCCTTGACTACCTGAAATCTCGCATCGAATTTCCATTCACGGTCTGTCAGGTTTCGGAAATTTCGAGTTGCTAACGACAAAATCTTCACTCTGTCACCCCTTCGAACCCCTGAAAGAGAGCGTGCCCACGACGCAGTACCTCGCTGAGTCGTTGCTTGGCCTCTGTGTCAGCCGTGGCTTCAAGTTCCGCCCGCACTAAGCTAACGAAGGCGTGTTCCACGGTCTTCTCCCGGTAATCCTGCTCAAGTTCCCGTAGAGCGATTTCATACTGCAAGGTCTGCGTGTCAATGTCGAGATAGGCGAATCCTGGGGCAAGCTCTTCGGCAAGGCGCTCCGCGTCAACGGATTCGTTGTTGGAGATCGTTCCTGCCAGCTTAACCCTCAGCACTCGCCCCGGGTCAGCCATGCTTTCGACCTTCTTTTTCAGCGCATCCACCGAACCGACTTTCTCCCATGAAAGGTCCAGTTCAGTCCATCGATAGTGGCCTGTGGGGATTTTCTCAACGCTGACCCCACTTTCGCCCAGGCTCACCATTGCCACAAATCCAGACTCTTCCCCGTCCTTGAACTGGAGCGTTTCTGGCGAGCCGGGGTATTGAACGATCGTCTTTGTGCCGTCGAAACAGAGCTTGAATGTGTGCCGGTCTCCCATCGCGAGATACGTAAAACCGCAGTGTTCCACATGTTCCCTATTCAAAAGGCATCCGTGAGTCTCCTCTGGAATATGAGGCAGCGCGATGCCTGTGTGCAGAAGAAGAACATTGAAGTCGGCACGCGGGTCAGGCGTGAGCCCCTCTAGCGGGTTATCGGAGTCTGGCAATACCGCACGACCGTGAATAGCCAACCGACCCGAAGCCAGTTTAGTCGTCTCGGCTGTCTCCTTTGTGAATATCTGGAGGTTCTCCGGTTTGTTTACCTGGAAATGGCGGGATCGGAAAATGGCTTTTTGATTGATGCTATCGTGGGTCCATGTGCCGGGGAGAAAGAACACAGGAGTCGGCTGAATTGAACTCACCGTTTCCATGAAGAACTTAATGTCTGCCGGCGAAATCTTTTCGGAATCGAAGACATCGCCGGACAGGAGTACTGCGTCAACCCGCCGCTCCGCAGCAAGTTCAAAGACCTTTGCGAACGTTCCTCTGATCTGCGCTCGCAGTTTCTGACCAAATGCTCCGAACTGCTCGAATGCTTTACCGAGATGAACGTCAGACGTATGGAGAAGCCTCAGCATATCTGTCTTATGCTCCACGCTTTTATATCTTGAGATTCATCGCTCTGCCATCCGGTCACCCGTTTTGGTAAATCAGGTCAAGCGCCCGCCCGGCAAAGTTATGTAGCTCCCCTTCAACGACAATTACATTGTCGGCGGCCAAATTTGTATCGTGAAGAAATTGCCCCGCATAGTCATTTATTGCAGCCAGCTCCTGGATAAGCGGCCTCAGGTTTGCCAGTGGGTTCCCTGGTTGAGCTTGCTGAGCTTGGCGTATTATCTGTCCGAACACCGTTCGATGCGGAATTCGGCCAGGGAAGCGTCGGTGGTAGTAACCCTCCAGCATCGGCCGGATGGCCTTGGCAACGTCGCGAGCGTCCGCGGTCGACTTGCCATCCACGTAGTCGCTCACCAGACGGTGATGCCGATAATACTCCGATGAGCATACGTCGTCTATGTCGCAAGGCGTGAACGCGGAGTATCCGTTCTGCACCCTCTTGATGGTTAGGATCTCAATGGGTATCGCCGTCGGCTTCGAGTCGAGTACCAGGTTGCGAAAATCACGAATGAAGAATCGGTCATGAGAAAGCACGATCATCTGGCGGCACTTGGCCGTCAGAAGACCAATGATGCGAAGGCTTTCTTGTCTCCGGTTACGATCGAGGCTCGACACGGGATCGTCGAGTACAACCACTTTGTCGGCCAACTGTGGGTCGGTCTCCAATCGCGCGACGAAAAACGCAAGTGCAAGCGTTCTCTTGTCGCCATCGCCTAGAGCTGTGGCAAAGGAATGTGTCGTCGAGGCGTCCGCTCGGCTACCGAGCTTGACGACCTTGTTACGAATCTTAAGACCGTAATCAGTTCGCGGATTGCCCCCGACGTAACTCGATTTAAGTTGTTCAATCGAAAAATCTGCGCCAAATGACTTGAGCAGCCGATTGATGGCATCCTGGTACTGCTGAAGTGTCGTCTGCATCTGGCTATCAGCCTTCTTACGCGCTGCGGCTTTCTCTCCTTCGAGCCGCGTGTGCTCGGCATCTGCGGCCTGATATTCTCTAATCGCAGCGATGACGTCGGGGCGTGCACGCCTCTGTATGGCCTCCAGCTTGGTAACTTGCGCCCGCAGTGTCTCGGTATCTTCGGCTCCCAGGTTTCTCTTGAACTCAGTGATCTTGGCGGTCTGTGAGACGATTGCAGAATTGTAAGCGATGGTCGCCTCGTTGATTGAGGCGACGGCACTGGTGATTTCATCGACCTGTGGCTGCGAGCCGACCGACTCCAGCGGTGCTTGTTGTTTCCTTTTAACCAGGGCTACCAGTTCTTCCCGTCCTTTACTGAGCGCCGCCAGCAGCTTGTCGGTTGGTATTGCAGGCACACTCAATTCAAGCTGGTCTTTCCAAGCCTCGATCCGGGCCGCATTGGTCGCTGCGGCTCCCTTTAGCGCCTCAATTCTGCTGTCAGCTAGCCCGGCCGGCACTGTGCTCTCCAGCGCAGACACGTCGCGCTTTAGGTCTTCGTACGCTTTACTGAAATAGGCGCGGTATGCTCGAATCAATCCAAGGCCAGCCAGAGGTTGGCCGCAGAATGGGCAGTTGTCCAATTTCAAGTACTGTTGACCTCTGCTAACCCAATCCTCCAGTGCGAGGCCGTCGTGCTTAGCCAAGTGCTCCCGGACCACTGTCTCTGCGGACTCCTCCACGTCTTGCAACTGCTTGCGCAGGGTGTTGGCAACCGCTGGAACGTCGAACTCGACCATAGGCAGGGGCGACGGATCCTGACGGGACACTAGCTGTTTGGCGTTGTTGGCGGCTTCGACGCGTCTACGCAACGCTTCGATTTGCTGTTGAGCATCGGGAACTAGTTGTAGAGGGATAAACTGTGCGACCGAGTACGGGGCCGCCACAGCGCCCAACACCTTCTCCGCCTGTTTCCGGAGCCTAGTCTGGACTTCCATATCCTCGGTAAGTTGATCAACTTTCTGTTTGAGTCTTACCGTTTGATCGCCCAAGGCAAATTCGAGAAGCGACTGGCGTTGATCGGCGCGTACCTCAAGACCTGAATAAACGTTTTGATCGACGAATTCGCAATCGAATACAACGATCGTAGGCGCGGAGCCCACCCAAGCGTTGTTCTCAAATTTCAGCACAGCGGGTTGGTTTCCGCTCTGAACTAGCAATGAGATTTCGGGTGAGCCCTGCGAGTCAATTGTTTTCCTGGCATCGACTCGTCCAGCGTTAGATGACGAGCATGCACGCAAGATGGCTGCGAGAGTGGTTTTCCCCCTGCCGTTGTCGGCGAATATCCCTGTGGCCTGGGCCAGCTTTACGGCACCATTGGGTGTGGCATTCTCGAAGAGGCCAACGTGGCGAATCGTGATGATCTTCTGAATCATGGCCCGATTTCCCCCTCCAGTGACAGTAAGCGGCGCTAGTACTGCGCCATAGATGCAACCAGCTGCGATCCTCGGTTGGGAATCCTAGATACCAGTGAGTGTGCATCGCATCCCGGAACGTGTCAATGATTTTGAGACACCCCCCGAACGAATTTAGTGTCGTTCCGGGGCGGTCGTGGGGCTGGATCGAGAAAATCAGCTTCCAGGATGCCGCAGGGGCGACGATCTCGCATTGACCCATCTCCCTGCACCCTGGGAATTAGAGTGTTTTCTGCGAGGGCGCAAGCTTCAGATACACTCGAATTGGTCTTCGGTTGGTTGATCCAGGCCGCTCCCGGCGCGACTGGTGGCCGTGGTGTTCCCCGGACAAAACGCTCCGGGCGAGCCTCGAAGGCTGCCGGCAAGGTTAGCTTGCGTACCTGCGTGACAGCTTCCACTTCGCCGCCATGGACCATCGCCGGAGTCATCAGCCCGAGGCCGCTGTGACGGTGGTCATGGTTGGACCAGGAGAAAAACCTCCGGCAGAACGCGGTCGCATCCTCGATGGAACCGAATCGCGCTGGAGCATTAGGGGCCATCTTCTTCCCCTGCCGCGAAGAAAAAATTCACCACAGAGCGCCCACCGCGGCATAGCCGCAACCAACACGTAGGGCCGAACGGCGTTCGGCCCTGGGGCGAGCGCCGCTCGCCCCTACGCGACGCGCAAAATCATCGCGCCACAACAAGATCCCGGGAACTAGTACTACAGAGACCACAGAGAAAAGTACTTCTGCTCGCGCGAGCAGGGGTTACAAGGTTACGGTCCCTTGTTTGTTGACCTACAGTCTTTGCCTGCATCTCTTCTCCGTGACCTCTGTGGTCCCGCAGGCGCGGGATGAAATCCTTCTTGGGTTGCGGCCAAAGGCCGGGTTGGAGACTCGGGGCGGTCTTTCTAGGTCTTGAACAGGGACTCCGAAAACGGATTGTGGTTGGACACGTGAGGCCGGCTGTGCATTCTGGTAATTGCGCGCCGGGCGATCAGAAACGCCACCGGCTGCGAGGCCATGGCTGGCCTTTCAGCAGATGCTCTCTTTGACGGTGGGATAGCTGTTGTGCGGCTGACATCCGACCAGCGTAGCCACTACTGGGAGTGAGCCATCGACCACGCCAGCATCTTTTGGGCGCTTAGCATACAGTTTTTGCCAATCGGTCCGGCTTGGCTAGGCCGCCCGCGCCCGACTATGCCTTCGAAGGCGACCTGGTTGCCCGTTTCAGGCCGAAACCGGGTCCAATTGGCGTATCGCGCCGCAGAGCGTCGGGCTGTAGCGTTCGAGAACCCAATCCAGCTCCCGGAAAATCCTCGCCTGCGCCGCCGCATCCTCGGCCGAAATCCGGTCCAGGTATCGCCAAGCCAGGGCGACACTGTCTGCGTCCGGACATTCATCGACGATCTCGAGCGTGCGCTCGAGCGTCGAAATCGCACTCTCGTTGGCGTGGTTGATCAGGCGCCGGAGTTTGGCGCCGTACTCTTCGGTCCAGGGCTCGGGCTCGAATGCCCGGGCCACGAGCTGATCGAAGTGGGCGATCCGAAGGGTCTCCACCAGCCCGTTCGGCGCCGAGTTGCGATGGCTGAAGCGGAGCGTGATCCACAGCGCGTAGTGATCCAGCCGCGGATCGAGGAAGCGATAGTCGGGCCGCAGCGGGTCGCCCGTCAGCCGGCCCTCCTCGGCCAGTTGTTTTTCCATCGCGGTCCCGGCGAGCGGCAGGGTCTTGACGAAGCAGATCGGCGGGCCCCCCAGGTCGGCCACTTCGCGCAGGAACGCGACGTTCTCGCGGACGCTTTCGAGCGTGCTGCCCGGGTCGAGCAGCATGAAACCCATGTCCGCGTCCACGCCCGTCTCTTTCAGGATCCGCATCGACCGCAGGTTCTGCTCGACGGTGGCGTGCTTATTCAGGGTCTTGAGCCCGCTCGCGCTGCCCGACTCGACGCCGAGGTAAACAGTCAACAGGCCGCGGTCGCGGCAGCGAGTCATGATTTCCGGCTCGATGTCGTCGACGCGGCATGAGATCTTCCAGCCGATCCGGCCGGTCAGCCGTTCCCGGTCGAGCGCGAGCAGGAACCGGCCCACCCAGTCGCGCTGGTTTTCGGTTTTCGCGGCGAAGTCGTCGTCCTGGAACAGAAAGAGCCGGACACCCCGGGCATCGAACAGGTATCGCATCTCCCGGGCGACGTCCTCCGGCGACCGCGTCCGCCGCAGCGGGCCCGGCGCTTGTCCATAAAACTGCCGGATGCTGCAAAACGAGCAATCGAAGAGGCAACCGCGGCTGGCCAGCATGGGAGCCATCGGAATTCCCCGCACCGATTGCACTTGCTCCCCCCGGGCCGGCCAGGGTAGCCGGTCGAGATCCTCGATCAAGGGACGGGCCGGGTTGACGACTACCTCGCCGTCGCGGCGGAAAGTCAGGCCCTGAATTTCGCCCCACGTTTCGGGCCGGTCCAGCCGCTCGAGCAACTCGCGCGCCGTCAACTCTCCTTCGAAGCGCACCACTGTGTCGAGTTCCGGGATTTCACGGAGCGTATTCTCGGGACGGAGGCTGGGGTAATGCCCCCCGGCGGTGAAGTGCGACTCCACCCCGGCCTTCCGGAGGGCCTTCATCAACTCCCCGTAATCCCGCAGGTTGTATTGGAAAATGACAGAGAATCCGACTAGCCGGGCGTCCGCCTCGCACACCGCCCGAACCACTTTATCCTCGGCGCCGGGCGCGTACGGAACCAGCCGGACGCGGTAACCCTCGCCCTCTAGGTAGGAAAGGATATGGCGGAGGCCGAGGTTCTCCTGACGCTCCCAGCCGACGAGAATCGCGTCTGTCCTTTGCGCAGTCGACACGGACCCCTCGCGAGGCCGGCTCTCGAGGACAATCTGAGCTACGTGCCCTCCGACTGGACTTCCACTCCCTCCACGATTTTCACTACATCTTCGAGGGCTTTTGCCTGCGCCAGCACCGCAGTGTATTCGGCCCTGGCGACGGTCAGCACGATGCTCTTGATCTGCCCCTCGTTGAGCATCTGAAGAAAGGCGGGATCGGCGATCGGTCCTATCCGGTCATGTATTGGTCCGAACGCACTGGCGGCGCTTTCAGGTTTATCCATATTTCCTCCCTAACACACGGTCTCGGACGGGAATACCATCTCCCGGCCCTCCCAAAATTGGCACTTTCGCATCCGATTGTCAATCAGAATCTCAATGTCGGCGCAAAGTGATAATGTCCTATTTGAGCAAAGTAGAAATGGCCTATTGACACCTTCCAGGCTGGGGAGGTCCAAGCCTGAAGAATAGTTCATAACAATGCCAGTGTGCCTGCAATCATCCTCTGCTTCAAACCAGCAGCATGAAGTATCGGAGCGGAAACGAAGAAACTATGTCGATCAGCTCACTTCTCCCGGAGTCCCGATCAGGGAAGTTACCGTTGCTTCCGCCATTTAGCGGAACGTGTCAATGATTTTGAGACACCTCCCGAACGAATTTAGTGTCGTTCCCGGGCGGTCGTGGGGCTGGATCGCGAAAATCAGCTTCCAGGATGCCGCCGGATCGACGATCTCACATTGACCCATCTCGCTGCACCCTCGGAATCAGAGTCTTTTCTGCGAGGGCGCAAGCTTCAGATTTACTCGAATTGGTCTTCGGTTTGTCGATCCAGCCCGCTTCCAGCACGAGCGGTGGCCGTGGCCTTCCTGAGTACGCACCGTCCGTCATTCGTTGAGGATAACCCCACCGTGTGTCATTCTGGGCGTTCATAGCGGAAAACAGCTTTCCGTGATGTCAGAAACGCGTACTGAAAGGGAGCTTGATGGGACCGTGGCAGGCCCCGGCAGGGGCCAACCGTGAGTAGCCGCAGGTTTGAACCTGCGGATAGCAAAGTCCACCCGCCCGCCCAGCCCCGACGGGGCTGACCCTACGAACGTCCAGCCCCTCCGGGGCCGGAACGACCTCGTGGCTTCCCTTTCCGTAGGTTTCATCCCGCAAGGCGGGACCACTCACGGTATGCCGCTTCGCCGCACTCGCGATGCGGCGACTGAAAGACGGGCTCACGGGGCGTTCGAGGGGGCCCCAGGGCCCCCAAAAACGCCGGGCGCTCCACGAGGCTGCCTTGTTTAAAAAACGAGTAGGTCATCGAGTTTCTGGAGAGTCCGCGGCAGCGGACGAAGAATCCCCGCATTTGACGGTGCAATCAGTGCAAAAAATAACGCCGAGGTGCTTCACCCGCAGGGCGGGAATGACCCCTGGGGCAGGCGCGCGTGCCTCCCTTGCAGGACCGAAACGGACTCTGTGTCTCTTGACAGAGAGCACACGATAGGCTAGGCTAGTAAGTGGGGTTGTGGAAGGGACAGGACTCAGGGGCAATGCTGAATTGTGAATTGTGAGTATGGTAGGAGGTACGTCGTAGGCGGTAGTTGGGGAAAAGCAGGTTCCAGGAGGCAGGAGCCAGAAGTCAGGAGTCAGAAGTCGGGAGTCAGAAGTCAGGAGTCAGAAGTCAGAAGTCAGAAGTCGAGAGTCAGGAGTGAGAATGAAGAGCATGTGCTTCCCGCCTTCTGCTTTCTGCCTTCTGCCGACTGCCGACTGCATTTGGGGGTGGCGGGATGGGGAGGGTTCTTCGCAGGCATCCAGCCCTGGACAAGATGTCGCCTCCGACAATGAAATAAAAAACTAGTAACTTTAAAAAGTGAAGGAACTAAGCGGGGATGTCTATGAAAACAAAGGACCGGCTTTCAGCAGCCCAGGGTGAAGCGGGAATGTTAAAGAAAACAAAGGTAGTTACGCGTTGAAGGCGGGAATCTTGCTGAAACTAAAGGTAGGTGGTAGGTGGTAGGTGGGGAAGAGCAGGTTCCAAGAGTCAGGAGTCAGGAGTCAGGAGTCAGAATGAAGAACATCTGCTTTCTGCCTTCTGCTTTCTGCCTTCTGCCGACTGCCTACTGCACTTGAGGGAGGCGGGATGGAGAGGGTTCTTCGCAGGCATCCAGTCCTGGACAAGATGTCGCCTCCGACAATGAAATAAAAAACTAGTAACTTCAAAAATTGACGGAGCAATGCGGGGATGTCTATGAAAACAAAGGACCTGCTTTCAGCAGCCCAGGGTGAAGCGGGAATGTTACAGAAAAAAAAGGTAGTTACGCGTTGAAGGCGGGAATGTTGCTGAAACTAAAGGTAGTTGGTAGGTGGGGAAGAGCAGGTTCCAGGAGTCAGGAGTCAGGAGTCAGGAGTCAGAATGAAGAACATCTGCTTACTGCCGATTGCTTTCTGCCTTCTGCCTTCTGCTTTCTGCCTTCTACCGACTGCATTTGGGGAACGGCGGCGCGGGCCAGGAACCCGCCTCCCTGGGGGCTCTCCCCAGGCATCCTCTTCGGCTTAATTTGCTTCGAAACCAACTGCAGGCTCTCGCGACGGTTAGAAGAAGAGAGCCTGTCTTCCAGGTGGGGCTAATCTTTAGATTCTTACCGCCAAACTCTGCGCAGGTTGTCGCACACATTTTTGCGGTATCGCCCTTTTCGACTTTCCACTCTCGACCCTCGACTGCCTCAGGAGGGCGGAGAATTTCAAATCCGTTTGGCTAGGCTTTCACGCCGAAACATCTTGCCATGCGGCAAGTCGGACGGCATTATAGTCATGTTGGATATTTTAAGGACTGCTTTGGGACGCTTTTACAAAAGCATGAAGGGAATCATCGCCCGCTATCGGGCCGTTTCTGTGGCTAGCATCATGTTCCTGCTGGTTGGCGTGGTCGCTCTTTCGACCGCCACCAGGAGGCCGTGTCTTCAAGTCAGCAGCGGGCCGTGGCACACTTACAAAGCCGGCCACATGACCGAATCGGAGCAGCTTGAAAGTTCCGTCATCAATGCGGCTGAATCCGATGAGGTTGTTGGGGCAGAGCCCAAAGCCTCACCCCGGCGTTATGTTCCCCACGAAGAAACGCTCCCCGTAACTCTTCCGATAACCTTCTCGAGACATCACTTCCGATCGCCGCCTGTTCTCGAGTAAACCTCTCGCATTTATCACCTGCTTCGGTTGACTCATCTGGTGAGGCACCAATCAGATATTGCTCAATTTATTATAACGTCGCAGTCATCGCTCCATTAGTCCACGGGAACTCAAGGGGGGAGGACGGCAATGAAGAGATTACCGATTTCAACCCCTCGGATATGGTGTGGTGAGGAATGTCCTTTTCGACTTTCGACTTTCGACTCTCGACTGCCTCACGAGGGCGGAGAATTTCAAATCCGTTTGGGGTCTTCTCTGCATCTCGCAAGCCCAGAATCTTCGCTAGGAGGGATAGATTTTGCATACTCCATTATCGTCCGACCAGATCAACCAGCTCCGGTCCTTCGACACGTGTGTGATATCAGATGCGATTGAAACTTTCGGTCTCAGGTTGCGAAATGAAGGGTTCGCAACGGCCGGCTTTCGCTGTCTCTTCAAAAGTCTTCCTCCCATGGTTGGGTATGCCGCGACTTGCAAAGTTCGATCGGCTGATCCACCCATGGTGGGAAGCCGCTACGTGGAACGTACCGACTGGTGGAGGCACATCGGCAGCGTTCCAGCTCCGCGCGTTTTGGTAATGCAGGACATTGATGACCCACCCGGCACCGGGGCTTTCCTCGGCAAGGTTCACGTCAACATCTTGATGGCCTTGGGTTGCGTGGGAGCGATAACCAACGGAACCGCGCGCGAGTTGCCTGGAATCGAAACAAGCGGCTTTCAGGTGTTTGCGGGCCGCCTCGCCATTTCGCGAGCCTATATCCACGTGGTTGAATATGGCGGGCCAGTGGAGGTCGGCAACCTGACGATTCAACCCGGCAACTTAATCCACGGGGACCGGCATGGCATCCTGACCGTTCCGCAAGAACTGGCGCTGGAACTGCCCGCGGTGGCGCGCGTGATTGGGGAGAAGAATCAGCACTTGATCGATTTGTCCAGGAAACCCGGAACCTCCCATGAGGAACTCAGCCGGGGGCTCAAGGATTTGTTCGACTTTAACCCGGATTCCCTTCGTGACGGAGCAAATCAGTGGAAACGATGAACAAGCAAACATCCGGCAGGGATTTACTTGCGACTGCGGCCGGGGTCGGCCTCACCGCCATTTTGATCGTGCTGCTTCCTTCCTGCGGGAAGGTGCGGGGCAAGAGTGACTCCCCGGCGGCCGTAACTGTTGGGGTGACGAAAGTGACCCGGAAAACTCTACAGAGGCAAATTACGCTTTCCTCTGAGCTCGTCCCCTTCCAGCAAATCGACGTTTACGCGAAAGAGTCGGGTTTCGTTAAAAAGTTGTACGTCGACTATGGCAGCCGTGTGCAAGCGGGTCAATTGATGGCAATCCTGGAAATTCCGGAGCTCGAGGCGCAAATGCAAGAGGATGAAGCCGCCATCAAGAACGCGACCAACGAAGTTTCCCGCGCCCAGCACCAACTGCAACGTTATCAGGCGCAGTACAAGGCTCTCCACCTCGAATATACCCGCTTGAATGGCGTCTTCGAAAGCCAACCCGGCTTGGTGGCGCAGCAGGAAGTTGATGACGCACAAGGCAAAGACATGGCGGCAGCGTCGCAGGTGGATGTGGGTGAGTCAGCGCTCGATGCCGCACGGAGCGAGCTCCTGGTAAATAATGCCAGACTTGTTCACGACCAGGCGCTGTTCGCCTACTCGCGCATCACGGCGCCGTTCGCCGGCGTGGTGACCCAACGTTACGCCAACCTGGGAACCTTGATGCAGGCGGGCACGAGCTCCAGCACGCAGGCTATGCCGCTCGTCAAGTTATCCCAGGATGATCTGTATCGTTTGGTGATTCCGGTTCCCGAGTCCTCAGTGCGCTACATCCGGGTCGGCGATCCTGTCGAGGTCCGTGTGCCGGCTCTCAACCGGTCTTTCCCAGGCAAAGTGGCCCGCTTTTCCTTGGACGTGCAGGAGGGCACGCGCACCATGCACACCGAGGTCGACGTTCCCAACCCCGGCCGGCTTTTGATGCCGGGAATGTATGCGGAGACCACGCTTACCCTGGAAGCGAAAGATAACGTTCTGACTGTTCCTTTGGAGGCGTTGGACCATGCGGGCAACCAAACCACCGTTTATGTCGCGAGTTCCACCGGCAAGGTCGAGGCTCGGGTGGTAACGATGGGTCTCGAAACCTCCACCGACACGGAAGTTGTTTCGGGCCTCGCGGAAGGCGAATCGGTGATCGTAAGCGACCGCAGCGGTCTTAAGCCGGGCGAAGAAGTGAATCCGCAACTCGTCCAGATGCTGCAATACCACGGAGCAGGTCAGCAATAGCCATCGATGATTGGCGCGACCGCTTGAAGGGGGAGACCTATGCCGCGTTTTTCAATCCGTAACCCGTACTTCATCATCGTCTGCTGTCTGGTGCTGCTGCTCCTTGGGGTGACCAGCGTGGTGCGTATGCCGGTGGACCTTTTCCCACCTATTAATCTGCCGGAAGTGGTGGTGGCGACGTTTTACTCCGGTATGCCTCCCCAGGATATCGAAATCGACATCACCAACCCGCTCGAACGCTTCTTCACCCTGGCCAGCGGTATCGATCACATGGAGTCGCGCTCGATGTTGGGAGTCAGCATTATCAAGGTCTATTTCCAGCCGGGGACGAACGCCGACGCGGATGTGACGGAACTCTCGAACCTCGCCCTCGCGGACTTGAAGCGCTTGCCGCCCGGCACCTTGCCGCCCGTGGTGCTGAAGTTTGATGCCTCCAGCCTGCCGGTTTGCTTGGTGACGGTGAAAGGACCGGGGCTCACCGAAACGCAACTTCACGACTATGCCCAGTTTGCCATCCGCAACCAGATTGCGGTGGTGAAGGGGGCGGAGATCCCGCCGCCGTTTGGCGGGAAGTACCGGCAGGCCATGGTGTACGTGGACCCCTACAAGCTCTTTTCGCGTCAGATGACTCCCATGGACGTGGTGGACGCGGTGAACCAATCTAACCTGATCCTGCCCGCCGGGGATGTGAAGATGGGCCCCGACGATTACTACGTCTATTCCAATAGCCTGGTGGACCAAGTGAAGGACTTGAACGATATCCCGATCAAGACGGTGGGGACCTCGTGGGTTACGGTGGGAGACGTGGGAAAGGCCGAAGACGCCAATCAAATCCAGTACAACGTGGTGCGGGTAGACGGCCAGCGATCGAGTTACATCCCCATCATGAAGCAAGGGGGCGATACCAACACCCTTGAGGTGGTCGACGGGGTGCGGGACTTGATCGGCCACCTGTTTGACATCCCCAAGCAGATGACGGCCAGCTTGGTATTCGATCAATCGGTGTACGTCAAGGAAGCGATCCACACGGTGCTGCATGAGGGCCTCCTCGGACTCCTTCTCACCAGCATCATGATTCTGCTCTTTCTCGGCAGCTTTCGCGCCACCTCGGCCGTTCTGCTTTCCATTCCGCTTTCCGCCTTGACCATGTTTGTCGCGCTGAATCTGCTGGGTGGCACCGTGAACACCATGATTCTGGGAGGGCTGGCGCTGGCCTTTTCCCGGGTGATCGATAATTCAGTGATCTCGCTCGAAAACATCTATCGTCACCTGGAGATGGGCGCCTTGCCCCGGATCGCAGCGGAAGTGGGAGGGGCGGAAGTGAATTTGGCCGTGCTCGCTGCGACCCTCGTGGACGTCGTGGACTTTCTCCCGGTGGTGTTTCTCTATGGCGTGAGCAAATTTCTTTTCTCCGCGCTGGCCTTGGCTTTCTGCCTCTCCCTCCTGGCGTCTTTTGTTGTAGCGATGACGGTGATTCCGCTGTTCTGCTCGCGGTACCTCAAGCAAGTGCCCGTGCCGCACACTGAAGGGCACGGAGAGAAAGAAGGCGAGTACGAAATTGAGCCGACAAAGCCGGCCGACCGTTCCTGGTGGGACAGGTTTAATGCTGGGTTCAACCGGCACTTCAACAAGCTGCTGGATTTCTACGAGTACTGGGTGCGCAGGGCGTTGGTGCGGCCGGGGCTCACCGTCGCGCTCTTGGCAGGGCTGTTTTTGGCCAGCCTGATCATTTACCCCTTTCTGGGCTTGGCCTTCTTCCCGCGCACGGACGCCGGGCAATTCACCATCAACCTCAAGGCGCCCACCGGCACGCGCATTGAAGTGACTGAACAATACGTGGCGAAGGTGGAGAACCTGATCCGGCAGACCGTTGATCCCAAAGACTTCAAGCTGGTGGTTTCCAACATTGGGGTGGTACCGGATTTCTCCTCTCTGTACACCACCAACGCCGGGGAATACACGGCCACCGTGCAAGTGCAGTTACAGGATGACCACCGGCGCAGCAGTTTCGATTATATGCAGCAGGTGCAGGATGAGATCAGCAAGCAGGATCCGGAGATTCGGACTTTCTTCCATAGCGGCTCCATGGTGGACGCGATCTTGAACATGGGGATGCCGGCGCCCATCGATGTGCAGGTGAGCAGTTCGAAACTGGAGCAGAGCTACGGGATCGCGCAGGACCTGGCAAGCCAGATTCGGGGCTTGCACGGCGTGGGGCAAGTCTACATTCCGCAAGACATGAACTATCCGGCGCTGCGCTTGGATGTAGACCGGGTGCATGCGGGGGAGCTGGGGCTGAGCCAGAAGGACGTGGTCAACAATGTCATCACGGCCCTGAATTCGAACTTAATGATTGCGCCCAACTACTGGGTGGACCGGGAAACAGGCAATGACTACTTCCTGACCGTTCAATACTTCGAGAACGGTCCATCGGCGATTCACAATCCAACGGATCTGAAGAACATTCCGCTACGAGCGCCTAACTTGCGCCAGCCCACGACGCTTGACAGCGTGGTAAAACTCACCAGCCTTCAGTCGCCCACCGAAGTGGACCATTACCAAATTCAGAGGGTTTCAGATGTGTATGTGACCCCGGTCGGAGAGGATCTGGGGAAACTCACCAAGGCCATACAAGGCATTCTGAGCAAGACCAGTATCCCCCCCAATGTGCGGGTCAATCTGCGTGGGATGGTGAATGGCATGCAAGCCTCTTTCAAGAGTTTCGGGCTGGGCTTCATGCTCTCTTTTATGCTGCTGTATCTCATCCTGGTGACGCAGTTTCGTTCGTTCGTCGATCCCTTCTTGATTATGCTGGCGATTCCCATGGGGGTTGTGGGGGTACTCATAATCCTGCCGCTCACTCACAGCACGCTGAACGTGATGTCGTTAATGGGGGTGCTGATGCTGGTGGGGATTGCCGACTCCAACAGCATCCTGATTGTGGATTTCGCGCATAACCTGGAGACGCAAGGCCTCGCGCCCGCCGATGCCGTGATTCAAGCGTGCCGCGTGCGGCTGCGGCCCATCCTGATGACTTCGCTCGCCACGATCATCGGCATGACTCCCATGGCGATGAAATTGGGGACGGGCGCCGAGCAGTACACACCCATGGCGCGCGCCATCATCGGCGGCCTCGCCTCATCAGTGCTCTTGACGATTTTCATTGTTCCCGCGGCGTATCTGCTGGTGCACGGCCGGCGGAAGGGCAGTAGCCAGTGGGCAGTAGGCGAGAGGCGGGGCGGACCTAAGGAGGTTGGGGAATGAAGCCTTTTCTCACGTTGTTTGCGTCTTCGCGGGGTGGTGGAGAAGTATCCTCAAATAGGACGAACACGTCGCGGCTCAGCGTCCGCCACCCAAAGCACGATCTCCGTGACCTCTGTGCTTTTAGAAGCCTCAACACAGAGGGCACGGAGCGTCTCTGTGCTCTCCGTGTCAAGGCTTTGCTGGGCACGGAGGACACAGAGACACCGCCGATGCACCGCCCATTCTTTTACAGCGGCGTGCTCCGAGTACTGGGCTTGGCACTCGGGCTGCTGGCGATGGTCCCGGCTGCGGCGGCGCCGCAACAGACGCCCAAGCTCACCTTGAAAGACGCCGAGGCGCTGGCGCTGCGCAGCCATCCCTTGTTGCAGGCTGCCACCTTCGAGGCGGAAGCGGCCAACCAAGTCACCCGCGAACAGAAATCGGCCTATTACCCCACCGCCGTAGGAAGTCTCACGGGGGCAGGGGCAATACCCGACAGCCGCATTGCCGCGGGCTATCTCAACAACCCGACCATCTACAACCGTTATTCGAACGGTCTGGAAATTAACCAGCTCATTACCGATTTCGGCCGCACGTCCAACTTGGTGGGCTCGGCTCGGCTGGGAGCAAAGGCCGCTTCCGAGAGCGCGCAGCAAACCGCACAGGACGTGCTGCTCGCCGTCAATCGCGCCTACTTCGGCGTCCTGCGCGCCGAGGCCGTACTCAAGGTTGCTGAGGAAACGGTGAAAGCGCGCCAGATTCTCGCCGATCAGATCACCACACTCGAGAAGAACAAGCTGAGGTCTCTCTTGGATGTAAGCTTCGCCGAGGTGGATTTGGCGCAGGCGCAGTTGCTGCTCGTGCAAGCGCAAAACAACGAGAAGGCGGCTTACGCGGAACTGGCCGATGCTCTCGGACTCGCCAATCCTCAACCGTTCGACCTCGCCGAGGAGCCCATGCCCCCCACGCCACTCGCTGACCCCACCGACTTGATCGTGCAGGCCCTCCAAGATCGCCCGGATCTCTCCAGCGCCCGCTTCAGCCACGAGGCTGCGTTGCGTTATGCCCGCGCCGAGCGCGATTTGTGGATGCCCACCATCAGCGCGACGGGCGCCGCGGGCCTCACCCCGGCTTACCAGGTTCCGCTCAGCGACCGTTACGCCGCGGCAGGCATCAATGTGAATATTCCGATCTTTAACGGGTTCCTCTTTTCCGCCCGCCACCAGGAAGCGAACCTCCGCGCCAGAGCAGCGGACCAGGGCATGCGCGACCTTGCTGACCGCATCTCGCGCGACGTGCGAACCGCCTGGCTCGACGCCGGCACGGCCTACCAGAGGCTCGACGTTACCGCCCAGTTGTTGCAACACGCTAAGATGGCGCTCGACCTCGCGCAGGGCCGCTACAAACTTGGGCTCAGCTCGATCGTCGAACTCTCGCACGCGCAACTGAATCTGACCCAAGCCCAAATCGCCGACACCAGCGCGAAGTACGATTTCCAGATCCAGTCCGCGGTTCTCAGCTATCAGATCGGGCAATTACACTAGTAGCTTATGCCTTGACGAATTTCAAAGCCGCAGAGTTCAAGCAATAACGGAGATGGGTTGGAGGTGGGCCGTCGTCAAACACGTGCCCCACGTGAGCATCGCACTTCTTGCAGTGGACCTCGCTTCGGACCATACCGAGCGTCAAATCACCCTCGGTGCGAATATTTTCCGGGGCAATCGGGGCCCAAAAGCTTGGCCATCCGGTTCCCGATTCGTATTTCGTATCCGAACTGAAAAGCGCGTTGTCACAGCAAACGCAGCGGTAAATTCCCTTTTCATGATTGTTCCAATACTTGCCTGTGAAAGCGCGCTCCGTTCCCTTCTTTCGAGTGACCTCGAATTGCTCGGGAGTAAGCATCTGCTTCCATTCCTCGTCTGTCTTCACCACCTTTTCAACCATAACCTTCCCTTCCCTCTTGCCGGAGTCGGTGAATTCCACCAGGGTTACCAAGCGGGGTTTGCTTTTACTCTGGGAAATCCCCGCCCCTGGAGGGGCAGCGCTTGCGACCCTTCTCAGAGCCAATGCGCTTCCCATCGCAAAAGCAGCAGTGAGGAATCCCCTGCGGCTCAAGTTTTTGTCTCTCAGAACATGCCCAATGTGCTTTGTTTCAGGTTGCACGCTCCACCCCTCATTTGTGCCTTTGTTTGCCCTTTGCCTGACACTACAAGAGATGGAGACAGGGAGTATTTGGTTGCAGGAAATTTGCCTGTTCGTTGGGCACGAGATAGGGGCGTGGGAAAGGCGGTCCGTTTTCAGGCGTTTTCGATTGGCGGCGATGGTGGCGAGCTCGCGCCGTTGACAGGGTACACCAAGCTTCGGTCCGGCTCCCAGGAGAGGTAAACTTTGGCCCCTGGGGAAGTCCGCTCGAGGGGAAGAGCATTGGCCGCCATGGCCCCTCGGACGACCAGCCGTTCGCCGCTCGGAATCTGCACTGTCCAGCGGCGGCTGCCACCTTCGAAGATGGCCTCAACAACTTCACCTGGCACGATATTAGCGGCCTCGCTGCTGGGTCGAGGGCGGCCCAGCGTTAGTCGCATGGCCTCCGAACGCACACCCAGCATGCCGGCAAGGCCTGGGCCCAATTCCAGCGAATTCCTCGACCAGAGGATCAATCCGGTGGCTGTTTCGAAGCGAGTACCCTGCGTGGAATGACTGAGGCAACGCACTTTGAAGAAATTCTCGACGCCCATGAATTCCGCTACAAAGGGCGTCCGAGGCGCTGCGTAGGTTTCCTCCGCCGGCCCCACCTGCTCGAGGCGCCCACGGTTGATAACGGCAATTCGGTCCGACATCACGAGCGCCTCTTGCTGGTCGTGGGTGACGAAAATAAAGGTGATCCCCAGGCGCTCGCGCAGGCGCTTCAGTTCCACTTGCATCTGCTGGCGGAGTTTCTGGTCGAGCGCGCCCAAGGGCTCGTCCAGCAGGAGCACCGCAGGCTCGAGAACGAGAGCCCGCGCCAGCGCCACGCGTTGCCGCTCGCCCCCGCTCAGTTGATGCGGATAGCGGTCCTCCTTTCCGGGGAGCTCGACCATCTCAAGAATGGAACGAACTTGCTTGCGGATTTCCGCAGAGGGCAATTTCTTCTGCTCGAGGCCAAAGGCCACATTGCGGAAGACATTCAAGTGAGGGAAGAGGGCGTAGTGTTGGAAGACGGTGTTCACATTGCGGCGGTAAGGTGGCAGAGGAAAGGCGTCCCGCCCGTTGATTAGGATTTGCCCGCCTTGCGGCTGCTCGAATCCCGCCACCAGTCGCAGGATAGTCGTCTTCCCGCTTCCGCTGGGACCAAGCAGCGTGAGGAATTCTCCCCGCCGCACCTCCAGCGAGAAGTCCTCAAGCGCCGTATGTTCCCCGTAGCGCTTGCTGACGCTCCGAAGTTCGACAATGCACTGCGGCAACTCTTCCAATTCTCGAGTTAACTCCAATGCCTCGTGGGTTGGCCAACTCATCCTACTCGCGACTTGAAAAAATGACAAGAGTGATTTTGGAGTGCGGTAGCTTGCTGCCGCTTTGGCGTCTCGAGCTTGCTCGAGATGCCGCCGGAAGCAAGCTTCCGACGAAGGAAAGCGGCAGCAAGCTGCCGCACTCCAAAGCGTTTAATGTTCCAAGCGCTTGACACTACGCGCCGGCCTGCTACTCTTTCAAGGGGAAGAGTACAAATCCTAGGAGGACATCCACCTTCAAAGTCGTGGCGTCAGCCTTCAGCAGGTAGTTCACTGATAGCTGAGAGCTGAAAGCTGAAAGCTTTTATGTCCAGGAAGCATAAAGAAACAGTCCGAAAGCAATTCACCAAGACGGCCGATGCCTTCGCCAAGTTCGCGGTGCGTGATACGCCCGAGGTGCTGGCCGAAAAAGTGGAATTTGCCAAGCCCCAACCCCACGAACTTGTTCTCGACGTCGCCTGCGGGCCGGGAGCGTATATTCTGGCGATCGCCCCACGTGTGAGTTTCGCCTTCGGCATCGACTTGACACCCGAAATGCTCCGCCAAGCGCACGAATTCCAGACGGAAAAACAAATCGCCCACGCCGCGTTTGCCTGCGCTGATGCCGAACACATTCCCTTCCCTGACGCCTCCTTCGATTTGGTTAGCTGCCAACTCGCTTTCCACCATGTAACCAAGGCGGAACCGGTGCTCGAGGAAATGATGCGCGCAACGAAACCCCAGGGCCGGCTATTGATTATCGATCCCCTTGCCCCGGAAAGCGACTCGAAATTCGAGCTCTTCAATCAGATTGAAAGACTCCGCGACCCTTCCCACACCTTTTCTCTTCGCCTTACCACTTTCCTCAGCATGTTCGAGGAGCATGGGCTGGAGGTACTGCGGCAGTCAGTCCGGCGACGGCAGCGATCCTTCAATCAATGGATGCGGCGCGCTGGACTGGAGCCTGGGCAAAAGCGCTATATGGAGACTCGAGAAAGAATGGAAGAATCGATGCCTGGTGACAAAGCGGGTTTCTCCGCGCGAGTCGAGGGAGATGACATTCAGATTATCCACAATGAAGGGATGTTTTTGCTGAGGGGGGGAAGGACGGTAGGTGGTATGTGGTAGGTGGTAGGTGGGAAAGGACGGTAGGTCGTAAGTGGTAGGTGGTATGTGGTAGGTGGGGGGAACGCCTGGTATGGACGGGGTGGGATATCACATCCAAAGCTTAAGTGCGGCTGCTTCTCACTGATTTGATGAGTCCGTTCAACATGCGGCCGACGTGTTCTGCATCATTGCTTAAGGGGTCAAACTGAAGTTCGTAACCCAAGTCGCGGCAAAGGATGAAGTAATAGCGCAATTCCTCCAAAGAACCCTGGGCGATGTTGTAGAACCGGATCTTTTCCGTGCCGCTGTGGCGCTTGAACCCCCCTGCGATGTTAGCGGGAACGGACACAGCCGCACGTTGCATCTGGGAGGCGAGGCCATACTTTTGACTTGGCGGCAATCCGTCAGTGATACGGTAGACTTCGAGCACAAGGCGATGCGCCACCTGCCAGACTTCGAGGTCTTCAAAACTCGAGATTGCCATATCCTTAATCCTCCCGATTGAGTTTTGTTCGCCCCTGCTTGCCTGCCCCTCGGCTCTTATTCCCCACCCACTCCCCCACCTGCCATATACGACCTGCCGCCCTTCCCCACCTACCACCTACCACATACCACCTACTGTCCTCCCTCACCTACCGATTGAACGGCCACTCGCGATTCATCCGTGAACGAACGAAATACGCTGCACTCCCCACCGCAAAAACCGCAAGAGCGAAAATCAGTGACTTCCTCGCCGCAGTTCCCAACACGTAGAGCCAACCAAGAAGCGAGATGATACCGGGCAGGGGATAGAACCACATGCGGAAGGGTCGCTGGAGTTGTGGAGCTTTAAATCGGAGCAAGAAAAAACCCACGGTCTGGGGTAAATACTGGATCAGCACGCGCGTGGCGACCAGGTATCCGATGACCTCACTCAGATGGCCGAAGCTGAAGATGGAGGCCACAATTCCCAGGGTGATGAGCGAGACATAAGGGAACTGACCTTTGGGATGAAGCCGCGCGAAGACGTGGAAGAAGTTCCCGTCCCTCGCCGCCGCGTAGGGGATGCGGGAATATCCCAGGAGCAGCGAGAAAACCGAAGAAAAGGCAATCCAGAGCAGCAGGCCCGTCATCACTTTGCCTGCGGCTGCGCCCTGGAGTGTTTCGATATAGACAGAGGCAATGAAGGGGCTGTGAATGGCATCCCGCCAGGGGATCACACTGAGGAAGGAGGCGGTCATAAGCACGTACAGGGTTCCCACCGCCAGGATGGAAAACATGATGGCACGCGGAATCACGCGGCCCGGATTGCGGATTTCTTCGGCAAGGTAACAAACGTTGTAATAGCCGAAGTAATCGTAGAGCGCATAAAGCGTGGCATGGCCGAGCCCCACCCAAAAGATCAAGTTCAGGTGAAACGCGCCAGGGGGGAAATCCAGCAGGCGCCTAGCACTCAAGTGAGGCAGCCCGGAAAAGATGATCCAAAAGCACCCCAGAATCACGCCACCCACCAGGACCACCGAAATGTTTCCGAGGGCGCCGATGCGCCGGTAAAGCAGCGCGACCAGGATCAGCGGAAAAATCGCGGCGACAATGCGCACGCCCCCTGGCGACAGGCCTGGCAAGAGGTAATGGAGATAGTTCGCAAAGCCGATGCTGCCGCTGGCCACCGAGAGTGGCGCAGAAAACATAATCTGCCAGACCATCAGGAACGAGAACCAGCGTCCCGCGCTGCGCGCTCCGTAGGCTTCGCGAAGATAGTTGTAACTCCCACCCGCCTTGGGCATCGCCGCGCCCAGTTCCGCC
>Ga0187884_10000556_pt1 | contig 37023 bp, 54 predicted proteins | sample June2016WEW_20_4_FD_132983 | JGI IMG/M metagenome (GOLD analysis project Ga0187884, IMG submission 132983) | Peatland microbial communities from SPRUCE experiment site at the Marcell Experimental Forest, Minnesota, USA - June2016WEW_20_40 | ecosystem: Environmental > Terrestrial > Soil >...
TCTTGCAGGCCAACATGCCCGCAAGCACCCAGGACCCGAGCGGGATGCCGCTCTTGACCCTGGACATCATCCGCCAAAACCTCTACACCTTCTACCAGGTTGAAGTGGCCACGAAGCTCGCCAAGCAGGCGATTTTCGCGGTGGGGCAAAACGGATTCTACACCCCGATCGGTGGAACGCAGTTCCAACTCACCGACCTGCACACCAACCTCCTGACCGGCGCTTCTGGCGGGCTTGCGAATCCGCAGCGCTTCATGATCCGCGGGCTGGCACGGTACGTCCGCGAGGACATCAGCCCTTCGGACTTGGTGTTTTGGAATTTTTCCACTTTCGTCCAATTGCAGATTGGCGACACCAAGAAGCCCTATTTCGAGGGCCAACTGATCCAGATCCCGCAGCCGTCTGCCTTCCAGGGCTACGGATTCCCCGGCGCTACGCTGGGTGGGAGTTGGTCCACCACGGGTTGGCCGGTGGCGGACAATTACTACGAGCTGCTGGCCGATGGGCTGATTGACCCGACCACGAATCTGTTCATCAAGGATGCTGGGATCACGATCGACCAGGGCCAGTTCTTCGCCCTCATCCTCGATCCGACTCTGACCTCCGGGGCTTTCCCGATCTATACCACCCTGGGCTCAGAGGCGGGCGGGTTTGGGATCAACGCTTACTTTCACCTGGTTGGCGTTCTCGGCCGTTCCGCGCAGTAATTTGCGCCGTTGTATTGCAACCCTCGTAGGGGCGGCTCGCGAGCCGCCCCTACAATCGGCGACCAAGAGAGGTCCTTATGAGCAATGGGAGTAGTACGCAAATTTGCCCTGCCTGCCAGGGCAACGGAGCAGTGGGGAATGTGGCGACGGGCAGGGCAGCCACTTGCCCGGTGTGCAACGGCCAGGGAGTGATGTCGCGAGACAACACTTTCCCGGCCCCGTTCCATTATGTCTTCGGCGGGACGGCGGGATCTTTCGCCGTGCCCAGCGGCGGCCAGGCAGGTTTCCCAAAGCAGCTCGCCAATGAGTGGGAATGGGAACTCATCTTTATGATGGGGAAGGCCGATTACCCGGATGGGATCGCGTTGCTCTTCGAGGACGTGGGCTCACAGTTCAAGTTCTCGGATTATCCGGTTGCGTTCAAGAACTTCTGCGGGGACGCGAAACTGCCTTTCCCGATTGGCCTCGAGCCGTACCGCTTTGGGAAGAAATCCAACCTGACGATTACCGGCTATGACATCGGCACCATCGCTCAGCCTCCGGTCGTGATCGGGATCGGGGCTGGAGCGCCGCTCGTGACATTCACGGGCGTGCTGGTTCGCAATGGGCAGTCGCAAGGCGGGCCTGTGCTTCCCGGATCGGTGCTTGTAACCGACCCTCCGGGAATCATCGTTGGCTCAGATTCGGCCGAAGACGGGGTTATCGCCACCGTGCCGCCTGGCGTCGGAATCGTCGGCACCATCAATTATCAGACCGGCGCGATTTCCGTCACTTACGCCGCTGCCCCGGCTGCCGGAGCTCTAATCACGGTCGCCTGGACCGCCGGCGTAGCCTTGAACAACGTCGAGATCGATATGTGGGGCCATGCGCTGCTCACCGCTGTGGGCACGGGCGCAATCGCTCCCCCGCTCGGTTCGTAGGCTGCGGGACACGTATCGACGTAGGGGCGGTTCGCGAACCGCCCCTACACGTGCGCCATCTGCCGCTCAGTGAAGGAGACTTATGGACTACGATAAAGTTATTGCGGAACTTCAAGCCTATTTGAAGGGCACGCTGGAAGTACAAAAGCAAAGCGGGCCGGTTCAGGCGATGGGCAGTGGAGCGACGGCGGCGCTGCTCCAGATTGCGATTCAACTGGCGCAGTTCAACAAGAATTTCGAGGCTTACGCGGCCAGCATCGTCACGCCCGCGCCTCCGCCTGCGCCCGGTCCAACGTCGGGACCGCTAAAGCCCGCACCTGCTCCCGCGCCGGCAAAGTAGCGGCGGCTTTACGCCGCCACTGGCGAGGTAAACTCGCCGCTACCTATGAACCGAGGTTGAAATGGGAAGCCCTTTCGCACAACCCTTTGACGCGCCTCCGGCTCGAAACCGGCTGGGGCTTTGGCTTGGCTATCGCAAGCTGATTACCAAGCCTTTCGTGCCCAGCCGCGCTGATCGAGAGCGTCTGCGCGGCTCGCGCTTTTATCAGGCCGTCATCGCCTGGTCACTCGATCCCGAGCAGACGGATTCCTTCTTCACCGTCACGCCTGGCTATTTCGGCGTGTGGGGTTTTGTGGGCACGAGTCAGCAGCCGGAAGGCGTCCAAGTGTCGCTTTACGACCCGGAGCGCCGCCGACAGCTCACGGAAAGCCCCCTAGTGTTTGACAACTTCGCCGGCAGCGCCAAGCATCCGTTCATCTTCGCGAGCGCCGGCGGGCGATTGTCGTCCAAGGGCGGAATCTATATTTTCGAGCCCAACACTCAGATCCTGGCCAAAATCGCCAACCTCTCGAAAATCGCCAACTCCGGGCAAATCGTTTGCAACGGCCGCGTGCTGGCCTGCCGTCCGAGTCCGGACAACATGGCGCCGGCATCCCAGGCTGAAGCGGGCCTCCAACAAATCCAGGAGCCGCCTTGGATCAAGATGCCGCACGCCGGCGAGCCGTTCAATCCCACCGGCTGGATCGAGGTGCCTGCGATCGGAGCGACCGCGACCATTGTGAGCCACAAAGTCGGCACGGGACGAAATGCGGTCATCAACCGCATTGCGAATGAAGTTGTGGGCGGCGGCTGGGTGGATGGAGACGGCAGCCTGGTGTGGCAGATCACCCGCAACGGCGTTCCAGTGAAAAACCAGGAAGCGATTGTCTCGAGCATGGGCCCGGTCTCCGCGCCTTCGCAGTTCGGCCCGATCCTGCTGATCGAGAATGACACCGTGGCCCTGACCGTCAAGAATGTGAGCGTAGCGCCGGCCGGGCAGCTCATTGGGGGAAGGTTCGATGGCTGGGATTATCCCAAAGGACTTGGGCCTAGCAACATCTGGTGAGCTGGCGGGTGCGGGTTTCCTCCTGAATCCTCCTTTTTCCGCATCCCGCCTTTTTATGAACCACCAAGACACAAGGACACCAAGGTCGAACTGTTAAAAGCTCTTCTTGGTGCCTTGGTGCCTTGGTGGTGGATTGGATGAAGCGATATGAACATCCTGAAAAAGAGCGGCCCCAATGAAGGTTACACGGGCCGCTTCCCAGTCGTCCCTTCCATCCTTTTCTTTTTGGTACTGGCTGTCGTCTCGATTTCGCTTTTGCCCTGGTCGAAGCCTCAGAAGGTCGAAGCCCAATTCGCCGGGCAAAGCACTTTCAGCCTGCCGTTCCTGGTCAACCTTCCTGGCAAGACTGGCATTCAGGAATATGTGACCATCCCGAACCGTGGCCAGGTCGCAGAAACGATCAGCTACGCTTGGAGCGGAACATGCAGCATGGTCTCCGGCACGGCAACCTTCCAGCTCGAAGGGTCGAACGACAACACCAACTGGTTCGCGCTCGCTACTTCCCAAGAGTTGGACACGTCCACGGGATCTTCAGCGATCATGTACTCGAACGGCTATTTTACTTATAAGCGTCTTTCTTTCCCGCCCTGTGACAACATCTCCACCCCACCCGGAGCTACTTTCACAGGGGTCTATACGGGATACACGGCGCCGCTGCCTCTGAATTTCGTCTCTCCCAACGTGAAACTTTTTGGGGCCAGAGTTTTCAGCTCTCTACACTTCCCCGCTGGCTTCTTCTTAATTTCAGGCTTTCAGTGCTTCAATCCCAATGGCTCGACAGCTTACCTCTTCATCAAAACATCCGGTTATGGATTCGCCGGTAATCCTGTGATCGCCATTCCACAAGGCCAACTCTACAATTACGAGGGACCGGCTTTTATCGGCTATGGAGGAGTCACCCAAATCGGGGCCTACACGGATGCGACGCACACAACGGCGGTGACAAATGACCTTGCTTGCACGCTCGAGCTGAGCGGTGGACCTTTCTACCCGCTCAGCCCGCCGATTTTCTTCTGAGTAGGGGCGAGCTCGCCCAGGCCGAACGCCGTTCGGCCCTACGGAGGCTTTATGAAAAAACTTCTCGGCACGGCGCTTCTCGCGATTGCGGTTTGGGCGGTCAGCCCCGTAGCGGCGCTGGCGCAACAGCAGGTGAGTGGAGTCCCGCTCGAATACATCCAACCCTTCGATCCCTTGAAGCCGCTGCTGCAAGAATACTGCTCTCCCAACCAAATCACCGCAGGCACGAACATGGTGGAATGGCAGCCGGCCAGCGGCAAGTATTGGTCGGACCCAACTCGCATCAAGACGCCGGTGTGCTACGTGGACTGCGCCGGCCAACTCCACTGCACAACGCCCTGCTCTTCCGTCTTTGCCTCCGGTTGCAGCAGCGGCCCTAGCCCTGGGACCGTGACCAGCTTCAGCGCCGGGGATCTTTCACCACTCTTCACCACCAGCGTAGCCACGCCAACCACCACGCCTGCCCTGACTTTCAACTTGACCAACGCCGCCGCGTTTACTCTGCTCGCGAACAACACGGCCGCAAGCGCTCCTTATCAGTTCATCACCTTCGATTCCCTTTTTGGATCTTGTTCGAGCCCGAATCAGGCCCTCATTTTCAACACCACCACGCACGCTTTCGGCTGCAACACGATCACGCACACATCCGTCTGCATGATTCGCACGGGGGCAGACAACGCAGCCTTGCCCTTGGTAAGCGCCGAGCTCGGCCCGCAACCCCAGCAGTGTTTCATTCCTGACGGGGGTACGGTGGTGGAAGTTGACGTGTCCGCAGATGCAGGCGTGCCCTCCGCCCTCGTGCAGTGGACTTCCACGAGCAGCGTGTCCAGCGACCTTACCGCTGCAGCGCTTTCAACCGGCGCCTCCGGAGGAATCGCTTGCGCGAATGCGGCGGGCAGCGGAACGGGATTGAGCGGGGCAACGTGCTCCGTGGCCCTCACTAATGCTTCGATTACGGCCGGGTCTTACATCGGCATGGACACTGGCAGCGTGGCAGACGGAACGGCCAAGCGCGTCACGGTGGCAGTCAGTTTCACGGTCAGCCCATGAAAAAAGCCATTCTTATCTTCGCAGCACTCTTGCTTTCCCAGGCGGCGGGCCTGTGTCAATACAACCACTCCGTCCCCGTGGTACAGTCGGCGGCCAACGTTTCGAACACTTGCACCTTCCTGGGACCGGTAACGGCTGGGAATCTGCTTATGGCCTCGATGTCCTATGTAAATAGTGAGGAGTCCCGCCCCGCTTCCCCACCGATCCCAACCATCAGCGATTCTCTGGTGCCAAGCTGGACACTCGAACTTTCACATATCGGCCCCGACGTGTCTCTTGTCGTGTACGCCGGCTTCGCAACGTCTAGCGGATCGGACACCATAACCTTCACGGGCGGAACGTTTCAGAATTCGGGCTGCACCGAATTCCCGCCTTACTGGTCGATTTCGACGGATGGCTCAACTTCCAACGATTTCACAGGAACGCCCTCCACGGTTACGACGACAACGCCAATCACTACAACGCAAAACAACGATCTTCTCTATTCGGTCGCGGGCGGGAATCGCGACCTTGGATTGATGTACCCGTCCTCCGGGTACATGGTTTTGGGCACCAGCACATCAAACGATTCCGGCGCGGAGGGAATGCTCTCATCAGGCGCGCCAGGCAGCAACAGCGCGAGTTTCGGGAATTCTTATAACTCTGCGGGCGCAATCGGGCTGGTGGCGCTTACCTCAAATCCCCTTTTCATAACCAGCCCCACGGCGCTTCCCTCGAGCGCGCTGCTGAATCCTTACTCTTACAGCTTGCAAGCGGCGGGCGGCGTGGCGCCGCTTGTATGGTCGGTCATCGCCGGGGCCTTGCCGGGCGGGTTGTCTTTATCCAGTGGCGGCGTCATAACCGGCACTCCCACTGCGAGCTCGAGCGGCTTCACCGTGCAGGTGACAGACGGGACGAGCACGGTAAGCCAAGCCTGCACGCTCCAGACAGGGCTAGGCACGAATTCAATAGCCCACGTCTCTGACCCGATGATCGCCGGCTTCCCGGTAACGGCCGGCGACGCCTTGATCGTCACACAAGAGGGAGTAGCGTCGAATGCCGGCTGGGCGTTCCCAACCGACACCCAGGGCACGGCCTTTACTTTCAGCTCCCAAGTGGCCACCCAAATCAACTTCACAGGGGACAATCCCGCAACCATCCAGATATTCATCGGCATCGTCCAATCCACAGGCACGGATTCGATGACCTGCCGGGTTACGACCTTTGGCTGCTATACCTCCCTGTTCACAAACGTGCAGAATTTCGGAAGCGAAGATGGGACGACAAATTCAGGGTACGCATCCGGCTCAGGCACGATCACATCGAACACGCTCACCCCGCTCGTTCCCAACGAACTGTTGATGACCGCAGGCGCAAGAGAGGCGGTGTTGGGCGTGCTGACACCCCAAGCTCCATTTACGGCGACCACCACTCCGGGCAGGATGGTGCCGGCATGGTTCATCGCAAGCACGATCACGGGTTATACCTCGTCTTACACCATAGCCACCGCAGACGGCTGGATCATCTACCTGGGCGGATTTCGTCCCACTTCCTTTGGGGTTGCGACTTTCGGAGTGAAACACAGAAGCCAAGTATATTGAATGGAGGCTTTATGAAAAAACTTCTCAGCACGGCGCTTCTCGCCATTGCGGTTTGGGCGTTCACGCCCTTAGCGACGCTGGCCCAACAGCAAGTGAGTGGCGTGCCAATCGAGAATATCCAGCCGTTCGATCCCACAAAGCCGCTCTTGCAACAATACTGTTCTGCCAATCAGCTTGCGGCGGGCACGCACATGGTCGAATGGCAACCGACCAGCGGCCTGGCGTGGGACGACCCGCTTCGGGTAACGACTCCGAAATGCTGGATTGACTGTACCGGCCAAGTCCATTGCAGCACGGCCTGCTCCTCGGCGTTTGCCTCCGGGTGCGGCGGCAGCGGCAGCGGAACCGTGACTACCTTCAGCGCCGGAGACTTTTCACCGCTGTTCACGACGAGTGTGGCCACGCCAACCACCACGCCCGCTCTGACAATCAACCTGACCAATGCCGCCGCGTTCACTATGCTCGCCAACAACACAAGCGCGAGCGCCCCCTATCAGTTCATCACCTTCGATTCGCTTTTTGGATCTTGCTCAGGCGCGACGAACGCCCTGATTTACGACACCGGTACGCACGCTTTCGGCTGCAACACGATTAGCAGCGGAGGCACGCCCGGCACGCCGATCTACAGCTTTCAGGTCAATAACCCGCTGGGAACTTTTGCCGGTCTCACGCCGGCCAGCACGCAAGGGAAATACTATGCCGGGCGGGTAAATACCACCAGCGCCACTGCGGCGCCAAGCGAAACTCAGGTTGGCTCGACGGCGCGCGGCGTCACGGGCACCACGGACATAGTCGTTTGGAGCGATGTCAACCAGGACATTGATTTTACTAACCCCGGCGCGGTGGCCGAAGAATTGCCCACGCCTACCACGCTTGCGAACCCTGGGTTTGGCACCGCATTTTATAATGAGAATTCGTCAGGAGTGACGGTCACTCCCGATGGCGGTTGGACGATCAATGGGCTCACTTCTGCCACGATCCTGGTTCAGCAAACCTGCTTCCTCCAAGTCGATCCGGTAGTCGCCACCAACTGGAACATGCCCTGCCACGATGAGGCAGGGTATGTCGCTGGCGTCGCGGTCCCGGCGAGCAAAGGCGCGCTCTCCTCGAACTCAGGCTCAGCAATCCAATCTGCCACCCAAGTCGGAGACGTGACGGATGCTGGCGCTGACAAAACCGGAACGGCTGACTCCGCCTCTGCGATAAACTCCACGATTGCGGCTTGGGGCGGCGGCAAGGTGATCTTCCCGAAAGGCACCTACAACATCAGTTCCGCCCAAATCGTAGCGCATGTCTCAAACACAGTGATTGACGGCCAAGGCTCTACTCTAGTATGTAACGTAGCGGCAAATTGTGCGCAGCTTGGCGACGCATCAAATCCTACGGCTTACATCAATATCGTTTTCCAAAACTTCATCTTTAAGCCCGGCACCGGCTCTTCTTCTTACTCAGCTATTGCCGACAACGGCCAGGGAAGCCGCATCGTCAACACGCGGCTAAGTTCGAATGCCTCAAATACGTTCGCGCACGGCTGGGAGAACGACGACGATCAATCGGAATCCCTTGTCCATCCGGTGATTCAGGCAGAGGCCGTGTTGGGTTGCAACGCAACCGCTTGCGGGTCGGCGCTCTACGGTCCCGGCCCTTACGCTACAAATGCAGGCATCACCTATCTTTCAGATGCCGTGTTTAATATGGGTTGCTCCGGCAACGGAATTGATTGGTCAAATGGAAACGACCTCGAAGTTTCGGGTGGAGTGATTCAAGGATACAACGAGTTTGGCATCCGCATCGGCGCTCCTAGTAGTGTCATCGACACCTTCCAGCAGGTACATATAGAGAGGGGAGCGTGTAGCAACCCCGTTGGGAACGTAGGATTCACGGGCATCATATCCGTAGCCACGCCCATCAAATTCCTTGGTGGGCAACAGAGCGGTGCGGTCCCGGTGTTCCCGGCTGCGGGAACTCCAGGCAGCACCTACTATGGTTATTACGTTGTGGGCAAGAACGGGAGCGGCTGGCCGACCAACCCTATGGCGGCTGGATACTTGGAAAACGGCAATGCTACGGTGAGCAGCGGAAATAATGTCACGGTGACTTGGCCGGACTTCGGGGCCACTACTTATGATGTCCTTCGGGTTATAATTACCGGAATCAACAGTCCGGCTCCTTACGGTACGGGGAACTTTGCTGTAGCGACGGCGCTTGCTCCTGGAACTTACTGCACAGCGGGGCTTTGCACTTTCACCGATACCGTGGGAAGTCCATCTTCGTACACCGTTGTCGCCAACGGATATAACAGTTACACTCCTAAAATTTCCATGTGGGGCGGCTCGGTTGTTCTTTCTGACGGCGCATCATACTTTGGTGACCCGCTTGCCTTTGGCGGAATTTTTGTTAGCCCTGGTTTTTCAAGCGTGAATCTGGTTGGTGGACAGACCGCCGCCTACTATCAAGACCCGGAACCCTTCAGCCCCCTTTCTACCATCTACAATTCTAATCTTTCCATCGCGCTTGGGATGACAACTTACGGCCAGGCTCCTAATGCGCTTGTGTTGCCAGCGCAAGCCGGAGTGAAAGGTTCTTTGAATTTCCCCCAATTAGGCTACGCGAATGGCTACTATCTTACCTTCGACTCCAATCCAGCAAAGACGGCATCATACCTAAATGCTCGCCCTACTGCGGACGCTGCCGATGGAGGTCTTTGCTTCGATAATATTTGAAGGGGTTGACAAACAAGGAGATAGCCAACGAGTGCCGAATCTCCCTTCAGACCGTGAAGAACACGCTTGGAACCGTCTTTAACAAGCTTGGCGTTTGGGGCCGGGTGGAAATGATTTTGAGGTACACAACCAGGAGGCGAGAAATGAAAAGGATTTTAGGCACGATTCTGGCGCTGTTTCTACTCTGCGGCTCGGCGTTTGCGGCGCACTCCGTCGTGCTGTCATGCACGCTGCCCAGCGACTGGGGCGCAAATTCAGGAATAAACTGGTTTCGAGGCACGGCGGCGGGCGCGGAGTCCGCAACCCCGATGAATCCCACGCCACTCACTCCCACTTCTTCGGCTACTTGCACTTATACCGACGCCAATGTTGTCGCGGGGCAGACCCTTTTCTACGTCGCAACCCAAGTTGTGGGCACAACGTCAAGCGTGAAAAGCAATGAAGTGAGCGGGACGGTCTTGCCTTACGCACCTGTACTGTTGCCGCCCACGGTCAACTGACATGCACATCGCCCTTGCCATATTCCTTTTGCAGACCGTAGCGGCGCCCCGCGATGCAGGGGAGGTTCTCCTGCATGGCGAGGTGGTCGGTAGATTCATGGTGACCGTTCCGGTGGACCCGCCCAGGATGGTAACGGCTGCGGCCAGTCGGAGATTTTTTGGACTCTTGGGCCGAACCGTGAAGCTCACCTGGAAGGCGAGCCCTGACAGTGGCGTGCCGAACTGGTCAGGGTATATTCCCTATCGCGCTACCGGAGCAACAGGAGCATTCGCGGCGCTCACCACGAAGCCAGTGACGGCGCTCACCTACAAGGACACGACCGCCAAGAAAGGGCAGCAGTACCGCTATTACGTTCTCGCAGCGGTGCGCAAGGTGGTGTCTAAGCCGTCGAATGTGGTGAGCGTGACGCCCTGAGAGGCCGAAACTCGAAAAGCGAAAATCGAAAACTGGCCGGCGTTTCGTTTTTCGATTTTCGTTTTTCGCAATTCGGAATTTCATTATGGACCTTTGGGTGCTTATCGGGATCGGACTCGCGGCAGCTATTTTCCTGGGTAGCGGCTCGAATGGAGGCGACGGCGTGACAACCAACAGTTCCAGCTCTTCAGGCGGCGCAACCCCTACGAACTTGGCAGGCGGCCCGGTGGAAGCAATTGCCTTGGCGATCGCGGCGGCGGAAGGCTTTGGGGTGGCCGGCGCCATTCCAACCCAAGCAAACAATCCGGGCGACCTGGTGCTGGGCGATCTTGGCCACGGCACGATGGGAAAACAGAAAATAACCGTCTACGCCTCGGCGCAAGACGGCTGGAACGCGCTCTTCAATGAAATCTCGCTCTGGATCAATGGCACCAGCAAGTATTACAACTCCAGCATGAGCTGGGCGCAGATTGGCGCGATTTACGCCGGGCCGGGAACGCCTTGGGCCGCGAATGTCGCCGCCGCGCTGGGAGTCGATCCGAATTCGACGCTGGCGGATTACCTTTCCGCGTGAGGGAGTTCAAACGTGTATGCAAGCCATCGGACAAGTCGAGTCACCCATGGGGCTTCTGGCGGTTCTTGCCCTGGTCTGCTACATGCTGGTGAAGGACGTGGTGATTCCGCTGGTGAGACGGCGGAACGGCAACCGCAATGGGAACGGCAATCCGGGGAAACGTTACGCCACCCCTTGCCCCTGCGCTGAGATTATCGCACTCACGGCGAAGGTAGATGCTCAACATGAGGAGTACTTACGCGCGCATGAGCGCATGGAGCGGAACATCGGGACGATCTTCAACCGCATGGAGGAGATCCAACGCTTTGCGGCAAAGGTCAGACCTGGGCGCGAAGAAGAATCGGGGCATTGAGCCATCGGGTCATTGAGTCATCGGGTCATCGGGTCATTGTTGCAAATCTCTCCCGAAAGGTGTAAACCAGAAGCAGAGTACAGCATCGCCTACTGGAGCGCGCGGCGGCTCTAGGTTTCTCCCCGCCGCGCGCCTCCGAAAAAGAGGGTTTGTGAAATGCTCAGTAAATTGGCGCCATTGTCATCTTACGTGACGGATTCGGCTGGGAATCCCATCCTGGTTGCACCGATCCCCGGCCCGCAAGGCCCTCCCGGTCCTCCTGGGCCTGCCGGCCCGCAAGGCCCGCCAGGAAACTCTCCAACGCCTTCGCCAACGCCTTCACCGACTCCAACGCCAATCCCTCCAGGTCACAGGTCGTTCAACGTAATTACCGATTTTGGGGCGAAGGGCGACGGCGTAACCGATGACACCGTAGCTTTCCTCAAGGCCATCTTAGCCACGGATGGCGCAGGAGAAATTATAATCCCAGCCGGACTCTACCGGGTTTCAAAGACCCTTGTGATCCCGCGCTCAGTCACCCTGGACTGCGGCGGAGATAACAGCGCGTTTATTTTGTACGAAGGCAGCGGCGCGGCCATCGCGATTGGGGACGCGGTTGGCCCCACGCTTTATCCAAGAGGCGCCATGCGCGGCTTGCGGATCGTCGGCCCTGGAGCTGGAAAGGGCATAGGCGGCGCTCCTGTGGCCGGCGTTCTGCTCGGCGGCGACCCTGCCGGCATCATCACGCCTTCAACCTTCCTGGGAGATGAGTACAGTTTCTACAACGCAACGGTGGCGGGCTTCGACTATGGCTTGATGATCGGAAACGGAGCCTGGCTGAATTCTTTCTTTACCTGCTTCTTTGGATCGGCTCTCGTCGGCCAGAATGGGATTGGGATCTATAACCCGGCGACGCCGCAGCACACCGCGGCCGGAGAAAACATCAACTTCTTCGGCGGAGCGGTTGCCAACAACATCAAGAACGCCATGCAGCTCGATGACGGCGCGGAACTCTACTTCCACAGCACGTCGTTTGATTACAATGCCGGACCTATTATCGGCGCCAACCTGTTTCTTGGCTTTGACCACTGCCATTTCGAGGGGAATTCCGGCGCTTTCATCGACAACAGCGGCGAGCCGTACTTTGCCTGTATCCACATTTCCGGGGGAAAGGCGATTTTGCAGGCGGCATCAGGTGAGCAGGCCGCATGGTTCACGATTGCGGATGCTCCAGTCGCGGGCGCTCCGGGCGGGTACTTTCATGTCGAGGGGATGAGATTTGAAACGGCTGGCATCATGCCTGTGAATCTGGTGAATTTCCTGGCCAAGGGCAATGGCGCGCGGCTCTACATCGGCGATTTGCCGCTGCCCTTTGGAAGTCCCTGGTCGGCGCTCTATGGCGCACTCGCACCGAACGTGAAGGTAACGGTGGTCGATTAGCGGTTGACAAGCGAAAGGCGCAAGGGTATAACTTCTTCGGGTGAGTATGGCGCGCGGGGGCCTGCTTCCCCTTCCCGACAGGCCCCCGCGCCGAGAAACGAGGCCCTTCCAATGACGAACTTATTTTTATACCTAGCTTTCGTGGGAGGCGAGATCCTCCACGTTCTCCGCATGGCCAACCTCGCCAAGCAGTCAACCGCCAATCCCTACAGCTTTTCGAGCTATCTTGCTTCCTGCTGGATGACGCTGCTGATTCGGGGATGCTTGGGATTCGCGCTCTTCTCGATTTGGCTCACGGCCCCTCAGCTCGGCGCATTGGTAGGGTTGAAAGTTCCGTTCGCATTCCCGCTCTACAAGGCTGTCGCGTTCCTTGCGGGTTTCTGCGCGGACAGCGGGCTCGATTGGCTGGCTCAGAAATTCCCCTGGGCGGGGCGGCAGGTTCCTACAGCCAAGTAAAGCTCGAAGATCGAAACTCGAAAAGCGAAATTCGGGGCGATTTTCGATTTTCGGAATTTCGAGTTTCGGCAGGATGGAGGCTTCAATGTTCATCGCAGTTCCGCTCGTGGTGGCTTTGATCGGCCTGTTCATGTTTTTCTTTTGCGCCAACCCGAAATGGTCTGAGGTCGGTAAGATCATGCTCTGGACCGGCCTGCTGGTTTTTCTTTTAAAGCTGCCGGCCGTCTTGCCGACATTCCACATTACCGGGTGAGAAGAAAACGAAAATCGAAAAGCGAAGATCGAAACTCGGAGCGGCTTTCGACTTTCGTTTTTCGGGATTTCGATCTTCGAGGTTTCAATGAGAATCAAAGTCATAGCCTTGGCGTCAGTCGTGATGTTCTCAGGTTGCACGCGCTACTCGCCCAGGGCGCCGGCGCCGATAAAATTCTACCTGAAACAAATCGACGCGGAGCTTTCGAGCTCTGACTGGCTTTTGAAGTACAACGCCCTCCCGCAAGTCACGCCCGCCGACCTGGCCATCAAGACTTCAGAAAGAAACCGCCTGCTGAATGAATTCGTTTGGGTGATCGACAACACCTACGGGAAATTCGAAGTCTCGTTTTATAGCGGGAAGGCGACGCAGGACATTGCCGGAGACTTCCTGCAACTGGGGCTCACCGGAGCGGCGGCTTTGACGGCCGGAGCGCACGCCAAAACGGTTCTGGCGATTGTGGCCACAACCGCCGCGGGCGGCAAAGCCTCCATCGACGCGCGTTGGTTCGATCAGCAATCCCGCTATGCGGTAGTGGCTCAGATGCAGGCGCTTCGTGCAACTCAACTGGCGCTGATCGAGCAAGGCATGAAGCAGGGAATCGCTGAATATCCCCTGGCGCAAGGCATCCGCGACGCGCAGGATTATTACCAAGCCGGGTCGGTGGTTTCCGCCTTGCAGGCTATCGCCTCGAGCGCGGGATCACAGGCGACGGCAGCCAAGCAAGCTCTTATTTTAATGCGGCACTAAAAGAAACTTCTTCACATGGAAAACCCCATGCTTCGACACCCGGATGTCCACCGGCCCTGGTCGGACTGGTCGGAAGAGCAGACTTTACACGTTGCGGTGGCCTACAGCAACCCTTTCCGCTGGCGCACGCGGCGCGAATTGGCGAATGACTTTATCCGCCACATGCGCAGTTCGGCCAACGTCGCCTTGCACGTGGGCGAGCTGGCCTATGGCGAACGTCCACACGAAATTGTGGCGGGAAACCCCGCAGACGTTCCGCTCCGCACGCGGCACGAACTCTTCCACAAATGCAACATCTTGAATCGGGTGATCCAAACTTTCCCGGCTGACTGGCAGTATGGGGCTTGGGTTGACGCCGACTTCCATTTCACCCGGCACGATTGGGCGCTGGAAGCCATCCACCAGCTCCAGCATTACGATTTCGTGCAGCTCTTCAGCTCCTACACCGATCTTACTGGAGACATCTACGGATACGCGAATCAGCCGATGCGGGTGACTCCGGGCTTCGCCTACAATTACGTCCAAAACGGCTATCAGCTTCCCGAGGGCTTCACAAACGGCGGCTGGAGGAAGGCGGGCGTTGATCTGGGCTATTACGGCGCCATGATCGCCGGCAGGCGCGGCGTAGGAGCCACAGGCGGCGCGTGGGCTTTCCGGCGCTCTGCGTTCGACACGGTTGGCGGCTTGCTCGATCAGTGCATCCTGGGCCACGGCGATTGGTTCATGGCCTTCGGCCTGGTGGGAGAAGAGGCCCCGGACATGCACATCGACGGCTACTCGGACGATTACCGAAATGTCATCCTCTCCTGGCAGAGGAACGCCGCCAGGCTGAAGAAGAACATCGGTTACATCGACTGCTTTGCCACACACAATTTCCACGGCTCGAAAATGCGCCGGGGCTACGCAAGCCGAGACGTGATCTTGGTCAAATACAAGTTTTCGCCTTCAACCGATCTGAAGCGCGATTTCCAGGGAATCTATCAGTTGAACGCGGGCGACAAGCCGGCCATGCGTGACGCCATCCGCGCTTACTTCACCAGCCGGAACGAGGACGACCCGAACATCTACCTTCCCGAGAAGGGGATGATCTAAGGAGGATTCAATGCTTATCAATGGAAAGCTCCCGAAGTTGGGCAAGAAAGCGCCGGTCATCGACTCGCGCACTTTGAAACTTTCTAACTACCTGAAGCCCACGCCTACTTTCTCGCCCCCCCCTCCGGCACTGGCCCCCGCGCCCCCCGAGGCGTCCTGGATCACCAAGCTCGAAGCCGCAGAGAAGATCCCGATGTACCTGAATGATGTTCTCGGAACTTGTGTTCCGGCAGCGGCCGGCCACATGATCCAGCAATGGAGCTTTTACGCCGGGCATCCCTGGCAGCCCACCGACGAGGATATTCTTCTGGCCTATGAAAGCGTTGCCGGTTACATTCCCGGCCAGCCGCAGACAGACCAGGGGTGCGACATCCTTTCGTTCCTGAAGTACTGGCAGAAAACCGGCTTGGGCGGGCACAAGATACTTGGTTACACGAGCGTGGACTATCTGGATCTAGAAGAAGTCCAGATTGCCATTGAGTTGTTTGGCAACGTGTTTACCGGGCTCCAGTTGCCGCTCTTCGTGCAAGGTGCGAACCTGTGGACCGTCCCGGATGGCGGGATCTACAGCGATGAAGGGCAGCCGGGCGGCTGGGGCGGGCATTGCGTTCCCACGCCCGCAGGAAGCCCCATCACCAAGACGTGTGAGACCTGGGGCACTGTGCTCAAGATGTCCAACAATTTCCACCACGACTATGTGGATGAAGCCTATGCGGTGCTATCTCCCGATTGGCTGGAAACTGGAAACGTGTCGCCGAGCCTGCTTGATCTCGAGCAGCTCGAGGCCGACCTGAATGAGTTGGGAGTTCTTTCGAGAAAAATCACCTGATCGGGTCATTGAGTCATCGGGCCATCGCGTCATTGAATCATCGGGTCATCGGGTCATTGTTCTTCAATGGCCAGATGGCTCGATGACCCGATGGCCCGATGTTCCCAAACCGTCCCTTTTCGGAACGCCCAAAACTGCCCATCCGCCCATCAAAGGATTCAACACCTTACAGCCGCCCCCAAAACAGCCATTTAGGAACGGGAGCTTATTCACACATGACGAGGTTATAGAGCCGTTCCACTTTTATGGCCGTCCGTGCTAAAACTTCCCCCCGCATAGCGATCTGGAGGGAGGGAGTTTTGGCTTTGGACCCCAACCGGCGGGCCAGTTCAGTCTTGGTGAATCCTTCGCGCAGCAAGACGTTGATGCGCTGCCAGGTGCGGGCGTTCGACACCAGAGCTCCATCCGAATGAGCGGCCGAAGTCACGGCCAGAATTCGCCGCTCCGTGCTGGCACGTATTTTTTTTCGGCGTCCGCTACGGATGTGGGATAGGATTGTGTCAGCCACGCCGGACACAGCGCCAACGGCCCTCCTACCCACGCCGCAACGCGAAAGCCTCAGCATGTGACGCCGCGCGCGCGCTGCCGGCACTACCCCATCCCAGCGGCCAAAAATCTTGGCCTTCTCCCGCACGTAGTAATAAAGCCGGTTAGCCTCCCGGCATTCTGCGCAATGGCAGCCGGAAACGTAACGCGCGCGCGTCCCATGTGGCCAATTGCGATTCACGAATCCTTTGCGATTCAGGAAGTCATCATTCACCATTCACAATTCACCATTCTTCTTTGCCAGCACTGGCTGGCTGTCTCCGTTCCCAAACTCAGGAGTGCCTTTAGAAACGGCTTGGGTTAGGCGTTTGAACACGGTGGTCTGCGGGATGCCGGTTTTTTGGGAAATCGCCGCTATAGAGAGCGGAGCTTCTCCATCCTTGGGATAGCGAAGGGCGAGGAGCTGCTTTATATCCACTTCGGCGGGGGGCCGGCCGATCCGATGACCGGCGCGCCGGGCGCGGTCCATGCCGGCCTTCGTCCGCTCGCGCATCAAGTCGCGCTCGAATTCCGCCATTGCCGCGAGGAGCGTGTAAACCATCTTGCCGGTGGGCGTGGTGGTGTCGATCGCTTCCGTGAGGCTCACGAATTCGATTCCCAGCGACCGGAAGCGCTCCAGGGCGTCCAGCATGTGAGTGACCGACCGGAACAGCCGATCGAACTTCCACACCAGGAGCGCCTTGAACTTCACGGCGGTTGCGTCGCGCATCATTTCTTCAAGGCAGGGCCGGGCGCGCGTGGCGCCGGACACGCCCTGATCAACATATTCTTTGTAGACCTCCCACCTGCGGGCCTGGCAGTGGGCGCGAAGGGCGTCGAGCTGCATGAGCGGGGATTGGTCCATCGTGCTCACTCGAGCGTACAACGCGACCCTCATAAATTGTTCCTCGAGTGGATAATTGCTGGTCTCGCCCACTGACGTTGAAACTTTCGCCACTGAGAAGATGGCCGATATTTTTCCGCAGAAGGAGTTTCAGGCTGCCAGAGCATAGCGTGAGGAGTAAAGCCAAGGTCCAACATGTCCGACAGTCTCTTCTCAGCAAGACCAAAGGTGTCCTTTGGATAACCGATCAGCACGTAACAACGGAGTCGGTGAGAGCGAGCGGTAAATCCAGCCGCTAGAAGCCGCGCCGCCGCACTTCTCAGAGTTTCAAATGGATCGCCTGGATCGTAAGCAAAAAAGCAGTTTGGCCGGGGCCGGAGATCCGCAAGCAATCCAACTTGATAGTCCTGAAGGGCCAGCGCTTCCAATCCTCCGGTGAATTCGACTCGCCTCTCTTGTCGGTTGAGCATTTCAAAAACCGCGCGCACATGAGGCTCGGGACATGCAAGCAAGTTATCGTCCAGGATGTTCCATCCGGCCTGAATGGGCAGGAGTCGTGGCACTGGGTCGCGCTTCCAAACGGAACAAAACCAACAGCGGCGAGGGCAGCCGCGCGAAGTGAACGTGTATCCCTGTTTAATGTACCTTCCAGGAACAAACTCTTGGCCCGGGTCGCCATAGGCCACTCCGCCAATTTTAACGGTCGCGATTCGCTCCCATTGATGCGCCAGTTCTTCAGCTCTGAGCTTGTCGGCTGTGAACGTGACATCGACATGAACCTCTTCGGCCTCAACAAACAGACCTGGAGGCCCGAAAAATGCCAGAGCATCATCTGGCGTGGCTTTCGTCCGACGCGGGAAAATACGTGCCAATCTCATTGGTCCTCTCCGTAAGCTCGGCCAGAGAATCGGTACTCCCACTCTTTCACCGGCTCGCCGGAGATCATGGGCAGAAGCGACGGCACGGAGTTTTCATCCACGGGCGTCAGGCTGTAAATGGCGCCTGGCCCGTAGAACCGCGTGAAACCCTTTCGCACAAGCACGCCGTCTTTGGTGAGATCCGGAACGTCCACGCGGAGCAGGGCAGCAACGCCGACCTGCTGGGTGCTCACCCGGCCAACGATCCGCTGCCGGCCGAAGAGTTCCACCAACGCCCAACAGTCGATGCCGTTCTTCTGTTCGCCGGGGGCTTCCATCACCGGCACGATCGCAGTTTCCTTTTTCATAATTCACCATTCACCATTCATAATTTCTTTGGAAATTCAGACCACTCGCGGCCATCGAGGAGCCGCCCGGCGCGCTTCTTGCCGACGCGATAGAGCATCTTTGGGAAATCGTCTGGATCGGGGTTTTTAGGGTTATACTGAGCGCCATTCTTCCCCCATGCAAAAGTCTCGACACTCCACCGACGCTTGGAGATTTTGCAGAAATTTGGCGGACATTCGGGGATCCACTCCCCCCACTGTTTGAAAAAGAACGGCACGCCCGCCGCCAAGCACTGGTCGCGCACGGAGCGGAACCAATCAGGATGCGAAGGCCGCGCCTTCGGCCCGCTCTCCCCGCCAGCAATCACCCAATCAAGGTGAGGGGGCACGACGCACACGAGCGAATGAATGTTGACCTCCAGATCCTCCAGCGGCGGTTTGTGATGCGTGATAATCTTGGAAAAGTCTAGCGGTCCCAATGCCGGCTCGTAGCTCACACCGAGCACTGAGACTCCCATGAAACTGCGGATCTCCAGAAGCTCTGGAATGTGCGCATTCGCCGTTTCTTGATTCTCAACTGACGTGAGAAACCACAGGTGGGACGGCGCAGAGTGTCCTCTGTAACGGTAATAAAGATATTGGGACATTCTACTAACCCGCTTGGTGAGGATCTGAAACGTGTGGCGCTGGCAATTCTCCATGACTTGGAAAACGTCGTCGATGAAATGCTGTGGAATCCTTTCGTGGAAAAGGTCGCTCATTGAGTCCACGAAGATGCGCCGGGGGCTCTTCCAGTGCAGCGGTTGATTAAGGCGCTCGGGATGGATTTGAACGTCGGTGAAGGCCCGGCCAGGATACGGCCGGTGAAAGTCTCGCTCCGCGTAACAGAACTTGCACCCCGCGCTCACCTTGGTGCAGCCGGTGACCGGGTTCCACGTCGCATCCGTCCATTCGATCTTCGATCTATCGCCCATCATGCCCCTCCCTTTCAACTGACAACTGACCACGGACAACGGACAGCTTTTTTGGGGATTTATATACTTAACTACTCTTTCCAGATTTCTCCTTAAGAGAATCAAGTTCCCTTTGGTGGCTGTCCCTTTCCCTCTTGTATTCCTCAGCGTTATCCCATCCCTTCAAAGAATCGCGCAAAGCGGCGAGAAGTCGGCAACCCCTTTCACCAGGACCGCCTTGCTGGGGAGACTCAATCCAAGCCAGTTTGGTGAAGTACGAATCGAGTTCGCGTTCCAAATCGTGAGCTTCTTGGTTAGTCATAGATCTGTTTCCCTGTTTCAGTCTAAGGGAGTCATGTATATAAGTCCCCTTTTTTGCTTCAACAGAACCCGTTTTCGCTTCGACGGAGACCGCTTTTGCCCCGGCGCCCGGTTTCAGCCAATTCCGAACACGGATTTAACATCAAAACACCATTTTCTATGTGCCGATATATCGGCACTTTCATGGGGATAGGCCCCCTATGCTGCTACGATGCCGATTTTCTCCAATAACCCCTTTAGAATATATACACAATCGTTGCAAACCTGTTTGCTACGTTCCTTCTCTTTTCTTATAAAACAAAAAAAATCAACAATATAAGGTTGACAGAGGAAACTGCTACGATGTTCAACGATCGGGCTTACAGACCGAAATCTGAAAAGATCGTTGTGGAACGTAGCAAACTTTTTGCCAACGTTAGTTTGTTGATTCTAAATGACACTTTTTCCATTCTCCAAGGATGACATTTTGTAAAGACAATGGGATGATTCAGTTGCAGCCGTGCAACGGTATTATCTTCGTTACTATGTTCATTCTAAAGGAGTAACCTGTCAATTTCTGAGTGTAGGCAGCTACCCCCCCTCTCTCCCCCTGTCTCCATCCCTCTTCCTTACCCTTTTTTCGCCCGTCTGAGCAAGACAACTGCCAAATCTGGAGGTTATTCATAATTCACCATTCACCATTCATAATTTCCTCACGGTTCGTTGTATATTACCCACACCACGCGCCCGCTGCCGTCCATCTGACGGAGCGGGCCATCTGGCATACAGAGGGCGTGCAAGCGCTCGTTAAACGTCTTGGCGTCCACGCGGCGGACGTTTTGCTGAAGCGTCCGCTTCGACATCCTTCCCCCAGGCGCTTCTTTGACCAGTTCCACCATGCGGTTTTCGATTTCGAGCATGGGGCTGATGCCGTGCTCCAGAAACACCGGATAGCGCGCGTTATAAAGAAACTCACCAAAGGCCAGGGCCGGGGCAAGGTGTTTTTCTTCTATCGCGTCCGCCTGGTCGATCCCGGCGTTGATGAGTGCGACTTTGCGCGTGGTGAGGCGGTCGCCCACGGTTAGGGCGCCGATCATGTCATCTTCGGCGGCGCGTTCGCTCCATTTCTTGTACCAGTCGCGCCACAATTCTTTCGCCTGCCGGGAGAGCTCAACTCGCTTGAGTGCCTTGCCCTGCCAATAATCGACTGCGCCTTTCACAACCTTGGCCAGCGCAGAGAAAGCCTCGCGGTCGATGTCGGGAGGATCGTTCATGGGCGGCTTTTTTTCACCGGGCACAAAAACAAAGCGCCGCCCAAGCCCTGAAACTATGTCAGCCTCAGCCAGACCGCGATTAGAGACGCCTGGGCGCATCCAACGGATGGCAGAGCCCATAACCCCGCAGAGAGTTGGCCGGTGAACTTCGGCGGGCGTTTGGATGGATTCGTTGGTGATCTTCTCCGGGCAATCGTAAAGCCCCACCATCATGGTGACGATGCTCTTGGTTCCGCTCTGCTCGGCCTTCTCCAGCAGGCTTTTCATTTCCACCAGGCGCAGGATGGCGCGGCCTTGGTCCTCGGCTTTGGGGCCTTGCTTCATCTGGTAATTCTGCCAGTTGAGTATGAAACTAGCCTCGCTATCCACCCGGCTGGTGATGTAGACTTGCTGTTCGAGCAGTTGCAGGAAACTCAGGGAGAAATTTATCGCCGTGTCTTTGCCGTCGCCGCCCACCAAGCCCAGGAGGATGCTGTACATGTTGGAGTAGATCGTGCCGCCGCCCATGGCGTTGAATAGCGACCGGCCCAGCGCCGCCCCCACCATCGTATAAAAGCAGATGTAGTGCCAGTTGTCGGAAGCCTCGGAGGAGCGCGTAACCGCCTGGCGGTAAATCTCCGCCGCGGGGTGCCAGGCTTCCGGGGGAACGAGCGGATAGCGCAGCTTGCGCTTGGCGGACTTCGCCGGCGCCTCTCCCGCCACTTGCTGGAGCGCCGCCGCCGCTTCCCCGGCCTGCTGCTCGACGGTGACGTAAGGATCGTGCGCCGCTCTTTCGCTGATTTTCTGGCCAAGCTCCACAACGTCGCGCCGCTTGCTCCTCTTTTGCACGATGCGGACGTACTCTAAAACCGCAACGCTCGTTCCGATCGGCACGCCATCCGTTAGCGCGGCAAGGTATGCGGCTCCTCCAGCCTTCTCCATTTCCCCGGTTTCTTTGAGTTCTTCGCACAGTGTAACCAGGTCTATTGCCTTGCCTTGGCGATTCAACTCCAGCATGTGGCGGAAGGCCGTGCGGTGCGCCTCCGAAAAGAAGTCCCGCACCTGGAGATCCTTCGCTAATTCGAGTGCCGAATTGTCGAGCAGGACCGAGCCAAGCAAGGCGCGTTCCGCCTCGACATTGGCGAAGTTGAGTTCCGGGAGTTGAGCCACTTGCCGATCTTTCTAGGAAGCGGAAAACATGCCAGTGCGCGCGCTTGGCTCCCCAAAGCCAACGGCGCGTGTCCAGAAATCCCAAGGTTTACAAAAAAGCTGTCAGTCGTCAGTTGTCAGTTGTCAGTTATCAGTGAAAGGGCGTATCCGTCCAAAGTTTTTCTTGAACCCTAACAGAAGCATCCCCACGTTCCCGCGCATCGCAGTGATTTTCTAATGCACGCTCGCCCGCTTCGCCGGTTGCATCCACAACGGCTCTGAGAGCCAGGGCCAGCCTTGTGATCGTGAACATGGGCATAGGATGAGACAGCGGACCATTCAGGAGTTCGTTGAAACGCTGATTTGTCATGGGTTCTCCTTTACTTCTGAGTGACTACTGACAACTGACCACTGACAACGGACGACTGACAACTGACGACTGACAGCTTTTTCTGCCCCTCCGCCCCGCCCCCGGCGAACGAACGAGGGGAGCGGAGCAGCTTCTATGGGATCTAAGTGTGTGAACAACCTCTTCTACTACCGCGCCAGTTTGGATCGAGCTACGGACGCGGGGCGGAAGGGCAGAAAAGCTGTCAGTCGTCAGTTGTCAGGTCTCTCAATGGCCCGATGGCCAGACCACGCGATGACCCAATCTCTAATTCACCATTCATAATTCATCATTCATCATTTTTTGTGTCATCGTGCGCCGCTTCCATCTTGCCATCGCGGACTGGCGGCGTGTCAGGCTCATCCGTCAGTTGACGGACGTTCGGATCTACGGCATCCTCCGCCGCCGGGACCTCCTCCGTTCCTGGAGGCGTGTGCTTGCGGCATGGGCAGCGAACCCCCGCCGCCTTCAGCTTTGCGCCGATCAGCTCGTCAATGCACGCCGGCTGTTTTTGGTCAGACATGAAACAATCCGCAGATTACGCAGATTTCTTAGATTTCGCGGGGTTCCGGCGAATGGCCCGATGGACCGGTCCTCTTCGACACGAGGCTTCGACATTGTATAAAATCTCGCAGTCGCAAAAGCCCCCGTGGTTACTGAAAAAGAGGATGCTATTGATGATTTCTGTTTCGGTTGCGCCCATCGCTTTCAAGATGGCGCGTGCGTGTGGGCACGTGCGGTCATTCGCATCACAGTCCCAGGTGAAGTGCCCTGGATCACCAGGATACTTCGGATGCTCACGGAAATTGCATCCTTCTGGCCCCTCTAGCCGCGTTACGAATTCTGCCCATCTTGGGTTCTTTGGTGTCATTGTGTCGAGCATGGTCACACTCCTTTTTGGCTTGATCTGCGGCATCTGCGCAATGCTCGGATGCTACTCTGCCGGCGCCGGCGCTCGCTGCTGTGCCGCGAGCATGGTTGCCTCCACCAAACTGGACTCTTCGGAGACTTCCGACGCTCTATTCGCAAGCCAAAAATCCACCGCCGTGCGGACTTGCCACGACAAGGGCAAGCCTTTATTCCTGGCGATCCGCTTCAGCTTGGCAGACTGTCCCGCTGTCAGAGTCACGGTCGTGCGAACTTTCTTTCTGGAATTCATGGCGGCATCATACGTTTGCATACTCTGTATGTCAAGGGGAAAATGAAGCCCCCAAGGGTGTAAAAAGTCCACTCGGCAATGTGGAAAATTTACCCCTGGAAAAGCAAAAATAATTCTTGACACGGTAACTTCCCGGACCTAGTATGCGTAAGTATGAATGTGTATGCAACAGAAAAGGCGGTCAGTGGTCAGTTAAAGAACAGAGAGGAGCGAACGCGATGGCTTACATTCTGAAAGACAAGTACCATGCTGGAGACAGGAAAGATGTGGGGGCTTCTGGTGTGGCCGAAATAACTATACCAGTCCCACGTGGAAAATCTGCGCTTGCGGTCGCGCGAGAAGAAGCAATGACCGCTCCCAATGGCCGAGTCGTGATCGTCTACAATAATGGTAGAACTCGGGTGTACGACCAATTTGCATGAAGGGGGTGGAAAATGACGGTCGTTTGCATGGATTGTGGGAAGGTGCTGGCGGAGAAGTGTTCGGAATGCGGCGCGGACGCGATTGGGTTTGGCGAGGCGCTCCCGAGCGAGCGCCGGATCGTCCAGGTCAGATTCGGCTCCGGCGCGCTGGACGCGGCTTTGTGGATTTGCACCAATCGCGCTTGCCTCACCACTTACTTCCCCGAAGGAGTGGGCGGCGTGAGCCACGGACTCTGTAATTCCTGTTGCCAGGTCCGGCTAATGGGGAAGCACGTCACGGAGCAGATCGGGCCATCGCTGAATGCTGAATAGTGAATGGTGAATGGTGAATTGGAGTGATGGTGCGGAAACGGCTTGTCAATGTTTGTTCTTTCGTAATGCTGATGGCGCTATGTTTCACACTCGCCTTATACTTGAAAATGTCAATGCCAGTCGCTTTTCTCATGGGGATCTTCCTCGGGTATCTCTTCGGGCGCTTCGCCGCCTGGGCGACTCGCGACTGAGAAGGAGTCAAAAATGTCCCAAGATGAAGGAATCCTGCATGAGGCCAGCACAAATCCTGGCCCCCTGTTTCAACCTGGGAAACTATACTCCCTGCTCGATATTCTTGGCGGGGGTACGATGACTTGCGATAATTGTGGCAGATGGCAGCGAATTGTTGCTTTGTCGCCATCTATGGCCAGAGCAGACTTGGTAAAGTACGGTTGGTCATTCCGTGACGGTAAAGACCTATGTCCCGTTTGCACAAAACTGACGACGGACAACGGACAACTGACCACTGACAAAGGAGCTTTATGAAATTCACCCGTTACATCCTTCTAGCCTTTCTCATTCTTGGAATAGCAGACATTGTAATCTCCTTCGTTGCGCATCGGCCGGAGTCCCCCAGCCTCACGGGGGGCTTGCTTCCCGCGCCCAAACAGTGGCAGACTGTTGGCCACAAGGTCCTGCTCGATTCATCCTGGGCAATGCAAACCCCTTCCGTTTGGGGCGTGCCGGGCGTGGACGGCGACCCCAACGGCCTTCGCCTGTGGCTTGAAGGCTCGTTTGCCAGTTCCGACCCTGGAGTTAAAATGCTTGTCATGGATAAAGACAACTGGAGCAAGTGGCAATCCGGATTTCCTCCGCTACCGCTTGGCTCTGCCATGCCGGGCGAGACTTTCCACCTTCATGCCGACACGGCGGGCTATTACTTCGGATTCTTTTCCATGCCACGTCCGGCCGGGCAGATCCCCGCGTCTATGGGCGGTCTCATTGCCGGAGTGCTCGAAAAGTACCAGGAATCGCATCCGGCGCCCATCGCCATGACGGCGCACGTCGAGCTTGCGGTAGAAAGTTACTCAACGGAAGCTCAGGCCGAAATCGAGCGGCGAGAGTTCGCGGCGATACAGAAATAGTGAATTATGAATTGTGAATGGTGAATGCTGAATTGACCTCTGAGCAAATTGCCTTCATCCGCAAGCGGGGAGTGACGCGCTGCCCGCCGGCCGCGTCTACGGGAATGAATTGGGGCCGGGGCGGCCCGGCTCGCGGCCAAACCGAGCAAGAGATTCTGCGACGCATGTACGAGTTGCCTGAGCTGCCGTCGCCCTACGTCCGACTGGACGGCTCGAAACGGAGCCAGCGAAAAGGGAAGAGCAAGTACGAATTATGAATTATGAATGGTGAATGGTGAATTATGAAAAAGCAGAAGATGGCGAACCGGAAACGTCCCAATCCAGCTTGGCCGACAATGCAGAAAATCTGGCAAGCATCCTGTGAAGATTTGGTCTGCTTCATAGTCGGTGGGATGCTTGGGGAGTTGTTTCGACCTGTGATTTTCCCTAAGAAGAAAGCTCCGACATTGGGCAAGAAGAAAATGAGGAAGAAGGAAATCGCGAAGTCTCGGCCTCGGATTCATCGGCGCACAATCGCGGCAACCTGACTACTGACAACTGACCACTGACAACTGACCACTGACTATCTTCTCTTGGGCTTCACGTACCGCTCGACAAGTTTCCCCAGCACGTCAGCCACGAGATTCCCCGGCCCGCCGCGCAAAATCAGTTCCACGCCCAACCCGTTTGGCCCGTTCCAATACACAGGCCGCCCGGTAAGAAGCGTCGAGATGTGCTCCATTTCGAGTTGAAGCTGCCACGCGCCGCCCGGTGTGATCTGCGAGCGCGCCGGCTCGGCGTGATCCCTTACCCGGCGAAGGAAGCTCGCCGCCTCCGTCAACTCCTGGAACTCCCGTTTCGATCCGCCCGCGTCAGGATGGAACTCTTTGGCGAGATTGCGAAAGCCCGCCGCGATGATTTTTTCCGCCCACTCGTCTTTCGTCATAACAGCTCAATTCCAACGATCATTATGCAGCACCCGACCGCGCCGATAAGTGAAGTCCACCACCAAACACTTTTTCCTATTGTAACAGTCTGACCAACCCCAAGCATTATTCCGACTCCCAAGCCGAGCAGGTACCGACCAAGATTTTGTTTCCGCATCAAAGCTCCTACGAACCGATCTCACTAGTGGCGGCGTAAAGCCGCCGCGATGATTTTTTCCGCCCACTCATTTTTGGTCATGCGCCCCTACTTTTTGGCTTTATGCGACCGTTTCGGAGGCCGCATCGCGAAAGGAATGTAAGGCTGGACCGGATGTTTCGGGCCAAGCTTCTCTGCGACGAAGTTCGTAATCATCGGAGTGAGTCCGCTGAAAACTGAGGCAAAGATTTCCTGGCGACTCTCCGAAGCCTTCATGTATCCCACGATGGTGTAAAGATCCCGTTCAATTGCCCCAAGAGCATACGCGATCCTGTCTGTGGCGGTTATTTTCCTGCGTCGTAAGATTCTGATTGCCATTAGATTCTCCTTGTCAGTTGTCAGTTATCAGTTTCAAAATCGGGTCATCCGTCAGCTGACGGATCGGGTCATCGAGCCATTGTCGTCGCGCTCATAGCCGCCTCCAGAAACCTAACCACCAAATCTGCGGCAACTTCTCCCCGTGAATCTTGACTTCTACTTGTGTCCTGTGCCGGCCATGCCAATCCGTCCAGTTCTCTTGCCACGTGCCCCGCTTCGTTACAGTGGCACGCCTTCCCGCCAAATGGGGCCATTTGCGTGACGCGAAGAAAATCAGCCGCGTCCCTGGTTTGAGATTATTTTTCATAAATCAGCGCCTTCCAATGACCCGATGACCCGATGACTTGAAGATCCGATGGCCCGATGCCTCCGCTACGCATTCTCTTTCTCAGGCGGCTCTTCGCCTTCCCCTGGCTCTGCCGTGAAGTAGGCATGGAACTCTTCGATGAATGCCTTCAGCCGCGGATGCTGTGAGATTTGCTGAAGGATGGGATGCCCTTGGAACATGGTTTCAAGCTCGGCGGGCGACATCGCGCCAAAATAAGTAGCAGCTTCCGGCGCGGCGAGTTGCAAGAACGAAGCGATGTCTTCGCCGGACGTGCCGCCCTTGAACAGCTCCACCAGCCTGAGCCACATCCACGACTCCACGATAACCTGGGCCTGCGCGATCTGCTCCGCTTCGGAGCCGGGCGCGGGAGCGGGCGGCGCATTACCGCCCGCCGGCGCGCCTGGAGTCTGTGCAGAAGGTTGGGAGCCTGCTGCACTGCCAGGCGCTGCCGTTGGGGTGGCTCCACGGCTGCCGGCGAGAATCGTTCCGGGGCGCGCGCTGCCTGCCGCGATTTGCGCCGCTTGCACGGGCGAAGGAACGCGCGTCTGGATAATCCCTTGCACAACTCGAGTCACAATCCCTTCCACCGAGCGCAAAATCTCCGGGGCGTGATTGGCGAAGGCAACCTTCCAATCGTCTCTGCCACTGCCGCCGCCTCCGCCCACAGCCGGAATGATGCCCAGGTTTTTCAGCGATTCAAATACCTTGCCCACGCCATCCAGGGGATTATCGTTTCGCTTCGACAGCAGGCCCAGGCGCTCGAACAGTTCCAGGTTTTTTATGAAGCCCGAATCGACATCGGCTTTGGGCGCGGGCGTGTCAATGGTGCGAAGATCCTTGAGCAGCGCTAACATACTCGAAAGCTGGGTCATCGGATCGGCTGCCTGTGGAATCTGCTTTTCCAGCATCTTCACCGTAGCGTCGTTGGCCTTCCCCATCATCTCCATCACTTTCGCTACGGCCTCATCCGGCTTGGTCAGGTTCGCTTTCACGTCCGCCATTTGCTTTTCGACAAGTCCAATCAGGAATTCCTCCGTGCTCTTATTGGCCGCGCCTGCGGAGGTGTCGGTTTTCGCCTGGCCGATGATGGTGAATTTCCCGGAGAACAAGCCGCCGTGCTCGCCTTTGGCGTCCCAATTCACCATGCACCAGTAAGTTCCGCCTCCAAACCGCTGCCGGATTTCTTCGATGGTGAACGGCTGGGTAAAGATTTCGAGATAGCCTGCGCCGCGAGGCGGGCGGTTGAATGGACGCCCTTCTTCCCGGTAGTCACCCTTCACGCGGTAGAGATAAGCGGAGACGCGGTGCTCCCAATCGGACGTGGGGATGGCTTTCAACTTTTCCCAGAAATCCAACTCGCTCAATTCCTGCCGAAGCTCTTCTTTGCGGCTTAGGGTTTCCGGCGCGCCTAGCTCGCCATTCGCGCCGGGCTCGCCAGCCTCAATCGTTTCTTTCACGATTGTGGTTTTCGTGGTCGGCACGCGCGCTGTGGCTCCCGGCGCGGGCGCTGGCTTTGCGGTTGCTACTCGTGGCATGAACTTTTCTCCTTACTGATAGATCGGGTCAACGCATAATCGAAAATCGAAAAACGAAAATCGAAACTCAGAACGGTTTTCGATTTTCGATTTTCGACTTTCGGCGGCTCAGTCCGGCTTTCTGCCGTTGTCCGTCACGGGCTTGGGCGGCGGCTGCATGGTGCGCAGCTTTTCCATCTGCGCTTTGATCTGCTTGAACGCGGCCCACACGTTGACCGCCACCGGGTCGTTGCTCCCAAACCAAATCACCGCCTGGCGCACGGTCTCCACGTCCTCGACCATGTCGATCAAGGCTCCCAGCAGGCTTCCGAGGATTTTTTTGATCTCTCGCTCGGTCAATGGCCTCATAGGCTCAGAAAATGGGTTCAAAGACGGGTCCATCGAGTCTCCCCTTTCAAGATTTTTTACTCCAGCGTATGAGCGCCATCCTATCCCCAGGGACCATTCCTTTTTCAGGCGGCAAAAAATCTATATCTTTTAGTGGGCACTCTTCAGAAGAGCAGGAAATCGCACGATACTCGGGCTTCTCCAGATCTTCCGGGTCAGCATACATAGTTTCGCCGCAAACTGGACAGAGAGCTGTCAAAATGAGCACTGCCTTCAGGGGTTTGAAGCTCATTCGGGGCATCCTTCCTGGATTTTCGTGTGCCACTGGCAGGGATTATACCCACTTACACGCTTTTGTCAATAGTTATGGATTATCTTTTTTGCTCATCATCTGCCTTTGATAATCAAATTGCTTGCGTTCGTGGATTGTCTCTCTCTAACCTTCTCAACGATGCTGAACGTCCAACAGGTCGGCGCCTGGCAGACGATTCGCGTGCCTCTTTCCGATGGCGACCCCGGCGTTGACGAAACCATTGGCTACATCCGGCAATTAGTGGACGAAGGGCTTTGCGATCCCCGCGTGCGGCGCGTGGCCACGGAGATCATTCGCGGCGCCGGCGTGCTCCCTTACGACGAGTTGGGCGAAGTTCGCGCCATTTTCGAGTGGGCGCGCAACTGGCGCAACGTGCGGTTCTTCAAAGATATGGTGGGCAAAGAGATGTTGCAGCCCGCCTGGTCGATTCTGGAATCGGGCGCGGGGGACTGCGATTGCATCAACGCCATTTTGCTGCCTTCGCTGTTGGGCGCTATCGGATACCCCACGCGCGCCGTCACCGTCGCTGCCGATCCCGCCGATCCCGGCCAATTCTCCCACATATATATTGAAGTCCTGGTTGACGACGGCTCGGAAGGCGGCGCATGGATTCCACTCGACGTGGCCCGGCCGGGCGCAGCTTGGGGGAAAATGCCGGAACACTTCTGGCGCATTCGCCGCTGGCCTTTGATGGACGCTGCCGACATTCCCGATATTTCGGGCCTGACGGCACGGCGCGCCGCGTCCGCGCGCTATCTGAATGGCGTGGGAGCATTTCGCGGAGGGCCTATGCAGATGACTCGAATTCGAGTAGGCCGTCTTATGCCGCGCTTCGGCCTTGGGCAAGATGATGGCGGGACTGGCTTGGACATCCTTCCACCTAGTTCCAATCAACCGATTCTTTCCACGCTTGCGCCCACTTACACGCCCGCACCCGCGCCTAGCGCCCCCACTTATACAAGTGTTCCGGCTAGTCCTGCTTCATCAGGCCCATCGCTCGCGCAGACACTGACGCCGATTCTGGCCACCATTCCAGGAATCGAGGGCGGAGTGGCAACGATTGTGAAAGCTGCGAACGCGCCGGCCGCTTCTGCGTATCCGGTTGTCGGAGGCCCGCAAAGCGGCACCGCGGTAGCAACGCTTTCTACCGGAGGCTCGAGCCTGTTCGCGCTTGGCCTTGTGATAGTGGCTGCAATTGCAGCCATGAAAATGTTCAAGACGTAGCGGCGAGTTTACCTCGCCACGTGGCGGCATAAAGCCGCCGCTACATGAGAGGCGAAACATGGCACAGCTTATGCACTGGCAGGTCACAGTCCCGAGTTCGCGGCGCCCTTCGCCCCGGTTCGGCATGGGCAGCTACTATCGCAAGACCGTCCAGACGCGCAATCCGCTGGGGAACTTGTTTTATAACATTCCCCTGAGCTTCTACCGCGAAGCGCCGTCTCCGCTGCCCTATCCTGTGGGCACCGACCTTTTGGGCGGCGTGTGCCCGGCAGTGGCTTCCGGACAGCCGTGCCCAATCGCAACGCCAAGCGCCCCTGGAACCGGACTTTCGGGACTGGGAACGTGCCCCGCGCACGCAAGCGGGCATGGTTGCCCACTCGCAGGAATGACAAGGCGAAGATTCCGCGCGCCGCGTTTTGGAATGGGATCGCTGGGCCAGCAGTTCGTTGACCCGAACACTCAATGGAGCGTGAATTCTGTCGGCACCATCAACGACAACACCGGCACTGCGGTTTATACGCAGGACATGACGCCCGCTCCGGGAACTTACGGGCCGTTCACCGTGGATTCGATGGGAAACGTCAGCGAGGCTGGGCTGAATATCTGGCTCGCTTCGGGCGGGTTGCAAAGCATCCCTGCTACAACGATCGGCGCGCCCACGCTTCCCGCGCCTGCTAAGGCCGCCGCCCAAAGTCCCGCAGCCGCAGTAGCCGCCACCGTGCCGCCCATTGCGGCCGCAAGCGCATCGTTTTTCGCGCCGCCAACAGGATACACAGCAGCGCCGGCCGCAGCCGCGCCGGTTTCCTGGTGGAATCAGACCACCACGCTGTTTGGAACGAAGATCGCTAATTCGACTTTGGCCATTATCGGAGTAGTTGGCGCGATCTCGATCACGGCGCTCTCGAAGAAAAAGGGCCGGTAATTCATTGCGTACCGCGTACCAACCCGTGATGCCTCGCTTCGGAAGCCGCTTTCCGCCACTGCGCAGATTCCCGCTTGGCAGTGTGGCCCAATCCCTTCTTCCCGGCTCGATGGCCCCAGGCGCGGCGATTCAAGCGGGCCAGGTGTACACCATTGTCGGCTCGGCGATCGCTTACATTGCCGCCACTTCTCTGCTGACCAATGCGCTCACCACTCAGTACACGCAAGTGATTTCTGTGGATACGAGCGAGATCACCGGCCTGTTCTCGATTCAGGTCATGGTAATCACTCCGCCCGGAGCAGGGACCGTGGCAGACCTGCTCAATCTCGCCGACCAGCAGCTTGGCGCTGTCTCCGGCCTCCAGTTCGGCTATCTGGAAACTGCCGGGCTGTACGCAGGCGCACAGGATGAAAGCACGCTGGCCGCGGGAGTGGGGATGGCCACCAAGGCGGTTGCCTCAACCGCAGCGAATGTCGCCACTCAAGCGGCGACTGGCATTACCGCAGGAATTGGGTCCGGCGTTGCCTCCACGATAAGTTCAGGAGGCGGCTGGGTGACAATAGCTCTGATCGTGGCCGCAGCGTTCGTCGGTTACAAACTGCTGGATTAGTGAGACGGAGGATCTATGGCGCAAAAAGTGAGAATGAAGATTTTCGAGCGGATGAGAAACGGCAAGCGGCGCCATGTCCTCACCGTCCACGGCGTAGGACGCAACAAGAAGCTCGCCGCGAGCAACGCAAAGGCCATCGCTCGCCGGCATCTGCGCCGCAACGTGTCAAGCGCTAAGAAAAAGGGAAAGGGCAAGAAAAAGTAGGATGGTCAAATGCCGTCAGCTCGCCGGAGAAAGAACGTCGATGAAGTTATCACCGATTCCGAGGGCCGCAAATGGGGAGTGAGCACTGTTCGGAGTGGCCGGGGCTGGATGGCAGAGGGCTATCCGCTGTCAGGAAAGCGGCACGGCAAGCCGATCGTAGTCCATGCGCCCGATGAAAGCGAAGCGTATGACAAGCTCGCGGAGCGCATCGACAGGCGGAATCCGAAAAAGGGTGTGCCGACGAAGAAATACGAAGTTCAATGGAGATGGCCTGGTAAGAGCTGGCGAACCACGACGCGCACTGACGATTTAGAGATAGCACAAAAAGAACGTGCGCGCCTCACGATTGGCAGCCGCGAGGCGCGAATCGTTGAAAGAGGCAAGAATCCGATGGCGGGCTTCAGGACACAGGACATCGCGACTACCCCGAAGGGCTGGCATGTGCGCACAGTGACGCACCCTTCCGGCCACCAGGCGCGAATCGCTTTCCCGCCCGGCTCGCGGAAAAAGGGCAGCGGGCGCGTGGTGCAAATTCTCCATCCTAACCGCGAAAAGAATCCCGAGCTGAGCTGCATCGAGATTTACGATCTTGCGGTAGGCCACGCGGGAGTGCCGGAGCCGGGAAGCCCTTCAGCGATTGGAATCGCCAAAGGGATTGGAGAGATTGCGACGGCTCCGCACGATAACAGCTTAATGTGGCCAGACAAGGCTTTCAAAGTGGTGGTCAGAGGACGTGGCAAGGAGCACACTTGGACGAGATTTGCCCCAAGTCTCAGCGCTGCCACTTTATCCGCCAAAGAGGCCGTCGCAAAGGAGTTTGGACCCGAGGGTAAAGTTCTCGATGTGAAGCAGACCCTCATGCCAAATAGCGGCAAGTCCTCTAACCCCAAAGCCAAGACGCGCGAGCAGCTCGAGAAGATGCAGGACAAGGCAGTGCGATTTCTCCGCGATGTGGTGGGCGATTCCGACAAGGCGGATGAGATCGACAGCATGAGCCCGGAAGAGTACGCCGACAAGAAGCGCATTCATCTGGTCAACAAACGCTCCGTGCGAAAGACGCTTTCCAGGGTTAAAGATAAGGTAAAGAAGGCGCTTCACATCAACAAGAGCAAAAAGCGCTGCAACACGCGCCCGCGCCGCAACCTGGACGAGATCCCCGAGGTCCAGCGGCTCTATGAGACTTTCCAGGGCAAATCCTCGACGGAAATCACCGAGCTCGATGAGCCGGAAAACCGCAGAGATGATTTTGGGCACACCGGATGGCTGGTGTTTTTGGTGATTCAGCCCTACGGCGAAGCTCTGGAAGGGATTGCCGATCCGAACGACCTTTCCGACGTGGAGAAGGAGATCGACCCTGACCACGACTTGTCCACTCTCGAGTTGTGGGAAAAGCTGGCAGACGAGTTTGGCGTGACGTTCGTTGTGGTTGACTTCTCGGGCGGGCAGAAGATCCCGGAGCAGCCTAACTTTAAGAAATACGGCGATGGCGTGCGCGTAGCAGGCGCCGCTTCAGGGAGCCAGCTTTACTTCTTGGGGGGCAATCAGGACATCAGCGGACTGCTCGATCGCTTCAAGGTGGACACCACAAAGGATTTTATCGGCTTGGGCGTTCTTGTGGCTTACGGCTACCTTGCCGCGAAGCATATCCCGGACGATCCTGAGATCACTGACCAGCCCATTGTGTGGCAGCACATCTTGGGTGAAGAAGGCGGGGAACCGCCTTTGATTTTCTGGAACAAGTTACAAAAACGGCTCTTTCTGGCCGGAGGGACGTACTCGATCGAAGCGCCGGGAATTACGAACTGAAATGCAAATGCCGCGATTTGGAATGAGATCATCGGGGGCCGCACTGCGCATACCGCACCTGGGACAGGGTGCGGACACTTGTCCAATAGCAGGCCCCCGTCCAGTTTGGCCGGGCCACGCGCGCCGGCATCATCTTGGGCAAACCACTTCGATGCCGTCCGCGGTGGTGAGCACGGCGGGGTCTGCCGCCAGCGCTGGCTTGGCCACTGCCTCAGTGATCGGCGGCGCGGGAAGCACCGCGGCGGGGATCGCCGCCACTGCCATCCCGCTCGTTGGGGTTGGAGTTGCTGTCGTCCTGATTCTGCTCAAGTTCCTCGGCAAAGGTTGTGGCGCGGCTTGTACAGTGACTGCACAGCTCCACCAAATTGTGGATGCGGTGGGCTTGAACATCCAGCGAGTGGCGCAAGCCGGCCTGATTTCCGGTCCGGAAGCGCAGACTGCTCTTCAGAGCTTTATCAACACCGGAGACCAGATCGAAGAGCAAGCCTCCCAATATCCCAAAGAGGTTGCGTCGAGCATCAAGCAATTCACGGCGGACCTAGTGAGCTGGGCGGCGGCGGCGGCGGATCTCCCCGCCACGCCTTCACAGCCCTGGTCGCTTAGCGCGGCGCGAGCGCTTTACGTTGGCCACGGCACCGGCTCAGGCGACTTGGCAGCTTGCGGCCCCGGCACCTGGTACTGCGCCTCAATCAGCCAGGCCGACACGCTGACAGACCAGATTTTGCAAACCATCGTCAGCAATCGCACCACGTCAGCCGCGACGCCTGGAACTTCCGGCGTTGTCTCGTCACTCGAATCCGAAGCATCGTCCGTTGGGCTGACTTCGCCAACCGGGGGATTGACTGAAATGGGATACCTCGCGGTCGCGGCGCTTGCCGTGGGAGGATTTTTTCTTTTACGTGAAAGCGGAAGGCCGAACTGAAATGGCAATGACAAGCATCCTCGACACGGCACTCCAGGCATTCGGCATTCAGTCGCCCGGATTGGGCTTGGAGGAGCGCATCAAGCACCAGCGGAACATCGTGTTGCGCAAAGAGCAAAAGCGCCTTGGGCGGCTGGTGATGATTATTTTCGATCCGGCCGGAATGCACCGCCCGGTTGTGACGGGGCGAAAACTTCTGCCCGCGTTCAACGCTCTCGACTGGCAAGGCGACCCGATGCGGCCGGGGCCTTGGCTCGGACTCTCGAGCGACCAGCAGGACTTGGTGCTTTTTGGCGAAGACGGGCATTTCCTCGGCGCCGTGCCGCATCCGCCCGATGTTCGCGACACCACCGGGCCGGTTGCGCTCGATGTCGAGCAAAGGTATCGGGACCGCACTACGGAGAAGCTGAGGAATTCCAACTTCCTTTTGATCGAGCCGGTGAACGAAATAATTTACAAGCCGTTCGGCATCGGCTCCTGGTCGAAGATCCGCGTGCTTGCGGACCACCACGGAAGGCACATGAGTTTTTTGATCGACCCTGGCACTCGCGAAGGGCACTTTATCGGCGGGCGCTTCATCATCGGGCCGTATGCGTAATTTCGTAGGGGCGGTTCGTGAACCGCCCCCACCGTTCAAGGAGGCCGTATGGCAAAAGCGTATGTAGTAGGGAACCCAAGAGGCAAGAAGAAAAAGAAGAAGCGTGCTCCCTCCGCCAAGCCGAAAGCCAACAGACGGAGACGTAGGCCCTCGGCTCGGCCGAAGGCGAGACGGCGTAAGCCAAATCCGCTCGAAGCGGTAATCACTGGCGCGGGTCTGAATCCGCACCGGAAAAGGAAAAATAAAATGGCAGCGAAAAGAAAGCATCACGCCAAAGCGCGGAGTGGAAATCCGCGCAGGCGGCACTTGTTTGGAAACAAAAGACGGCGGCACAACACCCGCCGCAATCCGCTTCTGCCCGTGCAAGCGAGCAGAATCCCGGCTCTGCTGATTGGCGGAGCGGCGGGCGGCGTTGGCTCGGTCTGGATTCCGAATCTCCTCCTGGCGTCAAGCGATGTGGGGATCTTCGGATACCTGTTGAATGCAATCACGGCGGTTTTGGGCGCTTGGGCGCTTTCCGCTTTGAAGATGCCCGATGTCGCGCTGGGCTGGCTGATCGGCGGTGGAGTCGCTGTGGTGGGCCGCATCATTGACGATTACACCGGGAAGCAAATCATCCAGTTCTCAGCTCCGATGAGCGGCATGGGCCAATTCTATCGGCAGAACAGGACGGCTCTCCCGACTTTCACGGGCACTGACCTCGTGGATCTTCGCGGAGCGCCGTACCAAGCGGCTTTGATGGCGCCCGCGCCTGGCACCGGAGTGGTTGGCGGGCCGGCTCCTACCGCAGTTCATACGGCGGGATCGGCCGCAGCCGCCAAGAAAGCCGGAGTGGGCTGGGCACAATTGCGCCGTCGGACGGCGTAATAGGTTTTTAGCCAGCACCGTAGGGTCGAACGGCGTTCGGCCACAGGGCGAGCGCCATTCGCCCCTACAAACAATTCACTGTCTCCGGCGACAAGCGCCGGAATGAGAGAGGACACCAATGTTAAGAAACTTCCACGAAGTTGACGAATCGGAACTGGGCCGGCCTCACCTACGGCGCAGCAATCCCATCTTGCAGGCCAACATGCCCGCAAGCACCCAGGACCCGAGCGGGATGCCGCTCTTGACCCTGGACATCATCCGCCAAAACCTCTACACCTTCTACCAGGTTGAAGTGGCCACGAAGCTCGCCA
>Ga0187884_10000559_pt1 | contig 36871 bp, 33 predicted proteins | sample June2016WEW_20_4_FD_132983 | JGI IMG/M metagenome (GOLD analysis project Ga0187884, IMG submission 132983) | Peatland microbial communities from SPRUCE experiment site at the Marcell Experimental Forest, Minnesota, USA - June2016WEW_20_40 | ecosystem: Environmental > Terrestrial > Soil >...
AGGAGCGAAAGAAAATAGCCCACGGCGCAAGCCGTTGGGATAAGTCGGCGGTGAGGACAAGCCCCGGAACGGGGCGGAAGAGGTTTTCGCCAACAGTCTTCCGCCCCGTTCCGGGGCTGGCAGCGAGCAACCAGATTCCACACGGCTTGCGCCGTGGGCTATTGTCTTTCGCCATTCAGGCTGGCGCCGCCGCCTTGCATACCTATACGCTCAGATGCCAGCGGATTTCCTCGGAATCGAAGACGCCACCATTTTCATGTCGCGCGCCCGCGACAGTACCACGCCGAGTCCCCCGAGTCTCCGCGGCGTTTCACGGTGTATACTGGGGCTAACCTTAGAAACCTGACTCGCAGCCGACGCCACTTAATGGAAAGCGGCGTTCGTCCCAACTGCACCACTGCGGCAGGTACCCGCCAAGATTTCGGTTACGCGGCGAAAGGCACCAAGCGGGAAGCACGCTGCCGTGGAGGGTTCATGAAAAAACTGCGAATCGGGATCATCGACATCGTCTCCAGGGGTCCCACTCGGGCTTTGTACGCGCGCATCATGAACGCCAGCCTCGCCAGTATCATGCCCCAGGTTATAGGGGTCTGGTGCAAACAGGAGGGACATGAAGTTACCTTCGTTTGTTACACCGGCTTTGAAGATCTGCTGACGGAGTTACCGGATAACGTCGATGTGGTTTTCATCGGCGCGTTCACCGAAGCCGCACACACGGCGTACGCCCTGAGTAATCTCTTCCGTAGCAGAGGGGCGATCACCGTGATCGGGGGGCCGCACGCACGCTGTTACCCCGAAGACGCCTCACGCTATTTCGACTATGTGCTGGGCTTCACGGATAAGGACACGCTGCATGATGTCCTGCGGGACTGTTCCCAGCATCGTCCCGCGGGCGTCCGGCTTGCGGCAGCCCAGCAGCCCAGAACGCTCCCGGGCGTCCGCGAGCGTTGGCCGTTCATCGACTCCACGCTCAGGAAAGCGCCCCTCCTCAAGATGGTTCCCATGCTCGGCAGCCTGGGGTGCCCGTACACTTGCGCCTTCTGTATCGATGCGACGGTGCCCTATCAGCCCATGGACTTCGAGGTCCTCCGCGAGGATCTCCGGTTCCTGCTGACCAAATTCAAGCGGCCGCTGGTAGCCTGGCACGATCCCAATTTTGGTGTCCGCTTCAACGACTACATGGACATGATCGAGGACGCGGTCCCTCCCGGCAGTATCGACTTCGTCGCCGAAAGCAGTCTTTCCCTGCTGTCGGAACCGCACCTCAAGCGGCTCCAACGCAATTCCTTCAAGGGCATCCTTCCCGGCATTGAATCCTGGTTCGCCCTGGGTGACAAATCGAAGACCGGAGCTCTGGTCGGGATGGCGAAAGTCCGCCAGGTGTCCGAACACGTCAACCTGATCTTGCGGTACATACCGTACATTCAAACCAACTTCGTGCTGGGACTCGATACCGACGAAGGGCCCGATCCCTTTGAACTCACCAAGCGATTCCTGGACCTGTCTCCGGGCGCTTTTCCGGCCTATTCGCTGCTTTCCGCCTTCGGCCGGGCCGCGGCGCTCAACCTGGATTACCAGCGATCCAACCGCGTGCTGCCCTTCCCGTTCCACTTCCTCAACAATAACGGCGCCATGAACGTCAGGCCGGCAAACTACACCTGGCAGACCTTCTACGATCACATCATCGATTTGACCCGATATTCTTTCTCCAAGCGCGCTATCTTCCGCCGCTTCCTGGCGACCGAAGGTGTGACGTCACGCTGGATGAACGTGGTGCGCGCGGTTTCGACGGAGGGTTTCGGGAGGGCCAGGTTCTTCGGGGAAATTCGAAATCGCCTGGACAACGACCCGCAATTCCCGCCCTATTTCGAGCAGGAGAGCAACCTGCTTCCCCAGTTCTACAAGAACATCGTGCGCCAGGATCTTGGACCGCTGATGGAATGGCTTCCCGAGGATGCCCTCTATCACGATCCCAACGCCTACCTGAAATTCGAGCGCATCAAGGATGTGGTAGTTCTCGTCTGACCGTTCCCGATCCGCCGCGCTTGGTCTGCCGGCGTGGCGCGTGCAGTCCTGCCTGCTGTGTCGAGATTCGTCCCGACATTTGTCGACACGCGCGACACTCCGCCGTTGCTCGGAACGGTCGCCATACCCTCGCGGCGGCCGCTCTCCGCGGGCCGTTATAATATCGCTGGTGACCCGTCGTTTCTCGGTGCCTGTGCGGCTCGGCCTTGCGCTGCTGCTTTTTTTTGCGCTGGACGCGCTGGCGTTTCGCACCGGCTGGTACGTTTCCATCCTCGAACCCAACTCCACCGCCGGGTTTCTCGAAACCTATCTCAACATCGAGAAGCAGCGGCCTATCGGCCGCTACCGGCAGGTGCTGGCGGTGGGCGATTCCCGCATGGGGCTGAAGACGCGCGTCGCCGACCTGCTCACCGCCGAGACCGGTTGCTCGTTCGGCACCATCTCGGTGCCCGGCACCACGCCCCGCTGCTGGTATTACATGCTGCGCGAGGTGGATCCGAACTGCGACCGTTACACCGCCATCCTGGTTCCGCTCGACAGCTACGACGACCGCTCCTGGGAGAACCAGGCCGATCGCGAGCTGGACATCAACTACCTGACGCCGCTGCTCCGCGTAAGCGACCTGCCGGGGTTCGTCTTCTCCTACCCGAGCTGGTCCAACCGCGCTCACGCCGCCGAAGCGGTTCTTCTCAAGGGCCTCTCCTACCAGCACGACTTTCAGGCCTTTCTGGAGCACCCGCGCACGCGCTTGCAATTTGCGCGCCTGCAGGAGGAACACGCGCGCGAGTGGTACTACAACGCGGTTTGGGAGCGCCACAGCCTGGCCGGCATGAGCGTGGATTGGAACGCCAAGACCGTCGCCCTCCCCGCCTGGCTCGCGCCCGCCAAGCGCCAGGAGGTCGAACACGTGCTGCTCGACGACCCGCCGCCGTACTCGGCCGATTTCGCGCGCTACCGCCGCCACTGGCTGCGGGCCATCCTCGACCGTTACCGCGGTTCACGCACCCGGTTCATCTACCTGCGGCTGCCGCGCGGGCCGGTGGTGCGCCCCGAAACGCCGCCGCCCGACCCAGCCAGCACGGTTCGTGAGTTCGCCGCGGCGGGCCGAATCGTGCTTCTGCCTGAGCACATGTTCGATTCGCTCGAACGCCCCGAGCTGTTCGGCGACGCGCTCCACCTCAATGAAGAGGGCGGCTACCAGTTCTCCATGATGCTGGCCGGCGAGGTCGGCCGCGTGCTCGCCTCCGCGCCGGGTGACCGCTGATGCTCTTCCACACGCCGCAGTTCTTCGCGTTCTTCGTGGTCGTGCTGGTGTTGTTCTACACCCTGCCGCGGGCGGCCGGCCGCTGGATTCTGCTCGCCGCCAGCTACTACTTCTACATGTGCTGGAACGCGAAATTCGTGCTGCTGATTTTCGTCCTTACCGGCATCGATTACACCGCCGCCATGTGGATGCGGCGCCTCCCCGCCGGCGGCAAGCGCAAGGCTGCGCTGGTGATGAGCCTCTCCGCGAACCTCGGCTTTCTCGGCTTCTTCAAGTACTACAATTTCCTGGCCGCCAACGTGGCGTGGATGTTCAGCGTGCCGGCGGATGCGTTCGCGTTGCATATCATCCTGCCGATGGGCATCAGCTTCCACACGTTTCAGAGCATGTCTTACGTGATCGATGTCTACCGCGGCGAGCAGGAAGTGATCACCGATATCGTCGATTACGCCCTCTACATCGCGTTCTTCCCGCAACTGGTGGCCGGCCCCATCGTACGCGCGCGGCATTTTTTCGCCGATCTCTACCATTGGCGGGCGCCGGACGCGCGCGAAATTCTGCGAGGCACGCTGCTGGTGGTTTTCGGCCTACTCAAGAAGCTCGCCATTGCCGACCAGTTCGCGCGCCTCGCCGACGCTTTCTTTCGCGATCCCGCCGCGCATCCCGGCTACCTGGCGGCCTGGAGCGGCGTGATTGCGTTTTCGCTCCAGATCTTTTTCGATTTCTCCGGCTACACCGATATGGCCATCGGCCTGGCGCAGATCCTGGGCTTTCATTTTCCCGAGAACTTCCGCCGGCCGTACCTGGCGCGCAGCATCACCGAGTTCTGGCGCCGCTGGCACATTTCGCTCTCCACCTGGCTGCGCGATTACCTGTATATTCCGCTCGGCGGCAATCGCCACGGCCGCTGGCACACCTACCGCAACCTGATGCTGACCATGCTGCTCGGCGGCCTGTGGCACGGCGCGAGCTGGAACTTCGTCATTTGGGGCGGCTATCACGGCGCGCTGCTGGCCATCGAGCGCCTGCTCAGCATCCGCGAGCACAAGCACTGGTCGCTCTTCGATCCGTTGCGCGTGGCATTCACTTTCGGACTCGCTTCCATCAGTTGGGTATTCTTCCGCGCCGCGACCCTCCGCGACAGCATTTATATTCTGGGCCGCCTCTTCACCGGCCCGCACGGCCACATCCTTTGGTGGCACTGGCAGCTCTGGTTCGTGCTGGCGGCGCTGCTGCTGGCGGCGCTCGAAGAGAGCTGGGGCTGGTTTGAGCGCCTGCCCGATGCGCCGGCCTGGGCCTACGCTTCGGCCATCGCCGTCTTCCTGTTCTGCCTGGAGTTGATCGGCTTCAGCGGCCGCGCGGTGCCGTTCGTCTACTTTCAGTTCTGAGAGCTGATTGCCCGGCGTTGTTGCGAAACCGCTCCAGTGCCTACTAGCTGGAAATGCCCGCGCGGCTACGGTAGAGAGCGGGATCGATCACGGCTGCCATCTTTGCTACGTCAAGTCCGCCGCCCAGAAACTTGTTCAGTTTCCCGGCAGTCGCGAGCGGATCGGAAATGGCGTCGCTGTGTTCTATCACCAGCAGTTGCGTACCCGGGCGGCGCGCAAGCATCGCTTTCGCGCGGCCCAGTGTTCGTGCGTATTCGTTTTTCAGCATCCGCCGGCGTTCCGGCGTCGCCGCCAGCGGCTGGTTGCGGCGTACCAGCATACGCTGCTGCGAATCAAGGACCTCATCGAGATCGCGCTCATTGAGAATGACGCGGCAGGCCAGACCCGGTGGCAAGGCGGCCAGAAGTGGAGCGACAATCTTGACGGCTCTTCCCCGCCCCTCGAACAGCCACTTCGAATCTTTCAGCAGGTTTTTCACTGGCTCGAATTCGAGATAACCGCGCGGATTGTCTTCATCCGCTTCGCGCGATCCGTCCGCAAGGACGCCCATGCCACCCGCGGCCAGCATCAGCATCAGCATGGAGGTGCCCGACCGCGGCAAGCCGGTCACAACCACAAGGGATTCATCGAGCGGCGGCATCTCCCCCGTCTTGTCCGCGAACCGCGCATCGGGCGCGGCGGAAACAGCGGCAGCGCTTTCCCCTCTTTCCACCAGCGGCGGGCGCGGCGGACGCGTGGCCCTGCGGCTCCTCATGCGGCGCGCAAGGCGGCGGTGTTCGAGCGCGGATTCAGCGTCACCCAGGTGTTCTTCCAACAAGGCGGCGAGCCGAACGTGTGCTTCCGGAAAATTCGGATTGAACGAAATGGCCGCGCGGAACGCTGCGGCAGCCCGCTCGTGTTCCTTCATTCCCGCCAGCGCGCGCCCCAGCAGGAAATGAGCGAGCGGATAGTCATAATTCCTCTGCAGCGCGTCCAGAGCCGCATGCGCGGCAACGCTGAACTTCTTTTGCCGCAGAGCCAATCGGCACACGCCGATATGGGCGTGCGCGTTATCGGGATCGATCGCCAGCGCCTTTTCGTAGACTTGCTGCGCGTCGCGCCAGCGGCGCAGGCGCAGATACAGATCGGCGGTTTGCAGGAGCAGGCCCGGACGCACCAGGTGCTCTTCCGTCACACCTTCGAGCACCGCCAGCGCTTCGGCGTAGTGTTTCTCCGCCGTCAATACCTGCGCTTTCAGGTATTCGACTACGAGCGGCTGGTAGCGCGTCAGATTACGCCAGCGCGCCAGCTCGCGCCGCTCGTCCTCGTTGAGCAGCGACTCGGGTTCGGCCTCGGCCTGTCCCCTCTCGCGCGCCCGTTCGATGGCGGCCTTGCGCAACGCCTCGATCTTCGTCTTCGCCTCCTCGAACAGCGCCCGGCGGCGGCCGGCGAGGTCGTCGACGATGCGGCGCATCTCCTCGCGGATCCCCAGCGCCTGGCAGGAAACGAACAGCCGCACGGCGAAGCGCTGCTCCTCGGGATCGGCTGCGCAGAGCTCGGTGAAAATCCGGTGCGCTTCGATGTGCCTGCCAGGCGTCCTGGTAAGCTTCGCCGAGGTTATATCGCAGCTCGCGTATCGTCATCTCCACCGCTATTTCGCGATTCTCATCCGGCCGTTCGATATACCCGAGCGCGATCATCTGTTCCAGCGCCTCGTGCGCCGCCACCGCATCCAGGCGCGTGTGCGGCGGATGGCGTCCATCCGCGCCCGGAACTTCTTCCCAGGTGGGGATGAAAGCAACCTCCGGCGGCTTCACGAAGGCCCGCGAAAGCACTTTGCCGTCCATGTCCTCGCCTACCGGCAGCCCGTAGAGGGTCAGGATTGTGGGCGCGACGTCAAGCACCGACGCTCCTTGCAGCACCTCGCCTCTCTTTATGCCGGGGCCGCCGATGGCGAGGACGCCAAAATCGCGATGCTCGATCGCAGGCCCGGCGGGAATGTCGGGAATGGATGAGGGGCGCAGGTGATCCGGATGGAAGCCGTGATCCGACATGAGAATGACGGTGGCGCCGTCGCCGGCTTTCTCCACCAGGGTTCCCAACATCTGATCGTGGAACTGGTACGCCATCGAGACCACGTTGTGGTACAGCTCGAAGTCGCGCTGCCCGATCCACGACTGCCGGGGTGGATGGTACTTCATAAACCCGTGGCAGAAGTGATCGATTGCGTCATAGTAGACGGCGAAGAAATCCCACGGCTGGTTGTCGATCAGCCACAGCGCGGCGGATTGCATGCTCCTGCATTCCGAGAGCGTCCGCAGGAACAGCGCCAGGCGCTTGTCGTTGTCCTGATCGATCTCCCTGGCAAGCGGAATAAACGGCTCCACCATCTGCGGCACCACGAGGTCGGGATGCACGCGCAGACGGGCGAGCGTCTCAGCTAGTTCCGGCGGATAAACGGCATTCGCCGGCAGCGGCCAGCCTTTGTCGAGAGGCCCGCCGGCGCGGTGGTAACGGTCGGAGACCATCACGCCGTTGATCGGCTCGGCGGGATGGCTGGGCCACCAGCCGATCACGACGCTGCGCAGATCGTTCTGACTGAGAATGTTCCACAGCGCTTTCGATGTTCGCGAGAGGTTGGTGACCGGCTGCACACCGCGTCCGTCCGGCGTAGGCTCGGAGAAGCCGTGGATGCCATGCTTGAACGGCCGCTTTCCGGTGGCGATGGAAGTCCACAACATCGGTGAGAGCGGCGGATGGAGCGTGGCGATCTGCCCCATGGCGCCGTTTTCCACGAGGCGCTGAATGTTGGGCATTTTGCCCGCGGCCCTGAGCGGATCGATGACCTTCCAATCTGCGGCATCCCACCCGACCAGGAGAACTTTGCGCGAAGCCATGGAGCGGACACGCGGCGCGAGCCGCGCGCACTTTGAATTATACGCCGCTCAACGCTGCGGCACGATGCAGGCGTTCCCACCGCCAGGCTGAACGACCGAGGCCGGCGCGTCTGTAACTGACGAGCTCCGTTGCCGGAAGGGCTTCGTTTTCTGTGTGCATAATAATATAGGTTCACTATATGCTGCCGGCGGAAGCACGCCGCATGAGGCCGGAGTTGGCTTGGTTCACTCCAATGGCCGCGCTGGCGCTTCTCTTGCAGCCCAGTCGCGCGTCCGCAGCCCGCCTGGTTTTTTCGGGGAGCCTGGAGCGCGCAGGGCACGAATCGATCTCAGTGCGGCTCGCCGATCGCAGGGTGATTGACGCATTGCTCCCGAACACAGGCCCTCTGGCAGCGGTCACCATCGCCGCTGAGTACAAAATGGGCGACCAGGTGAGAATCACCTGCAAGCCAATCCCGCCGGTTTGGGAAGAGGATACGTCCAGGTTCCAGTCCCTGGAACTAACCAAGCTTGAGCTTTTGTCGCGGCCCTCGCCGGAGGAGCTGTCCAAAATGCCCGAATTCCCTTCATGGTCCGGAGAGGTAAATCTTCTGGGGCGCCCCAACGCGGCCGTTTCCGCGCCGGGTTGGAGACTCACAGACGCGCCGCCGATCATGGCCGGCGGTTCGGATTCCACAGCCCGCAGGAAACTGGAACACGCGCGTGAGGTCAACTTGCAGTACGCCGCGAATCTGCCCGACTATGTGGCGGATGAAACGGCGAAGCGATACACCGGCCACGGCAGGCCGCCGGAATGGCGCCATCTGGACACCATCGAGACCGAAATCGCCGTCAGCGGGAGCCGCGCACTCCGGCGGCATATCCGCAGGAACGGCAGCCCATGGGAACAGCCCTTTCAGGCGCTTCCGGGCTTCAAGTGGTACGGCGGCTTCGGCACCGAGATTCGACCGCTGTTCAACACGCAGTGTCCTACCACCATTGAATACCAGGGGCGCGCGGAGATGCGCGGGAAGCAGTTACTGGAATACCGGTTCAGTTCGCCGCCGGATGGATGCTTCGCCCCTTTCTATGTCGACTACCAACGATACAATCCCGCGCGCACCGGGCACGTCTTCATCGACGATTCCGGCGGCAACGTGATCCAGTTGGGCGAAGAAGCCAGCGGATTCCCCGCGGCGTTCGAGATTGCTCAAAGGAAGGAAGAGGTTTCGTGGGACTACGTAAGAATCGGCGGCACTGACCATTTGCTTCCGGTCGCGGCTACTTTCGTGGTTCTCTTTTCCTCCGGTACCTGGTGGCGGGTGGAGGTGCAGTACACCAATCACCGGCACTTCGAGGCCTCGACAAACATCACGTTTCATTAAAGGGAGGCCGGACCGGCGCCCGGCAAAGGCAACGCGCCTGTGGACACCGCACGCCGGGCACCGCGCGGAATTCGATCGGGTTTTGGTCTATGGCGAGGGAACAAACTTCTCGATGACAAATACAAAGTGCTGCTGCCGCCGTTTGAGTGTTGTCAGGACGGGGAAACTCATTCGTCTGACGTCTTCGACAGCCGCCGGGCTGTTCGGATCCGACGGCTGTAACGAGTGTGCCTCGACGAGTTGTCCCGATGCCGTAACGAGGCCAAACACACAGACCGGGTAGACTGTTACATTCGAACTGAACGGACCCCGTCCGGCAAAGCGCGAGATCTTAAGCGCGCCCCCCATCGCGATTGCCGGTCCTCGCGCCTTCATCGCCTCGGTGGGAACAAACAGGCTCGGATCGGCTGCGGAAATCTCCTTCAGGCTGTCAACCGAGATCTGCGATACGATTTTGCCGGCTTCGGTCACGGTCACCTTTCGCGGCATCACGCAACTTCCAAGCTGTGGCGCGTTCGAGTAATCGTAGGCGTAATAGCGCCCGGGTACTTGTGAGTGCACCCGAAGCAAGCCGGATTGTGGATCGATGCACTCCTCGCTTTCCTCCCAGCGCCGCCCGGGTGTCACAGTCGGGGCGCTTCTGGAACCGGAGAGTAAGATGCAGGTAACTGGTGCACCGTTGAAGGTAGCTGCCGACGTCCGGATCAAGTCGCGATCGGCGTTCGCCAAAGACGGGAGCGGGTCGAGCAAGGCCGCCCGCGCTTCCTGCAAGCGCAGTGGAATGATGTTCGCCGTCCCGTCTCCGTAAGACGTCTTGTTCACAAAGATCTGAGTAGTGGTGTATCCGGCCGCGGCTTGCGCCGTCCAGCGGAGCCCTTGCTGGGGATCGAACACATCCTCCATTTGCCAGGCGCCGTCGTAATCGGTTGCACCACCGGAGCTCGCCGTAAAGCTGACTTTGAGATCGTAGGCGCGTCCCGCGCTTTGCAAGGCGTAGCTCTGGCGCGCGCGGCCAAGGAGCTGAAGAATCGCTTCGCGACCCGCGGACGCGTCGGCGACCTGGATCTGACCGGTAGCCAACTCGAGAGGATCGCCCGGTATGGCCGCTATCCTAGGTGCGCTTTGGGCAAACGCCGCAAGCGATAGTCCACCTGCCGCGATCAACCCCACAACCTCCTTGGAGACCATCGAATTGACCCTCCCGAACAGTTCTATCTCGCCCGTAAGACGGCGCTCAATCGGCAATCGCGCATTGAGCAGCTCCTAACTCCAGGTCAGCCTCGGCTGGTATAGCCTCGCTCCAGGCGCGTTTCGCAGTGCCGCTGACCCGCCTCCTGAGCCACCGCCCGATCCGCCTCCTGAGCCGCCGCCCGAGCCGCCACCGAATCCGCCGCTCGACCCGCCACCGACTCCGCCGCCCGACCCGGCGCCTGACCCGCCGCCGAATCCGTTCCCGGATCCGCCACCGAATCCGCCGGTTGGTCCGCCTCCCGATCCGCCCCCGGTAAAGCTATAACCGCCGCCAATAAGCTGCAGCGAAAACAACGCGCTCGCTTGGGTCTGCATACCGCCGACGACCGCCAGAATGGGAACCTCTCCTTCGCCAAGACCCGGTGGAACGATCAGGTTGATCTGATACAGGCCAGCGCTTGACAGCCCGACGAAAGACGGCTGGACGAAAGTGTCATTGATGTAAAGGCTGAACGCGTTGTTAACGGGCGCTGCACCAAGGAACGCTTTTCCGGCAGGAACGGCGGGAGTAGTAGGCCCAAACCCGACGCCAAAAAGTTCGATGATGTCGCCTGCCTGCGCGGCCACCGTGGGATAGCCCAGGGAATTCCCGGTCGGGCCCAGGATATCGTAGGTTCCGCCCCCGTAGGCTCCCGAACCGTCCTGCCTGACAATGATTCCAGCCACATGCCGTGCATCCAGCAGGTCGAATGATGGCGCAAACTGGCCCAGAGTCACAGTGGATGTGGCTACGCCGCCGGCAGTGGTCACCACTACGGATACCGGGCCGGTCGCGGTGTCATCCGGCGCCTGCAAGTTGATCTGCCCGGGGCTGACAAACATGAGAAACGCATCCTTGCCGTTGATCTGCACGCTGGTGCCGCCCAGCTCCGTGGGAAAATCGCTGTTCCAAATGGCGGCTGCGCCGGCAAGGTTGGCGCCGTAGATGGAGACCCATTCGCCTGGCTCAATGACGCCGACGGTGGAGCAAATAGGAACGATGCCGCCGGGCGGAATGGACGGGGGCTGCGCCTGGTGCGCGTAGCCGGTCGTCACGGCCGCGCCAGGGAACAACCCTGGCGCGGAATCCTGCCTGGCCATAGCTAATCTGAGGGCATTGATCAATGGCACATTTTTAGAGCTGGTGAAATTTTGTTTGGCGATGCGGACACTGGCGGCGCGCTCCACCGCGATGTCCGGAATGCCGCTGCCAATAATCGCCGCCGAGGCGCCGGTCACCATCGCCATGGCCGCACCGGTGACCGCTGCATAGATCTGCCAGTTCTCCGCACTGCGCTGCAGCACCTCTCTCAGCGACGAGGGGCGGAGGGTGGCGAAGTAAGCCTCCAGGCGGCGGTCGAGGTCGAGTTTTCGCGCCGCGCGCATAGGTTGTCGGCTCTCATAAGTGAGAGAGCTATCTTCAGGTTACGCCTGCCCATCGAGACAGCCAATAGCGCTTTGGGGCTAGTCCCATGCGCCCCTGCTGAGAGAATGTGAGCCATCGTACAGTGATGCTGGTGAGGCGACCGCCGGCGCGTGACGCGCACCCGGCTGAGCGAACGCTTCAGCCATCGCCGTGCCGGCGTCAGATCCAGGGAATCAGCCGAACCAGCAAGTAACACACCAGGCAGATACCGAAGTCGACCACCACTCCCCAATCGATCTGGTAGATCTGGTGCTGCGCGAGCGGTGGCAGGTATCGCCAGGCAGCGTAGTAAATTAGATTCCCGGCCAGCACCGCAAGCAGGGACCGCCGGAACTGCCGCTTCATGTCGTCCGCTTCTCCCGACCGACAGGCTGATAACGGTACTCGGTGTCCCAACCTTCCAAGGCGATGTCCCTGGGAGGCAGGAGGTTCGACTGGATTTGCGTGGCCAACTCAAGGTCCTGCTGATGAGCCAGCATCTCCGCTTGACTGAGGTGGTCCAGACAAAATCGGACCAGAGGATTACGCTCCAGGCGGTCCGCCTCGATCGTATCGTGGCAAGCCTCGCAGAGGCCGTACGTGCCGGTGTCGATTCTTCGCAGAGCGGAGTCGATTTCCGCGATGAGATCGCTGAGATAAGCAGCGGAAACGGAGGTGGCAGCCGCCTGCAGTCGAGCGCGCCGTTCGAGAAGCTGAGGCCGGAATGTGTGACTGGCGGACGTGGAAGCCGAATCCATTTTGAAAGCCCCCCCGAACCCCCATATTGTCCCGCATCGGATGTTCGGCGTCCAAGGCCGCTTAGGCGTTGAGCACAACGATCGTCGTCAAGCGTGGGCCGGGGTGGGCTCATTCTTTCGAGGCGCGCAGACGCTCCACGATCTCCCTCAGTTGCGGGCTCGGCTTAAGCCGCAGCGCGACCTCACACTCAGCGAGCGCCTCGGCCCGCCGGCCCGGCATGCGTGCCAGGGCAGCGGCCAGATTGTAGTGCGCTTCCGCGTAATTGGGATCTAATTGCAAAGCTCGCCGGTACTCGGCGATTGCATCCGGCAACCGGCCGGGCATTCGCGCCAACGCTGTCCCCAGGTTATTGTGCGCCATAGCCGAGTCCGGGCGAATCTGCAACGCCGTTTCATATTGGGCGATTGCATCCGGCAGCCGTCCGGGTACTTGCAGCAAAGTTGTCCCCAGGTTGCTGTGCGCCTCCCAGTAATCCGGCCTGGCCTGAATCGCCGCCTCGAATTGCGCAACAGCCTCCTGCATGCGCCCCGGCGTCTGTGCCAGGATCTCACCCAGGTTGTTGTGCGCCTCTGCGAAGTCCGGGTTCGCGCCGATCGCCGCCTGGTACTGGGCGATGGCATCCGGCAACCGGCCGGGGATGCGCGTGAGCGCGTTTGCCAGGTCGTTGTGCGCTGCGGCACTGTCGGGCTGAATCCGCACCGCGGTTTGGTACTGTGCAACCGCCTCTTCGGTCCGCCCGGCCTGCAGCAAGGCATTCCCGAGATTCGTGTGCGACCTTACGGACTCAGGCGCAAGGCGAACCGCAGTTTGGTATTCGGCGATCGCGTCGTCCAGCCGGCCCGGCATATCGAGCAACGCGTTTCCCATGCTGAGATGCGCTTCCCAGTAGTCCGGGTTAGCCCGTATTGCCGCCTGAAAATGAGCTATAGCTTCAGCCCGCCGGCCGGGAACTTGAAATAGGATGTTGCCCAGATTGTCGTGTGCCAGCCAGGCGTCGGGATTGCGCGCCAACGTTTCACGGTAGAGTGTCTGCACATCCGTGTACATCATGCTCTGCCGCCAGGTCAATCCGGCCAGACAGGCTAGGAGCACAGCGGACAGGCCGACGCGCCACTGCTTTTCCAGTTTCCAGCGCTGGGCCGCAGTGGCCAGAGCCGCCGCAACCGGAACAATGATGCCGAGGCTCGCCAGGTATTGGAAGTGATCGGCGATGAAAGAGTACCGGAAATAAAAAAAACTCAGGAGCCCGAGCACTGGAAAGAGCGTACCGACGAAAATCAGGAAAGCGGCCAGCGGCCCGCGATTCCGCCGGGCCAGCCAACCGAGGACGACGGCCACCGCTGCCAGTCCGGCGGGGAAAAGATATTGCCACCACTCACCGGCATCGATCTTCCACCGGGGATAGAAAAAAGTCAGGTTGACCGGCCAGAGTAACTTAAAGGCATAGAACCAAGGCGTGCGGCCTGCCAGCAAAATATGCTGGAGTAGTGAAAGATCGAAAGCCGGCCCCTTGGCGCCGATGTATACCCTGTCCACGTACCGGGTAAGAAGCCCCGAAGACACGGCCAGCCCGACCAACGGCAGTATGGGCAGCACGTCGCGCCGCCATTCCAACCGGCCGTGCAGCCACCAAAGCAGCACCAGCAGCACAGCCGGCAAGGGGACTGTCGACGTCTTACTCGCCAGAGCCAGAGCAAATAGCCCCAGTGCCAGGAAGTACTTTGACTTATGGCGTGTCTGATCGAAGTGCAAATAAGTGAGGGCAGATGCCAGATAGAAAACCCCGGAGAGAGTGTTCTTCTGCTCGGTGATCCAGGCCACCGACTCCACGCAGACTGGGTGGAGAGCAAATATGAAACCCGCCAACCACGCCCCCGGCAATTTCAGGCGCCTTACAATCAGAATCACAAGCAGGGCCCCTATGCTGTGCAGGACGACGTTGGTCAGGTGGTAGCCCAGCACGGCGTCGCCCCACAAGACATGCTCGAACCAGAACGCGCTGTGCACCAGTGGATAGTACTGGCCCGTGGCTGACAGGCCGAGGTCGGTCCAGATCCGCCACAGACCGTGAAGAGACCGAAGCTGGGGCCGGGTTACGAAGTTCGGATCGTCCCAAAGCAGACCGCCTGTCAGTGCCGGCAGATAAGCCACCAGAGTGGCGCACAGGATGAACGCAAATGCGATCAGATCCCTCGGACGGGTCTGGTTCTGATCCGCGCCGGCCTTGGGTCTTGCGCTCGGGGCTCTTCGTTTGGGCATCCAGGTCTGATTCTATAACCCATTCAATAGACGAAAAAGGACGAGCCTGGGAGAGCCGAATGGTGACGATAGACGCCTGAACCAGGATCAAGCGGTTCTCAATCGCAAACCTCCACTGATCGAACATTCCGGTATGTAGCCCGAATCGCGCCGTGCCGTTCCGTGTACTTTCAGTTCTGAGAACCGACTAAGGGGCGTTGCTCGGAAGGCCTGAAATGGGGCAAATTGCCCCATTTCTTGAAGGTGCTCCTCAATGAAATCAAATACTTAGCCATCTTCCGTGGGGCAAATTCGCCCCACGAACCGTAAATCACCGGAGCGAGTGACTGCTTCCGATCCGATTATCACGCGTGGGCGACTGGGATGGTCCTTAAGAACCGGCCGGACCAGGCATAAGCGATTGGCCCGATGTGAGTTAAGAAAGTGCAGCGGGTTGTGATTGCACATTGGCGGAGCCTGGCGCGTTTATGGGGAGTAATTTGTCCCGACCTGCATAACCTATTCAATCATCAGGGGTTCTTGGGCCACCGCCTGCTCATGTCGGCGGTTGGCGCAGTACACGTGCAAGTGATAACTTCCGGATACGCCGTGATTCAGGAGTATAGATTCCCACCATTCCGGCGGTTCGGCGATCCTCTCTGTAATGCCGCTGTATTCGTTGAATGCGCCGGCGAGTGGTCATCCGGCGGGCAAACCATCTTTCTGGAGGCAACCCGTCTTCGGGCCACGAATGCTAGGGCCAGCAGGGCAGGTGAGATACAAACGAACGTGGAGGGCTCCGGCGTCATGGTCCATGTCCCAGGGTCTCCGCTGTTGGAACCGCATGAGGTGGAGGACACGCAGAACCTGTCAAGTACCCGCGGGAAGGGGGGCGAAGGTTCGTAGGCGGTCTCCAGAGCAGGGTAGGGAAGGCCATCGCATTCGGGGCCGTTACACGTAAAAATAGAAATATCCCATGTCGTAATCGCGCCCGTGATCGGGTCGGTTGTATAGGCGAATTCGGAGATGAACGTGTTGGCGTTGGTGAGCCCGTTGAAATCGTACGTGGGGCATACTGGGGCCCCTGAGATACACGGGCCGGTCTGGGGAGTGAAAAATCCGGAAATGCTGCCGAACGGGGTCGTGAAGTCGTTGCCGGTGTAAGAATACGTGATGCTGCCTCCCTCCATCTGAGGCGCGCCGATGGTCATCGTTAGGATTGCGATCCCGATAGAGAAACTGAATGGGTTCGTGGTCTTCAATGTGGTCATCCTCTCAGACAATTCGTCGGATTTCCGAGCGCGAGGAAGCCGCCCTCAACATCGCTACGGTTTCGACGCTATCGGGATCGGCTGACATCTTTAGAATACGAGCCCCAGCCTAGCACAGACGAGTGCAGACAGGAGCAGTCTCTCATTTTTAGATGGGTTGGCGGGATAGTGGATGTATGGTCGGCCACTCGGAAGTTGGCCGGATTAGGAACGAGAAGTCGGCATCGCGTTTGGAATCGGGATTCCCCTGGTTTACTCCTGCAAGAAACGCCGTTCCGGAAACCGAAACGGCACGTGCTTGCGCTTATGCGGGCGCGTCCGCTCCCTCACGGTCGCGGCTCGGATGCTTATTCGGTGCGCATTCGATGCGTATTCGGAGCCGCGGCCGTTCGGGAGCGGGAGGGGCCACAGGCGTCCTTCTGCTCTCCTACAGCCAGTTCAAATCCGCGTAGCGCTGGCCGGTCAGGTGAAGGAAGAGGGGCTCGAGGGCGCGGAATTCCTGGCCTTCGTAACTGATCGAGCCATCGTTGGCGAGCACGGTGATGTCGCCGTGCCAGACCAGCTTGCCGGGGCGGGTGATGATGGCCACGGCGGTGCACAGGCGCTCGACGGTCTCGAGCACGTGGCTGGTGATGAACACGGTGCGGCCCTGCTCGGTGAAGCGGCGCAGCCATTGCTTCATCAGCGCCACGCCGGCCGGATCGATGCTTTCGAACGGCTCGTCGAGAAACAGCACTTCGGGCGAATGGATCACCGCCGCGGCGAAGGCCACCCGCTTGCGCATGCCGGTGCTGTACTCGGAGAGCGTCTTGCGCGAATCGGTCAGCTCGAGCGCCGCCAGCAGCTCGGTGACGCGCGTCCGGGTGGTGGTTTCATCCAAGCCGAACATGCGGCCGATGAAAGCCAGAAACTCGTGGGCGTAGAGCGGCTCGAAGAGGCCGAGCGTTTCCGGCATCACGCCCATGCGGCGTTTCAGGTCCGCGCGCTCGGCGGTGAAGCGCTCGCCGAGAATTTCCATTTCGCCGGCTGTGGGATCGAGCAGGCCGGTGAGGCAGCCGATGGTGGTGCTTTTGCCGGAGCCATTCGGCCCCAGGAAGCCGAACATAGAGCCTTTGGGCACTTCGAGCGAAAGGTCTTCCACCGCGACCACTGTTCCGTACTTCTTGGCCAGGTTGCGAATCAGGATGGCGGAATCCATCGATTCACGATCTCCCTTCCATAATGGCGACCAGCCGCTCGCGGCGGGCGCGGAACCACCACGCAGCACGGTCGAGCGACACCCGGTAAATGGCCGCGGCGAGCGCGGCGGCGGCAAGAGTCACCCACCAATAACCGGTCCGGAACAGGTCCGGCCAGCACCTGGCGGCCAGGCCCGGCAGAAAGACCAGGCTGAGCATGCCGCCGATCAGGATCACGTTGCCGGCAAACGACAGGTCGTTGCCGAAGCTACTGTAATAGTTGCCGCGGCGCGCCGCCAGCAGGCTGGCCCACAGGCCTACTGCCAGATAGAGGAACATGCCGGTAAGGCTGCACCCGGCCAGCAGCGGCAGCATCAGCGGATCGAACCGGCCGCGGCTGAGAAAGGGCCACGCCGCCAGGCCCACCACGATCAGCACCGCGTCCAGCAGGGCGAAGGTGTAGCTGCACGAGCGCAGGGCCACGGCCGGATCGGCCGGCAGCAACAGGTAGCGGCGCAGCCCGTTGCCCACATAGCCGAATTGATTGACGGCGAACTGAGCGGTGCCGATAAAGCCGACGATGGCAAACGCACCCATCGCCGCCGCAAATTCGCCCTTGGCCCCGGGCGCCACGCCCGGCTCGCGCGTGAACGCATAAATCATGAACCCCACCAGCGGCAGCGAGAGCGGATACATCATGCGGAAGCGGTTGTTGCGCGAAAAGAAGCGCAGCCATTGGCCGATCAGAATGGCATTCTGCGGTCCCAGGAAGGCGCCCACGCGGTCGTAACGGCTGCCCCAGCGGAGCTTGCCGGACGGCGTCGAGCGCACCCGCGCCGGCCGCCGTTCGAGCGCGACCATCGCCGCGCCCAGCAGCACCGTCCACGCCACGATCAGCGCCAGCCCGCGCACGGCCGACAGGTCGGCATGCGTCATGGCCAGCGCCGCGCCGTAGGGCGGCGTCCACTTCGCCAAAACCAGGTAGGGCATGGCGGCGCCAAGGTGCGTGTTCAGGTACGGCATCAGCAGGCTGGGCCCCAGGCTGAGCGCCATGATCACCGCCATCAGCAGGGTGGCGCCGCCGCGCCGCGCCACCAGCCGCTCCACAATGGTGCTCAGCAGGCGGGCCGTCACATAGTTGCACACGTACAGCAGCAATACAGCCAGCGCGCCCAGCCAGAACCAACCGGCGCCGTAAAGGTACAGGCCGGCCAGCAGGCCAAGCTCGAGCCCAACCACCAGGTACCAGTAAGGATCGAGCATCGCCACAATGTGCCGCGCCAACTCCCGCTCCCGCGCCCGCAGCGGGTAGCGCCGCATCTCGCTCTCCGCGAAAATGGTGTTCATCCCGAACCCCAGGATCACGGTGCCGATAGTGGCGCACAAGTATATGGCGAAAAGCGCTATGGCGGCGATCTCGGTGGCCTTCCCCTCACGCGCCGCTACCACGCCGGCGCCGAGCCCGCCCGCAGCCAGCAAGCCCATCACCGCGATCAGCAGCAGGTAGCCGGACATGAACAGCGCAATCTTGCCGCCGCGCGAGCGCGTCTTCGCCCAGATCAGCCGATAGCGCAGCCTTATCAGGTTACCCAGCAATTGCAGGTTCATGCGGTTATTTCCGCGGACGGATCACTTCTTCGTTCAGATACGGCCGCAGCGCCGGCGGAATCACCACCGTGCCGTCGCGCTGCTGGCAGTTTTCGACAATGGCGACCCACGTTCGGCCCACCGCCAGCCCGCTGCCATTGAGCGTGTGCACGAATTCGGCCTTCTTACCGCCGCGAAAGCGTATACCCGCGCGCCGCGCCTGGAACGCCTCGAAGTTGGAGCAGGAAGAAATCTCCTTGTAGCCGTTCTGGCCCGGCAGCCAGACCTCGATGTCGTAAGTCTTGGCGGAGGAAAATCCCATGTCGCCGGTCGAAAGCACCACGGTGCGGAAGGGCAGCCCGAGACGCCGCAGGATGTCCTCGGCATCGGCCGTCAACTTCTCCAGCTCGTCGTAGCTTGTTTCCGGCCGCGTGAACTTCACCAGCTCCACCTTCTGAAACTGGTGTACGCGGATGATACCGCGCACGTCGCGGCCATAAGAGCCCGCTTCGCTGCGGAAACACGGCGTGTAGGCGCACAGCTTCACCGGCAGCGCGTCCGCCTCCAGCGTTTCGCCGGCGTAGATATTGGTCACCGGCACTTCGGCCGTGGGGATGAGCCAGAAGTCGTGGCCTTCGCACTTGAAGAGGTCTTCCTGGAACTTGGGCAACTGGCCGGTGCCGAACAGGCTGCGCGAGTTCACCATAAACGGCGGCAGCACCTCGGTGTAGCCGTGCTCGCGCGTGTGCACGTCGAGCATGAAGTTGATCAGCGCGCGCTCCAGCTTCGCGCCCATATCCCAGTAGAGGGCAAACCGCGCGCCGGTGATTTTGGCGGCGCGCTCCAGGTCCAGGATGCCCAGCTCCGGCCCCAGGTCCCAGTGCGCTTTGGGAGGGAAATCGAATTGCCGCGGCTCGCCCACGCGCCGCACCTCGACGTTGTCCGCCTCGCTCTTACCCACCGGCACCGATTCATGCGGCAGGTTGGGAATGCCGGCCAGCAGCTCGCGAAAGCCGTCGTCGAGAGCCTTCTTCTCTTCTTCGAGCGCCGCCACGCGCGCCTTGGAGGCTCGCTGGCTCTCCTGTTCGGCGGTGGTGTCGGTGCCTTCCCGGCGCATCTGCCCGATCTTCGCGCTTTGCGCGTTGATCTGCGCCTGGAGCTGCTCGGATTCGGTAATCGCCGCCCGCCGCTTTTGGTCCAGTTCGCGGAATTGTTCCAGGCCGGCGGCGCCGCCGCGCGTCGCCAGGCGGGCCGCAACCGCGTCGAGGTTATTCCGGACGTAGGCGAGATCGAGCATTTCCCTCCATGCTAACGCAGGCAGGGAGGGCTATTCGTCTTCTTCCTCGGTTTTGACGGGTTCCAGATCCTCGGCTTCGAAAATCTGGTGGCAATCCAGGCATTCCACGTAGTCCACGCCGTCTCTTCGGGCTAGGACCTGGGTGCGGGTGTGCTCGCAAGCGGGTTGCATAGGTAGGCGGTAGATGAGAATTATTCTAACCGTATGCAATCCCTTGTCAAGCCCCCCCGAAGGTTGATATTGGGTAAGTTTCGGGCTTAGCGGCAGGCCGTCAACGTGGACTGCCTGATGCGCCAACCGACTGGAGCGGCGTATCGCCGGGGGAACCCAGCCCGCGACGCGTCCGGTTGCCAACTTCCCGCAAGCGGACATATGGGGTGCGTCGATTGGCACACATCCGCGGGTCGCGCGTTTTCCTGGCCACTTCAAGCCTGGCGGGTTTCTTCACGCACAACCCGCCAGCCACAATGCCACGCGTCGATTCAGTGGGCGCGCAACGGAATGGCAGCACGGATGAGGCCCTTAAGGTATATCGACTGTGGCGTTTATTGCCGACATCAGTTCGCCTTCCGAATCGCCCACCACCAACCGCACAAAATACGAGCCCGACTTGGCTTCGAGGCTCATGGGGACCGTGATGCCCTTGGCCGGAGATTCGTCGCGCGGGTGCAGGTCGACGTGCTTCACCTGTCCCGTAACCAGGTTCCCGTTATGGTCAAATAGCGCCGAGGCCAGCGTAATGTGGTCCAGGCTGCGGCCATCCGCCTTGCGGAACTTCACATTCGCCAGGTCCAGGTGGACCAACACGGTTACCGTTGCCATGCCGCCCGAGCCTTTCGAGAACTGGGTGTCCATCGTGACAGGCAGATCGCTCGTCTCCGAGCGCGAATATATGGCGTCTTCGATCTCCCGTTTGGCGGCGGCCGCCGCGTCCTCGATGTGCGTGGGCGCGTAGTAGCCGCGGCGCGCTTCGATAGAGTAGCCGCCTTTCGATTCGATCGCCACCTTCAGCCCGTGAAAACTCCCGTCGAGCTTCAAATCCTGCGGTTGGAAGCCCAGCAGGTAGTAGAGCTCCGGGGCCGTTGCGGTGCGGCGGAAGCCTTCGTCCAGGTCGTTGTTGTTATGGAAATAGACACCCCCGGTATCTGCCGCGATTTCCGTTAACAGGGCCTCCTGCAACGCTTGGCTTTGAAGCGTGAGGTTTTGCTTGACCTGCTCGACAACCGCGGGCGGCATGGTGATGGGGGATGCAGCGTCTATCACCATGCGGGAGGCGTCAATATTGGTTGTATAAAGACCCTTTGCGTTGAGGACGTTGATGACCACGTTAGCGCGCAAGGCGCGCTCGATCACATCGTACTCGTCCGGCTGCTGTTCGGCCAAGGAGAGGAATCCCGGCGACACCAGCACCAGCACTCGCTCGCCGGTCGTCGTCGACATGCGCCGCACCGCGTCTTTGAGCGTCGCCAGCGCAACCTGAGTCTCCTGCTGCCCCGCGATCAAAACCCGCCGCGCTTCCATCTTCGCAAGCACGGCCGGGTCCTTCGGGTGAAGGCAGGCAATAACCTCGGCAATCGCTGCGTCAAGAGCCTGCGCATCATCCTTGTTGAGAATGAAGTCGGCTTGGTAGTAGCTAATGTCAGGACACTGTTGGCCGATGGAACGGGCGATGGGGTGGGGCGCCAGGCGCGCCAGGCCGTTGCGGATCTGTTCGCGGTCATCGGTGAAATCCAGGTTGCCTCGGCCCGAAGTAGTGAGGATGGCTGCGCGATCGGCAGGCTGCAACTGGGTTTCGATGTGACGCTCCGCGGCAGCGCGCACGTTTATCAGGTCGGCGACTTCCAGATGTATGTCGTCGAAAAGATACCCGATAAAGCGCTGCGGTGTGGCAACCGGGGTGGCCGCGGCCCGCACAGCTTCTCCCGAAGTTCGCTGCTGCTTTGCCGCCTGCGCCTGCGCGCTGCCCGGCCTTTCCACCGTGAACCGGTCGATCTCCTGTAGCTTTCCTTTGTCGAACAGGCGGAAGGACTCTTTGGTAAGGCCGTCAACGACATTCCCCTGCTTGTCGCGAACCACTACCGGCACCATCACCAGGTTGACGCGACTTGTGAAGGTGGCATGTTCCTCGCGGGCGGCGACCGCAGGCTGGTTTTGCGGCGTTGCCGAGACGGCCGGTTCCTGGCGGGCGGCCGGAGGCGGCGCTGCGACGACCGGGGGCGGGCCTACCGCGGCCAAATTTGTTCCCGCGGCGGGGCGCTCAGAGGTTTCACCCAGCTCAGTTACGGCGCCGACTCCCAGCGTCTCCCAGAACATCCGGAGACCGCGGCCGAGGTGCAGGCTGTCTCCTGGAACGCGGAACACACCGAAACGCGGTGCAGACTTGTCGATGTCAAATCCGGTGGTTTCGATGTGGCGTTCGTCTTCGGACAATCCTCCTGGTGGGCCGGACCCAGGGAGCACGTGCTTCTCGAAACGCGGGCCGACCAGCCGGGCTTGGAACGTAATACGTTTGCCATCAAAAGTCGCGGAGGAAAACTCCAGGCTGACAACAAAGCCTTCTGTCGGCTCGTAGTACTGCTCCAGGCCCCGAATGCGGCCGGACACAGTGGCGCCTTTCGGAATGCTAACTCCGGAGGCATGGACGGGGCGACTGAGCCGCGCCACAATCCGGTCGCCGACAGCAGATGCTTCGAACGTGATCGGAGTCCCGAGGTTCAAGTCCAGGGAGATCCCTCCGGGGAGTTCGCTCACTTCCGTTTTCTCCTTTGGAATCGGCGCGGCTTCATACTCCGAGTCGAAAGAAACGGACGAGTGGCTGGTATATTGCCGGCAGGCCGTGTAGTGAGTGACGTTGCGGAACTCTTCACCTTCCAGATCGGTGACGGTCAGCGTGTCGTGTTGCGGCAGCAGGAAATCGCCCAAGCCGACGCGTGTTCGTCCATAGCGAATGGCCTCGGAGGACGCCGCCAGCGGAGCCGGAATCTCCTCGTCTTGTATCTCCAGCGTCATGACGTCCAATGCGGCTGGGTCAACACAGATCGATCCCGTATAGGCTGAGTTGATTTCGCGATCACGCACTTTAAACATGTGAGTACTGGAGGATAGCGGCACTCGGAAAGTGAACCGGGATCCACTCCTGCCCCCCACTCGGCATTCCCCGGCAGAAGTAAAAGCAGGTGCGGAGGGACCGAAGAGATTGCCGATCCAGCCGCCGAAGCCGCCGGTAGCAATGGCGCCTCCTTGTGGAGGCAGCTCTTCAAATAGGTCCATGTCGAAGTGTTCTGACCCGGGCCAGGCAAACATCTCGTTGCCCCCGATGTATGCCACTTCGAGGTGAATCCGGTCGCGAACCAGAAGGTTTTTCTTGCCGGCGGCGTGGACCGACCGCTCGATGGTTTCCAGGCAGGTGTAATCCGGAAGGAGCTTGATGTTGTCCGCCATCCGCTGCCGCACCCGTTGAACCAAGTCCCGTTCGGGATTCGGTCGCGACTCTTGCCCGGCAGATGCGGAGAACACCAGAACTAGACACAGCACGAGACATGCGCGCGCCATTTCTACTCCGTTCCGAAGCCTGAATCAGGGTAACACTGTGCCCGAAAGCCGGCAATGCTGGTTTCATGCTGGTTTCATGTGCCCCCCGAAGGTTAAAGCGGCAGAGATTCCGCGCCAAGGGTGACCGCTTTGGCAGTTTGGCAGTTTACCGCGGCAGCGGAAAGCCCGGCTTCGCGGGTCGCGACTGGTCCCGTGGTGCCCGCGCCTTTTCTGGCCGGCAGGCGCGGCGCGGTACAATCCTGGTTGACATGCCGTTCCCGATCCACCGTCTGCGCCGTCTGCGGGCCACCGAAGCACTGCGCGGGCTGGTCCGCGAAACGCACTTGCATCCGGGCCAATTCATCCTTCCTTTGTTTGTCTGCCCGGGCGAAGGCGTTCGCCGCGAGATCGGCGCCATGCCGGGTAACTTCCAGCTCTCGATCGACGAGCTGGTGAAGGAGTGCGCCGAAGTCCAGTCGCTGGGCATAGGAGGCGTGATCCTCTTTGGCCTGCCGGAAGCCAAGGACGAGCAGGCCTCCGGCGCGTATGACGATCAGGGCATCGTGCAGCGGGCCATCCGCGCCATCCGCGGCGAGACGCCGCGCCTGCTGGTGGTGACCGACGTCTGCAACTGCGAGTACACCAGCCACGGCCACTGCGGCTTCGTCAAGGATGGCGATGTCGACAACGACACCACCCTCGATTGGCTGGCCAAGTCCGCCGTTTCGCACGCCCGCGCCGGCGCCGATATGGTGGCGCCCTCCGACATGATGGATGGGCGCGTGGCCGCCATCCGCCGCGCGCTCGACGCCGCCAGCCTGGAGAAGATTCCCATCCTTTCCTACGCCGCCAAGTTCGCTTCGGTTTTTTACGGTCCGTTTCGCGAGGCCGCCGATTCGGCGCCGCAATTCGGCGACCGCCGCAGCTACCAGATGGACCCGGCCAACGGCCGCGAGGCCATGCGCGAAATCGCGCTCGATCTGGAAGAGGGCGCCGACATTATTATGGTGAAGCCCGCCATGCCCTATCTCGATCTCATCGCCGAGGCCCGCCGCCGTTTCGATGTGCCCATCGCGGCTTACCAGGTGAGCGGAGAGTATTCGATGATTGTGGCCGCGGCGCGCAACGGCTGGCTGGATCACGATCGCGCCATGATGGAATCTCTTACCGCCATCGCCCGCGCCGGCGCCGGCATCATTCTCACCTACTTCGCCAAACCCGCCGCGCGCCTGTTGGGCTGACGGACCCGGACACCTTGCTATACCGCTTCCAGGGATGCGCCGCCCCGCCGATGATAGAATGTATGCCAATTACGATGCCCGAACACCAGCGTCCGCCGGCCGAGGTCCTTCTCGATCAGGTCCCGGCTTGCCACTGGATCGTGAACCAGCAGGGTGTGTTCGAGCAGGTCTATGGCGACACCATGCCGGTGTTCGGCAAGCCGCCTCAGGAGGTGGTTGGCCAGCCCGCCGCCAGCGTGCTGGATCCCGCGGCCCTGCCAGTTTGGCAGGAACGGTTCAGGCGCGCATTCTCCGGCGAGTCGCTGACACTCCGCGAGCGGCGCGGCGGCCGCATTTGGTTCGTTGCGGTTTTTCCGCTTCGGCTGAGGGCCGGCACGTCGCACGCCGGTTGCGTGATGCAGGAAATCACCGACTTCATCAGTGCCGATCGGGAGCTGCGCCGCACCGTGCTGGCGGCAATCAAAGCGCAGGAGTCTCAGCGCGCCAGGTCCGCCCAGTTTCTGCATAACGTGGTCGGCCAGAACCTGGCCGCGCTGGGTCTCCAGCTCGACCTGGTCCGCATGGACCTCGACGGCAACCCCGCCGTCGTCCGTGAGCACCTGGCTGAGATTCAGACGCTGCTTGAATCCATCATGGAGCAGGTCCGCAACTTCAGCTATGAGCTGAACCCCTCCGCGGTGGAGCGCGTCGGCCTGCGTTCGGCGCTCGACCGTCTGGGTGCCCGCATCCGAGAGCGGTTCCAGGGCAGCGTGCGCATCAGCGTGGACTCTTCCGTATGCCCCCCGCCGAAAACCGCTCTGGCGCTCTACCGGATCGCCGAGGAAGCCGCAGAAAACTCGGCGCACCACGCCGGTTGCTCTTTGATCGAAATCGCGGTACAGTCCGCAGGTAGCGGCGCTTGGATGGAGGTCCGCGACAATGGGCGGGGCTTCGATCCGGCGGATTTGCAGGAGATGGGAAGAGGATTGGGGCTGCTCAGCATGGAGCATCATGCCGCCGAGGCGGGTCTGAGTCTGTCGATTTCGAGCACCCGCCATTCCGGAACCATCGTGCGGGCGGCTGTTCCGGCACCAGAGGGAGGACAAACGTGCTAGATATTGTTCTCGTCGACGATCACAAGTTGGTGCGCGATGGTGTCAGGGGCATCCTTGAGCGGGGCACCGAGTTCCGCGTCGTCGGCGAAGCCGAAAGCGGCGCCGACGCCGTGAATCTTTGCAAGAGAACCCAACCCCACATCGCTTTGGTGGATATCGGCCTGCCGGGCATGAACGGCATCGAGGCCACCACCGAGCTGCTGCGCCACTGCCCTGCGGTGAAGGTCATCATCCTTTCCATGTATGACGACGAGAACTCCGTCGTCAGCGCCATCCGCAGCGGCGCCCGCGCTTTCGTTCTCAAGAAGGCGTCCTCCACCGAATTGCTCGACGCGCTGCGCACGGTGGCCCGCGGCGGCTCTTACCTCAGCTCGCAGGTCTCCGACCGCCTGCTGGCCCGGATTCAGCGCGGCGATCTGGATGTCCACGACCGCAGCCCGCTCGAATCCCTCTCGCCACGCGAGTTGCAGGTGCTGCGCCTGGTGGCCGAGGGCAAAACCAGCAAGGATATCGCCGTTCTGCTCGACCTCGGCCTGCAAACCGTCCGCAGCTATCGCAAGACCATGATGAAGAAGCTCGGCGTCAGCAACGTCGCCGGCCTCACCCAGCTCGCGCTAGCCGCCGGCCTGGCTCACTGGAACACCAACGATCCAAACGCCCAGAGCTGAAATGGGTAGGGCACGCCGCCCTCAGCCGCATCGAACGCGAAAACGGCCTGCGCTAGCCGGCCATATCCCGAGCTTCGGCTACAGAAATCCTGAGAGTCTCGGCACCCCGCGGCAACGTACTAGTTACAATGCTCTGGTTGTTCCATTCCCGCATCCGGCATCCTCTCTATCCTTCCGTGAGGGCCACGCCGGCGGCATCGTCCTTCGGGCACCCCATGGCCTTAGCCGGAACGTTTCAGCAGCTTGCCCACGCCGGCCTGCGCCGCGTGGAACCGCGCCGCGCGGTTTTTGTGCTGCAGAACGAAGGCGATCCTCTGCTGAATGACGCGCAGCGCGATGAGCTGTGGGAGTTGTTCCAGGTGCCCGTCTACGTGCTGGTGCTGGATCGCAATCGAAGAGTCTGCGCGTACGAATGCGAGGCGCACCAGGGGCTGCACCTGCCGCTCGACATCGGCCCTCGCCGGATTCCGCCGGGAGTCGAGACCTCGCCTTGCGGCTGCGGCCGTCCCGGTCCGCGCCTGCGCTATCCCCACGCGCCCCACACAGGTTTGGTCGGGTCGCGTTGAACACCGCCGCCCGGGCCGCGCGCCGCGAAGACTATTTGAAGCCGCGGAGAAACTGCGGATCTCTCCAATCCCACACGCGGCTAGTGTCGCTATCCACGTTGACTGGGAGAACACTCCATTGGTTGGCTGCCCTGGAGGTCGCGCCGCGGCTATGCACAAACACGCCGAAGGCCGCCAGCGCGAGAAACACGCAGGCAGCCGCGGTTCTTGCCGGCCCCCGCATCTTCCGCCAATCGAGAATCGCCGGAATCAGGAACAACAGGAACAGGTGTCCCATGTCGGAATAATACCGAGGACCAAAACAATGTCCCGGCCAGATGGACGCGATCACAGCCGCGTGCAGACAGAGAATCGCGACCAGGTAAGGAACCAGCGGGAAGCACCAACGGCGGCGCCACGCAATCACCATGCCGGCGATCGACACCACAAAGACCGGCGTGAAGATCAGCAGACCACGATTGGGACTGACCAGGTTCATCGCTATCCCCAGCACTTCCGGATAGCGCGGGCGCAGCCCCGTGACGTAGAAGGGAATGAAGCTATGCCGCACCGTCACTTGGTATGCGAAAAAAACTGCTGCCACCGGTGCGGCACACAGTACGAACCGCAGCAGGTAGCGCCGATAATGGACCGCTACGTAGACGGTCAAGACTATCGCCGAAACCGCGTTTGACGGCCGGACCGTGAACGCCAGCGCCAGCGGAATGGCGGCGTACGGAAGGCGCGCCGGCGCCTCACGCGCCAGCAGCACCAGGTACAGCGCCGCGCTGAGCAGCATCACGCTCAGGCCATGCTGGGAGAGGTTGCGGCTGGCCATCGACCATTCCGACGTCCCGAACGCGAACAGCAGCGCCAGCCAGATGGCCTGGCGCGAGGGAAGAAAGAGCTTGGCGATTCGATACTCGAGCCAGACCGTAATTGCGCCAAAGGTGCTGGCACACCAAAGCTCCGCCAGCGGGTGCCCCTCCACAAAATCTCCCGCGAAGAATGCGGCAACCGGGGGCAGCGAGAACACAGAGCCGGCGTGCCGAACCCACGGTCCCACAGCCGCCGCCAGAAGCTTGAGGAGAGCGATCAATGGCAAAGCGAAGAAAGAAACCGCCACTGGAAACCAGTTGTACCAATGCCCGTTGCGGCATCCGCCAGGCCCGGGGTCGCTCATGGGCCGTCCACTCGCCGGAACGCATTCCAAGCCATACCTGCCGACAGCCGGTACGCCGGACTGATACTGATCCACGTTGGTGGTGCCGTGGGCCAGAATATTGAGCGCAGTCGGCACCGTCCAATAAGAATCGTAGGAGGTGAACGGCGGACAGATGCTGTAGACGATCCAGGTGCCCAGGAACAGGCCCACGCCGCCGCTCTTCCAGTTGACCCTCATCTTCGGAACACTCCAGCCTAGCAGTTGGTTTCGGCATCGGAAGCGCCCGGCGGGCGGTCCGCAGCCGGCCGGGCCCGGCTCCAGCCTTCCCAAACATTTCCTTTCGCTGTTGTTTCGAAGGCGCTTTCGGTGTATGGTAGAGAAGAAAAGGCGAAGCCGGGCGCGGTGGCAGGCGGGCTTTCCTCGACCCGCCGCTCTCGATTAACTGCTGCGCCAAATCGAAAGCCTATGAGCCTGTCGCTTGCGTTTCCCGAGTTTTCCCGTCAATTGTCGCTGGAATCGAAGCAGTCGCTGGACGCGGTGGTCTCGCGTTTCCAGGCGGCGCATGCCGATCCCGAATCGCCCGTGCGCGCCATCCACCACCAGCCGGCCGCCGAGGGCGTTTACGCCAACCTGCCCGCGGCCATCCATCCCGCGCTGCGCCAGGCGCTCGAAGCGCGCGGCATCGCGCGCCTTTATTCGCACCAGGCGGAGGCCTTCGCCGCGCTCGAAGCCGGCAAAAACGTGGTGGTGGTGACGCCCACTGCCAGCGGCAAGACGCTCTGCTACAACCTGCCTGTGACCAACTCGCTCCTCGCCGATGACGGCGCCCGCGCCATGTACCTGTTCCCGACCAAGGCTCTGGCGGAAGATCAGTTGCACGAATTCCAGGGCGCGGTGGACGCGATGGGCGCGCCGATCCGCGCCTTCACCTATGACGGCGACACGCCGCAGGACGCGCGCAAAGCCATCCGCCAGCGGGCCAACGTGGTGCTCACCAATCCGGACATGCTGCACTCCGGCATCCTGCCGCACCACACCAAGTGGGCCCGCTATTTCGAAAACCTGCGCTATATCGTGATCGACGAGCTGCACTATTACCGCGGCGTGTACGGCAGTCATCTGGCCAACGTACTGCGGCGGCTGAAGCGCATCACGGAATTTTACGGCTCGCATCCGCAATTCGTCTGCTGTTCGGCCACCATCGCCAACCCGCGCGAACTGGCCGAAGCGCTCACCGGCGAGCGGTTCGAGTTGGTGGAGCGCAACGGCGCGCCGCGCGGCGAGAAGTATTTCGTCTTCTACAACCCGCCAGTGGTCAACCGCCAGCTCGGCATACGCCGCAGTTACATACACGAAGCGCGTCGGGTGGCGATGGAATTCATCGAAAGAAAACTATTGACGCTGGTTTTCGCCAACAATCGCCTGGCCACCGAAGTGTTAGTAACTTATTTGAAGGACGCGTGCGACCGCGGGCCGGTGCCTTCGGAAACGGTGCGCGGGTATCGGAGCGGCTACCTGCCGCGGGAGCGCCGCGAGATCGAGCGCAAGCTGCGCGATGGCGAGATCCGCGCCGTGGTGGCCACCAATGCGCTCGAACTGGGCATCGATATCGGTGCGCTCGATGCGGTGGTGATGGCCGGCTACCCCGGAACCATCGCTTCGAGCTGGCAGCGCGCGGGCCGCGCGGGCCGGCGCCAGGGCACTTCCGCGGCCGTACTGGTGGCCTCCAGCGCGCCGCTCGATCAATACATCGTCGAGCACCCGGATTACTTTTTCGGCCGCTCGCCGGAGCACGCCTATATCAATCCGGACAACCTGGAGATCATCATCGCTCACTTGAAATGCGCGGCCTTCGAGCTGCCGATTCGCGATGGAGAGACTTACGGCCAGCACTCGACGGCTGAGGTTTGCGCTTTCCTCGAGGAAGCCGGTTTCCTGCACCACTCGGCCGGAGCGTGGCACTGGACATCGGACACTTACCCGGCCGACGCCACCAGCCTGCGCTCAATTTCGAGCGATAACTTCGTGGTGGTCGATATCACGGGCGAGGCGGAAGTGATTGCCGAAGTCTCTTTCACCACCGCTCTCACTACGCTGCACGAGAAAGCCATCTATCTGCACGAAGCCCGCCAGTATCATGTGGAGCGCTTCGATTACGACGAGCGCAAAGCTTATGTGAAGCGCGTGGAGAGTGACTACTACACCGACGCCATCGACTATACGCAAGTGAAGGTGCTCGAAGAATACGAAGGCGAAGCTCTGGCCGGCGCGCGCCGCGTGCACGGCGATGTGCGTGTCAACCGGCAGATCGTCGGCTTCAAGAAGATTAAGTTTTACACCAATGAAAACGTGGGTGCGGGCAAGCTCTCCATGCCGGAGCAGGAAATGCACAGCACGGCATTCTGGCTGCATTTCCCCGCTGCCTTTCTGGCGCGATTGGGAGAGTTTACGCCGGCCGAGAAGCAGAGCGGCATCTCGGGGTTGGGCAACGCGCTGCGCACTGTGGCCGCGCTGCTGCTGATGTGCGACCCGCACGACCTGGGCGTGGCGCTGAGCGAGGAAGACTCGGCCGGCCTCGCCGTGTTCGAGCCCAACCTGTATCTCTACGACGCGTACCCCGGCGGCATCGGCCAAAGCGCGCCGCTCTATCGTTTGGCGCCGCGCCTGTTGTCGCAGACCGCAGAACTGATCGCCGCCTGCCCGTGCGACGCCGGTTGCCCATCGTGCGTCGGCCCACCCGGCGAAACCGGCGAACGGGGCAAGCAGGTGGCAGGCAGGATTTTGGCCGAATTAGTGGCGAGTCAGTCGGGCTGACGCCGCGCGGGTCTTGCGCTCTGGATCCGGTCGGAACGGTTGACCTCTCGCATCTCGAATGTTATACGATTTGTATAACGATGCGGTTTGAGTGGGACGTCGAAAAGAACCGGGTCAACCAGCGGAAGCACGACGGCATCTCATTCGAGAGCGCAGCATTGGTTTTTAACGACCGTTCACGTGTGTCGCATGGAGTATGCAAATGGTGAAGAAGAGATCATCCGCATCATCTCGGCCCGAGAAGCTAATCAGCGTGAGCGCCGAATCTATATTCAGCAAGCCGGTGAGTAAAAGGCAAAAGGCCGTCCTGTCCCGGATTGCGAAGCGGCAGGCGGTCGGAGACGATTCCGGGCTCGACTATTCGGACATCCCTAGCCTGACCGACGAGCAATTGGCGCGATTCCGCCGCACGCCAAAGGTACTTGTGGCCGCTCGCCTTGACCGCGAAGTCTACGACTGGCTGATGCAGTATGGCGAGGGCTATTCGACCCGGATTAACAGCATCTTGCGTACGGTAATGGAGCGGGCTCGATAGCTCGCGAAGACACCGCCGCTACGCGCTTCGCCCAGGCCCGCGGTCCGGACCGCGCCCTACGGCTTCGCCGGCTTCAATAGCCCGATCATGTTCCCGTCCGGATCTGTAAACCATGCGAACGTGCCAGCCGGAATCTTGATCGGCGCGACCAGCGTCTTGCCGCCCAATTCGGCGGCTTTGTCGAGCGCAGCCTGCACGTCCTCGACGTCCACGTAGAACATTGTGTAATGCTCCGGCTCGTGGCCGAGCGAGGTGATGTGACCCGAGATGCCCTGCGGACTCCCGGTCTCGATGTTCGACGCGGGGCCGGCGGCCGTTATCTGCCAGCCGAACAGCTTCGCATAGAAATCGCCGGTCCTGGCACGGTCGCGGCATCCGATCTCAAAATGAATAACTGGCCGTCCCATTGACTTCTCCCCCTTTTGACCGAGTAATTGCGGCGCAGCGGCCGCCAACAAGAGCGCCAAGCGGCGCGTAAGCGTGTCTTTTGATGGAACGCGGTGCATTTTATTCGCTCCGCTACCGTATCCTCTCAGCTAAGATCATTCCGTTTGTCTTCGAACTTGAAATGAAAGGGGCCGTTGTGGCTGGTGCCGGTTGCTTCGAACTTCCCCGAAGCCAATCCTTCCAACAGAGTTGCGGCGGCCTCCTGGCGATCCGCCGGCATGGCTTGCAGCGCCCAGAAAAGCTCCATCTGCGCGCGTGTCCAGTCCGACACCTGCTCCGTTTTGGGCTGACTAATCGCCGCGCCCTGGACGAACTCCCTGCGCACTCGCTCCAGGTCGATGCCGTGCGCTTTCAGACACGCTGCCTCTGGTCCGTTCGCTCGCAACAAGCCCACCAGCAAGTGCGTTCCCTCGATTGACTTGTGCTCAAGCCGCGCGGATTCCTCCGCCGCGTATGCCAAGGCGTGTTTCGCCGCATCGCTCACCGGTATGTCGACGTGCGTGGCGATCTTTTGCGTAGTCTCGGGGAAAAGTGCCTCCACCTCTGCGGACAGCTTGGCAAGCTCCTCGGAGCTCGCGGGCAGCATAAGAAACTCCCCGGAAACAGAGGGCAGCAGGCGGCTCATCAGGTCCTTGTCCGCCCGGAGGATCCCGAGCAGCAGGCACCGCGTGTCGATCTCTGCGATGCCGTGATGCGATGCTGCGGAGCGCGCGAAGAAGATCGCGCGGCGCGCTTTCTCCGTGTAGCGCTCGAACATCTTCACAGGATACTACTGCGGCGATGCGGCGGCAGCAGCATGAGGACCTCGGGGACGAGGTGCGACCCGCTGGTCTGGTGTGCCGGGCCGGGCATGCCCGGCCCCTACGTAGGGCGGGTAGGCGCGAGGCATGCCTCGCCCACGCGCTGCGCCGATCAATCATCATCGTAATTGCGAAGCGGGCTGCCTAATTGCCGATATTCACTACTTCGAAATGGAAGCGGTGCGGCGGCAGCAGCATGAGGGCTTCGGGGACCAAATGCGACCAGGTGCGGTAGGCGGTATCGGCAACGGTGGAGTTCAGGTAAAGCAGGAACTGGTTGGAGAAGCAACCGATGGGCGGCGGCTGGCGGAAAGTGAGCCGCAGACCCACCGCGCGCTCCAGCGGCACGCCCGGCGTGGCGACGTGCTTTTCCTCGAGCAGGGTGACGAAACTGGAGCGGCTGGCGTGCGGCCACACGTCGGGATGCAGCAATTGGCGCAGCCCGTCGGCGCCCTCGAAGGTGATCTCGCACTGGCGGATCCATTCCAGAATGGAATCGCCCCATTGCCATTGCATGCGCAGCCCTTTGTACCGTTCGGCCAGTTCCACGGCCAGCTCGAACCTGCGGCGCTCCAGGACCTCCTCGGTGGCATCGCTCACCGCCAGCATGTCTTCAGCTTCCGGCATTACCGAGGCGAGATCGGGCACATCCCGGGCTGGTGCATAGTCCGCCAGCGAATTGAGCAGCAGCGGCGGGAGCTCGTGAGTTCCACTGCCCGGAATGTCGATATACCGCGCGTCGCTCATCGCTAGCCTCCCCTACTACATATCGACGTAATACCAGGGTGCCTTTGTTTCATAATGCACGCAAGCTGGTCGAAAGTGAACTAAAAAGTCTTAATGCGGGTTATGGCGCTGGGTGATGGGACGCTCAGTACACGCCTCCACCAACGCTCTTCCGCCCCGTTCCGGGGCTGTGACGTGAGGAGCGATTCCACACGGCTCACGCCGTGGGCTATTTTCTGACGCCCTCCGGGCTGGAAACGCGGCGCTATGTCCTGCACGCCATCTCGCGCATGCGGGTACGTTTGCCGACTGCGGGCGCGGAACTCCCGTGATATGATGCGGGGCGGGATGATGGATTTCTGCATTGGGCTCGACCTGGGCGGCACCAACCTGCGCGCCGCCGCCATCGACCAATCCGGCAAGATGCTCGACAAAATCGCCGGCGCCACCAAATACACCGAAGGGCGGGAGGCGGTGCTGGACGAGATGGTGACCGCCATTGCCACCCTGCGCGACCGGCATGGCGCCGCCGGCTTCCGCGGCATCGGTGTCGGAGCGCCAGGCTTTATCCGCATCCAGGAGGGCTTCCTCACCAATTCGAATAATCTGCCCTACCTCGAGAATTTTCCGCTGCGCGACGAGATCAGCCGCCGGCTGGATGCGCGGGTGATTCTGGAAAACGACGCCAAGGCCGCCGCGCTGGGAGAAAAGTGGATGGGCGCCGGGCGCGGCGTGGATGACCTGGTGCTGCTGACGCTCGGCACCGGCATCGGCGGCGCCATTATTTCCGGCGGGCGGTTGATTCGCGGATACGTCGGCATGGCGGGTGAACTCGGGCACTGCACGGTGGTCCCCAACGGCAATCCGTGCGGCTGCGGCAACCAGGGGTGCCTGGAAAAACACGCGTCGGCCACCGCCGTCAGCGCCATGGCGCGGCTGATGCACTTGGGCGATGCGCTTTCCTCCAAAGATGTGTACGAGCTGGCGCGGCAGCCCGGCGAGGCCGGCGACAAGGCGCGCGATATCTGGCGCGTGGTGGGTGAGGCACTGGGCATCGCGCTGGCCACGTTGGTCAACACTTTCAACTTTCCCCTATATCTGCTGAGCGGAGGCATGCTGCCGGCCTGGGAGTTCTTTGCCCCGCATATGCTGCGCACCGTCGAGCGGCGCTCCTACACCTACCGCGCCAACCAGACGGGGACCCGGATCGCGCAGGCCGCCCTGGGCAACGAGGCGGGTCTGTACGGCGCGGCCTACCTCCCCTGGCTGGAAGGATAGCGGCGCTTCAAGATTCGCCGCTTGGGGACGAAGAGTCTTGTGAAAGGCAGCGCCCGTGACCAACAGCAGCGGACAAGTGATGGCGCGGCCGACCGTTCCGGTGATCGGTCTGGATGCGAGCGAGCTGCATTGGGTGCGAGCGCTGATCTCGCTGCTTCGCCACCCGGATCCGGCTGTACCGGAGCTTACCCGGCGTGCCCTCGAGTATTTGAGCGACTCAGCGGCATCGAGAAACGCGCCCAGCGTGCCGGAAGCGCCACCGCTGGACAACACAGCCTGACGTGGCGCAAGCTGTCAAGCTTGCCGAGCCGAGAGTCATCTCGGCTTTTCTTGCCCGCAGGCCTCACGCCTTCCGGAAAAATGGGATACCGTCGCGCGATTCGGCTTCCGCCACCCGGTCGCCGATGGCCACACGGTCTCCCTCGACGCGCACGGTGAGACGGCCGCCGCCATCGAGCGCCACAATCGCCGTCTGGTAGGGAGCATCGGCCGCGAACGCTTCCGGCGCCGACCAGATCACGGTCTCGGTGTATACGGTTCCGCTTCTCATACCGCACCCAGGATGCTGACCACGCAAGTGGCGCCGGATCCGCCCAGGTTTTCCGCCAAGCCGAGCGAATGCCGCTCGATCTGCCGCTGGCCGGCTTCGCCGCGAATCTGCAACACGAGATCGCAGATCTGCGCCGCGCCGGTGGCGCCCACCGGATGGCCCTTCGCTTTCAGTCCGCCGCTGGTGTTCACCGGCCGCGCGCCGGCGAGCGCCGTACAGCCGGCAAATGCGTATGGCCCGCCTTGCCCCTTTTCGACGAACCCCAGGTCTTCGGTGGCGACGATCTCGGCGATGGTGAAGCAGTCGTGCAGTTCCGCAAACTCGATCTCCCGCGGCGTCACGCCCGCCATCCGGTAGGCTTGTTCGCCGGCGCGCCGCACGGCCGGAAAGGTGGTGATGTCGGCCTTTTGATCGAGCGCCACGTAATCCGAACACTGCGCGATGCCAAGCACGCGCACCGGTTTCGACGTGAATTCGCGCGCCCGTTCGAGCGGCGCCAGCAGCACCGCCGCGGCGCCATCGGACACTAGCGAGCAATCGTACAGGTTGAGCGGCTCGGCAATCGGCTTCGAGTTCATCGCCTGTTCGAGCGTGATTACCTTGCGCATGTGCGCGTCGGGATTGAGCGCGCCCGCCGCGTGGTTCTTCACCGCCACCATGGACAGGTGTTCTCTCTTGGTGCCGAACTGGTGCATGTGGCGCCGGGCAATCATCGCGAATAGCGAAGCGAAGGTCGATCCCACCTTCATCTCGCCCGAACAGTCACCGGCGCCGGCCAGAATCTGGCTGACGCGCGCGGTGGGCTGCGAGGTCATCTTCTCCACGCCCACCACCATCACCAGGTCATAAACGCCTGCCGCGACCTCGGTCCAGGCGTGGAAGAAAGCGGAGCCGCTGGAGGCACAGGCCGCCTCAATCCGCGTCGCGGGCACGCCGAGGATTCCCAGCGCCGTGGACACATAGGGCGCCAGGTGGTTCTGCCCCACGAACGACGGTCCCGCGAAATTCCCCAAATAAAACGACTGCACCAGCGCGGGCGTCGCGTTCGCGTTGCGCAGGCACTTCTCGCCGGCCTCCACCGCCAGGCTGCGCAGGTCGCGGTCCGCGAAAGCGCCAAACGCCGTCTTGCCGATCCCCACCACCGCAACGGGTCTCATCTCAATCACAAGCTTACAACCAAGCGGGCGGGTAATGCTTTTCACGATAAATGGCACAGATTTTCACGCTATTTGTCACAAACCGGTGCGAGGGCCAGTTCTTCTGGCGGGCTTTCACTAGAGACACAACTAGCGTGCCGCTTGCGCAGCACGCTAGTTTTGTCCCGAAATCCCTGTCAGCCCCTCACAACTTACGGTGCCACTGTTTACGTCCGGACAGAGGAAATGGCCGGCTCAGAAACAACTGAAACTGTGGTCCAGTGAGCAAAGCGCAGGACACTTCCAATCCGCCGCCGCGCTTTCGGCTGAACATCATAAACTCTCTCGTTATCCTCTGCAACTCCACAGCGGCCTGCGCGCTTACCCCCATTTCGCTATTGATCCCCTCCTGAGCAAACAGCAGCGCCTTCACATGCACTGGATTGTCTGCCCGCAACG
>Ga0187884_10000568_pt1 | contig 36656 bp, 44 predicted proteins | sample June2016WEW_20_4_FD_132983 | JGI IMG/M metagenome (GOLD analysis project Ga0187884, IMG submission 132983) | Peatland microbial communities from SPRUCE experiment site at the Marcell Experimental Forest, Minnesota, USA - June2016WEW_20_40 | ecosystem: Environmental > Terrestrial > Soil >...
CTTGCGTGCCACGGCCGCTACGGGTGCCCAAAGTCGAACTCCGTTCCCGGCCACGGTTCGTACCCTTGGCGGGCCTGGAGACATGAACGTTCAGTGTGACGGCACTCCGAGCCCCGTTTATCAAGGCGGCGGTGCAAAAAAAGTGTGCGTGACGGTGCAGAATGATCCAATGCGCGGCAACGGCACCGTGGCTGCGGACCCGATAGACGTCTCAGGCCATCACTCCCGAGAGCGCCTCGCACGACGCGCCGATCTGAACCCGAGAATCCCGTCTATCAAGTATAGCTCCTCGAGCGGTTCCGTCGCCCCAGATCGCCTTATTAGAAGCGTAGATTGAATTCCAGACCCATCAGGTGGTTCGGGGCTGCCAGGGTACCAATGCTCCAGGAAGAAGTCTCCTGCTGCTCGCGCTCGCTATGAAGGTAGCGGAGCGCTTGCGTGGTACCGACTGCCAGCCACGCCGCGCCGACGATGTCCGACGCCCAGTGGGCGTTCTGCGCCAAGCGGCCAACGCCGACCGCCGTTGCCGCTGTGTACACCGGTATCGTCACTCGCCAGTCGTGATCCATCGCGGCACTGACGGACTCTGCCGCTGCAAAGGCTGGCGCCGTGGCACTGGAGACGAAGGATGCCCCGCCAGCGGCCAGGCTCGCTCTCATGCTCGTGGTGGAGGTAGAGGAAGAGATCGGTCGTTCCCCATCCGAGGAGTCCCGCGCCGACGACATCTGAAAACCAGTGGGCATCGTGACCCATGCGACCGAAGCCATCGAGGAGTGCCAACGAGTAGGCGGGCGCGGCGACGTACCACTCGTTGTTGAAGCTCTCACTGATCCCGGCGGCAAGTCCGAACAGCGGCGTCACATCGCCGGACACGAACGAGCCACCACCGCGAAAAAAGGCAGTATGACTGTGATCGCCCTGCTTGGGACGCAGCCGCCCGAAGGCGGCCTTGATGCCGACGTTGGCCAGACTCCCGACCCCGGCGCCCTCGCCGCCGGTCAATGTGCCCTGCCGAATGCGAGCGTCGTCATTGTAGAATCCGTATGCGTACAGCAGCGCGGCGCTCGCGCCAATCGACCCGTAGCTGACGTTTTGCAGAAGGTCCGCGTCGCTGGACGACATGGTGTGCAGGTGGCTGCGCATGGTTTGGTCGAGCGCGAACGCGCCACCCCAGACCGCACCCGCCCCTGCCAGGGTCAGGTAGAAGCGTGGCGAACGGAGCACGCTGTTTTCGCTCGTGAGGTGCAATGGTGCAGTAACAATGTCATGCATGTCCAACTGGACATTGTCGACGAGGTACTCGAAGTCGTCAGTGACCATGCTGCCCAGGCCCGGCGCGTTCGGGGGTTCGGCGTTCGCTGCGACACTCAGAAGGACAAGAACAGCTCCCACTACGATGAGTCGCCGAGCGGAATACCCGCCTTACGCGGATGACGCACGAACTCAGCCGTCGTGCTGCCGCGCTATCTATGGAAACGTCCTTTATCATACATTCACGTTTACCTCTTAGGCTGCTACCTCATCTTGGTGGCGCACGCTACCAGCAAGGTCCGGGCCGGGTCAAACCCTGCTCAAATCACCTCCCCTGCGACCGCCGTGGGCTACGTCCGTGCCAGCACGGACGAGCAGATGCTCGGCCCCGAGGTGCAACGTGCGGCGCTTGAGCAATGGTGCGCTGCCCGAAACGTCACGCTTGCCGGCGTGTTCACCGATCACGCAGTCAGCGGCGGCGCACCACTAGACCAGCGACCTGGGTTGCTCGCGGCGCTGGCGGCGTTAAAGCAGCACAACGCTGGTATCTTGCTCGTGGCGAGACGCGACCGGTTGGCGCGCGATGTTCTCGTTGCAGCGCTGGTGGAACGCCTCGCCGAGCGCGACGGGGCCGAGGTGCAAGCGGCGGACGGCACCGCAGAAGGCGCCGGTCCGGAAGCTGTGCTCATGCGGCGCATCGTCGATGCCTTCGCGGAGTATGAACGGCTCGTCATCCGCGCACGCACACGCGCGGCGCCCGCAGTGAAGCGCCGTCGCGGAGAACGAGTGGGCGGGATTCCGTACGGCTACCGGCTGGTTGCAGACCGTGTGCATCTGGAGCCCTGCCGCACAGAGCAACGGGTCTTGTGGTTGGTGCGGCGATACCATGAGCGAGGGTTTGCGCTCCGGCGGATCGCCGCGCGGCTTCAAGCGCGGGGGCTGTCGCCCCGATCGGGTGCGCGCTGGCACCCCCAAACCATCGCAAGTATCGTGGCTGCGGCCACGCGCGCTCCATCAATGCATCCCATGCAGACGAAGAACGATTCCATCGATGACGGCTAGCCGCTTTGACGCACCTTGAGTTGTGTGGCGGCTACGGTGCGCCGACGCTTGTAACAGGGGTGCGGGGCCAGATCTGGAAAGTTGACGCCGACGGCAGGTACGGCCGAGCGGCTGGCGGCACCGCGGGAGTGCGATCAGCCTCTTGACCAGCCGCGCGCGCCGTTGATCGAGCCGGCAACGATCCGCCAATCCGGAGGGCGCAGCGCGGGTAGAGCCGTGACCATCTCCCTCGTTGCCGCGTGCGGCGCCGTTGGTCTCAACGACTGAAGATCAACTGCGCACCGCAATCGACACAGAATACGTTCTGGTCCCGCCGCGCCGCGGCGTGGCGAGTTTCGGTGCACGGCTGGGCGCGAATGCCCCGGTTCACGACACCACCGCACTGCGGGCAATGGCCTACCGGCGCGTTTGACCGTCGATGGTTCATGTTATTGCAGGGGTTAGGCTGCCTCGATTGTGCTGTCATACACTGGATTCCTTCTACAGCTTGTGCGGCAGGGAAAGGGCGTCGCGGAGCTTCTCGACGGTGAACAGCCACACACTATCGGTGGCTGTCCCGAACCTCAAGTTTCGCCGGTCGACGCAGCGCGGACAGGCGTTCACGGATCCCGCCTTGAACAGTGTGCCTCGGCTTCACGCTGTCCCGCGTGGAAATCCGCCCAGAAGCGGGCGCGCGCCGTTTTCTGCCGGCTGTCCTCGTCAGCCCGTTCCTTCTTAACGGCAATGAAACCGAGCAGCTCGCGCAACCGGCTGGTCCGTCGCCTCATCCACCCGTAGTACCGGGTGAGTAGCTGATACAGACGCTTCCACATTCTCGCTCCTTCCCCGGGGTCCACGAGGCCAGCACGCGGCGTCGTAGTGCACAGCGCAGGTGCTGCGCGGTTTTTCAATGCTCGCCGGGGCTGGGTCCATGACACTGGCTCTCCTTCCGGAGTCCGCGCCGGGCACACGTGAACAGGGACGGGACTCACGGCACCGATCGCGCTGCGGGGCTCTGAACAGACTCCAAAACACTTTAGCGCACTCGTGATGACGGCGCAATGTGCGTTCACATCGCCTCTGCGCCTCCGCGTTGAGTTCCGAAGCGTTGCGACGGGCCGGACGGTGCATGAACTCCGTCAGCTGGGAGTTCACGCCGAAGGAAGTGAAGTGCTCGTCTTAGACGAGATCTTGGTCGCGGCGCCGGCTTTGGGCTGCGGCGTGGCTGCGGCTTTGGCGTCCAGCGTCGCCCGCAGCGCCCGCATCCTCTCCCGCCGTGCTAGCTTCTTGCGGCGCTGAAGGTTGTACCGTGCCTTATCTCCCGAGATCCTGCCCATCGTGTGCCTCTCTTTCCGGTCGCCTCGCGAATCGCGCATGCGGAGGAATAGCGCGGCTGGATCGATTGCACCAGTGCCCGTGACCGCCGATGAGATCCTCACCATGGTGAGCATCGCCCTGCGGAACGCGCGCGTCCACAACTGTCTGGCAGGTGACGTGAACGGCGACGGGATGATCACCGTCGACGAGATTCTTACGGCGGTGAGCCACGCGTTGAACGGGTGCGAGGGAAACGGAGGCAATCTGGGCGAGTGAAGCGATGAGGGCGCGCGTTCGGTTCATTGGGCGCTTTGAGTCTTCTGCAGGCCGGTGCGGTCGTACTGACACACGGCGACGAAGAAGAGGATGTCGGAATAGACGTTGAATTCGGCCTCGGCCTGATACGCACCCCAGCTCGGAGAAGGGAAGCAATGGGGACGTTTTCCCGGCGCACAGATGCTCGGCCACGGTGGCGCGCGATGGTTTTGCGCAGCAAATTGTCGCGACGCCGCATCCCTGTAGGTAGAGAGAAAACAGAGAAGACCCTCTCCTTGGCGAGGTGCAAAATGCGACGAATCATTCTGACCTTTTTGGCGTGTGCGGTGCTTGGGCTCTGTGGGTACGGTTGCGCCACGGACCAGATCGTCGAGCTCGGCGAACGCGTTGGGCATCTGGAAAACGCAGAAGCGAAATGGTGACAGCAGGTTGCGGACGTCGGAAGTTTTAACGCGCTGTCTTCAGCAGCGTGCGGTGGTGGGCGAGATTGTCTCAAAGCGGTTATGCGAAAGTGGGGGGCCTCCGCAGAAGCGATGGCCTTCGCCGAAGCGCTGAACTTCGAGGCCTATCTGAGTGAGCTGAAGCAGCATGGTAAAGTCGATGCGGGAACCATCACTTACCCATTCCGCGTGAACGATAACGACGAGCCCGTGCTGCTCAATGGCGATCCACGCTCTATCGATGTGTGGAGCGAAGGGACCAAGGTTAACGTGAGGAAAGATGTTGCCTTTGCGGCAATCGCGCGACGGTTCCCGAACGTCTCATACGCGGATGACCCGCCAAGTTTTGTGAGCACGGGCCGGTCGCAACACGGTGGCCAGGAATTCGTCTATCTCTTCGAGCTCAAGAACGGGTGTCATGGCTGTGAGGTTGTCGGCGGCGCCGAGGTGGCTTTCGATTTCGATGCGCAAGGCCACTATCTCGGGGCAAGACTCCTGGGCGTGCGCCGTCACGCTGATGTGGCGCCAGCGGCGCGAGGCAGGTAGCGACCGAGTGCATGCCCCAAGGAAATCGGGGTGCTTGTTGATCCGGGGGTTCTCGTGGGTCGGCCATGCAGCGCTGCTAGTGACACTGGAGTGATCAAAAGGATGGGAGCTTCAACGCAAGATGCGAAGTCGCTTTGGGTTCCGGTAGCCGTCCTTGCGCTTCTTGCTGCGACGGCTGGCTCGGCTGCGCCCCAGTCGGCGATTGCAACGGCGATGGCCAGGTCACCGTCGACGAACGCCTCACCTTGGTGAACATCGCGCTCGGGAACCCACCGGTCACTGCGTGCGAAGCGGGCGACGCGAACCACGACGGGCAGATCACGGTCGCTTGCTCGGCATGGGATCGGATGGTTGCGGAGGGCAATTCGGTTAGGTACTCGACGGCTTGCAAAACGAGCAGTCCCACATCCCGAGTCCTCTTGACGTAGCGTGCCGCAGGCCAGGAAGACCAGTTTTCTTGGCGTGCGTCTCCGCTGCTACTTAGCTATCGTGATGCTCGTAGCGTCCCTGGCCGTGCGCATGGTCACCGCCGCGTTTTTTAATCTGATTACATCCGTCCCTGTGAATGGTCACATGAGGGTTCGCAACGTTCTCGTATGTGGTGAAGCCCATCTCCGCCCCCGTTTTTGTCTTGGCTAGCCTTGCACCTTCTGCGATAGATTGCGAGAGCCGGTTCGGGCGACCGCTCTGTCAGCCACTGCCACGGCAGCGGGCGTCTGATATCGCACCTTACGGTGCTTTCAGCACGCGGCCCGCGCCGCGCTTGGTACAGGACGTTGAACTGCTGCGCGGTGGTCCCAGACGGGAGCGTTTCGGTGGATTGACTGCTTTCCCTTCATTCATTGAGCCTTGTTCCATCTCACTGAGCGTGCGGCAAACTGAGCCCTTCACGTGGTCGTGCCTGGTTGGCGCGACCCCAACCGAAGGGAGGTCAGGATGGGTAGTCTCCGCACACGGATGGAGCAGGACCTTGTGGTGCGCGGGCGGTCGGCGCACACGCGCCGGGCGTACCTGCGTGCCGTGACCGATCTGGCGAGGTACCATCACCGCTCGCCCGACGAGCTCACCGATCGCGACGTACAGCGGTATCTGTGCCATCTTATCGAGGAGCGCCGGCTCGCGTCGGCCACGTGCCGTGAAGCGGCTTGCGCACTGCGCTTTTTCTATGAGGTCACGCTGAGGCGCAGGCGCGGCGAGTTTTCCATCCCACTGGCAAAGGAGGCGCAGAAGCTACCCGCGATCCTCAGCCTTGAGGAAGTGACACGACTGCTTGGCGCCGCGTCGAACCTCAAGCATCGGCTGTTTGTAGCTGGAGCACCCACTATTGTTCACTTCTAGCGAGCGGTGGCACGTCCCGCCTTTGGATCCAGTTGAGAAGACGTTTGGGTAGTACGCGTGCGAGTCGAATCAACCAGCGCATCACCGCAGGAAACAGATAATCAGTCTTTTCTTTTCGGAGTGCATATAGGATGTGATCTGCGCCTTTCTCTTCTGAAATCTCGAACATGGTGGGCATTCCGTCGTCTCGTGTACTCTCAGTTGCAACAAATCCCGGGTAGATGCTTACGAATTTAATACCATAGTCGGCGAATTCCAGCCGGCAGGTGTCAATCAACAATCGAGCCGCCGCCTTCGCTGCACAATAGGGACCCTGAAGGGGCACGCCGATGAAGCCAGCAAGTGAATTGGTATGGGCCACGACGCCGCCCCTTTGTCTCTTCATCTGTTCAAGCACGGGAAATAGGTAGTTGACGGTAACGTCGTAGTTGGAACGCATATAGGACTTAACCTCCGCCGCGCTCATCGTTCGCATATCTATGGCCGGCGCACCGCCAGCGTTAAGCAGCGCCAGATCGATTCTTCCGAAGCGCTGTACGGCAGACTCTACAACATTGCTGGCAGCACGCTCGTCCAATGCGTCTGCCGCCAGAGCCAGGCACTCCCCACCTTTAGCCGAAATGTCAGCCGCCAAGCTCTCAAGCTTGTCTTTGCGCCGTGCCGTAACGACAAGCTTTGCTCCAGCCGCACCCAGCTTCAAAGCAACCACTCGCCCCATACCTGATGAGGCGCCAACTATTAGAACGACTGTGTTTGCGAAATGCATTTGGTCCTCCGAATTTGTGAATTAGACCTGTATCAGCCACTTTGGACCACATCCTCAAGGTCTAGCGCACCATCGCCGACCTCGACGGCCTGCCGGAGATCACCGCGGCGCAGGTGGCCCAGGTCATCCAGTACCGGAGCTTGGACGGGTTGTTTTATTGACGCTCCCTTTGCTCACGCTGCGGCGACACTTCCGGTAAGCCTGAAATACCTGAGCAGGATCGGCTCGATCACCGCCCTTTGGCGGATGGCCTTGTGTGAGGAATATCCGAGACGGAGTGGATTGTGTTTATAGAAAGCTACGGTTTTCGTCATCCGGACGTTTTCGGCCAAAGGCAAGGCGCTGCCATCGATCATCACGCTCGCAAAACCGGCATCAATGGCTCTCAAACATACTTGCACGTTTTTCCCGTGATCGAGATGCAGACAGACCGGAACGCGCGCCTTTTCGCACAGGAGACGCAAACCTGCCACCCAGTGACGATAGCGCCGGAAACTGTCAAGCGCTAGCGCTGGATAACTGGCTATGATCGGAGCCTGGTGCGCTTCCGCGATATCCAGTTCCAGCTCAAGCATATGCCGGGAGAAAAAGTCCGGGGCTAATACGGCCGCGTTGCGCTTCCCCGCCTCGCGGAGCATCTCGGGTAAGGGTGCTATCACGGTTCCACCTTCGTCAGCGACGACATGGTGTCAGGAGTCAACATACGGTGTCCCATTCAAGCGTTTATAGAGCCCCTTGGTTTTATGGTAAAAGTTCTGAAAGACGGCGAATCGCTCATCGTAGAGGGCACGATGCTGCGGGTTCGGTTCATATACTTGCTTGATCTTGACGAGATCGGGAATATCTCTAAAAGACAGCTCCCCAATCCCCACGGCGCCGATAAAGGCCGCCCCTCGAGTGTTGACCAGCAGCGGTTCATCGACCTGCCAGATGGCGCGGTTCAAGATATCGGCATAGATCTGCGACCATACATCCGAATTGGCGCCGCCCCCTGAGAACCGGATGGCCGCAAAGGTCTTGCCCATGAAACGCTCGACCCCTTGCAACAGCCAGCGGGAATTGAAGGCCACACCCTCGAACACGGCGCGGATGAGATCTTCATGAGTGTGATTCAGCGAAAGATTGAAGAAGCCGCCGCGAACGGTTTGGTCCTCCATGGGGGAACGTTCGCCAAAGGTCCATGGACAGAAACAGATGCCGCGGGCCCCTGCCGGAACCCTGGCGCTGATTTGATCAAAGACCTGGTAGATATTCTCGACGCCCTCTTCCTGGATCAGCTCCGTCTTGCCCTTGATCAGCTTGTCGCCGATGAAGCCCAGATTGCCTCCGGCCGTTGTTTGATTGTTGAGCAGGCAATACTTGCCGGGTACGGCGGCCGGAAATGAGGCCATGCTGTTGAAGAGATCGCACTTCTTAAAGGGCACATGGCAGGTGATGTAGGACGATGTGCCGATGTACAGACTGGGATCAAAATCTCTCACAGCGCTTGCCCCGATGGTGGCTGCAAAGGTGTCTATGCTACCGGCCACAACTTTCACCGCTGGATTCAAACCCCAAGCCTGCGCCACCTCACCGCGCAAGGCGCCGATCACCTGAGTGGCTGGCACCAAATTAGGCAGTTTTTCGCGGGGGATATCCAGCTGCGCCAACAGCCGGCGGCTGTAGCGCACGTTGCCGGGATCACGGTTGTCCGTTACCCAACAGGTAATGATGGAGTCATAGCTGGCGACCAATTCGCCGGTCAGCCGCAGATTGATATAATCGAGCGAGTTTAGGAATTTGTAAGTCCGATCGTATACGTCGGGATATTTGCGCCTGATATGGGTGATATGACCGGCCGGGTCCTTGCCGGACAAGGAGGGCGCGCCGCCGGAAATGCGGAGCCAATGCCATAATTTGGTGATGCCATAGCCCATCACGTTCACGCGGCCCCGCACCTGCTTGCGGATATCCGGGGCTCCGCGCTGATCCATCCAGTTCAGGGCGTTCATCAGGGGGTTGCCCGCGCGGTCCACCGGCACGGTCTCCTCGCCCATGGAAGAGGTGCAGATGGCGACGATGTCATTTTTCGGCACCGGACAGTGATACAGCATCCGTCTGACCGCCGTCGAAATGGACTGCCACCAGAGATTCGGGCTTTGCTCCGCGCCGTCCTGGCCCACCAAGATCAAAGGCACGGCTTCGAATTCCGCGCAGACGACCTTTCCCTCGGTGCTCACCAGCCCGACCTTGGCGCCGGAGGTGCCCAGATCAATGGCCAAGATATATCCTTGATGCTCCGTGGTGCGTATCTTCCCTTTCCGGCATCATTTCAGGCAGGTTCGACCTTCTGGAAGACGCGTTCAAAACCTACCAAGGCCTGGTCGATAACCTCCTCTGTATGGGCAGCAGTGATATAGAAGCGCGAACCCGCCACGCACAGGATACCTTCCACACAAAAGGCGGCGGCCATCTCCTGCATCATGCGTTTGCGCGGCTCGGCTTCCAGGAGCTGCTTTATATCGGTGATATCGATTTGCATCACCGCGGATGTCTGCAGATGGCAGATCGATCCGAAGTTGTACGCCACATACGGCAACCGGTAGCGGTCGATCAAGGCGTTCAATCCGTGCACGAGGCGGTCCCCGGCCTTTCCGGCCTGCACGATCGCATCGCTCTTCTCCATTTCCTTGATCGCATAGTACCCGGCCACACAACTGAGTGGATTGGCCGCCAAGGTTCCACCCACATAGGCCTTGGGACCATGCCCGTCCACGCCGGCGGCCAGACAGGCAACCACATCACGCCGGCCGCCGATGCCACCGGCCGCCGGATAACCGCCGGCGATGCATTTGCCGAGTACGGTGAGATCGGGCTTGATGCCGAAATATCCCTGGGCTCCGCCCAGACCGACGCGAAAGCCGGTGACTACTTCGTCGAAGATCAAGAGCGCCTGGTGGCGGTCGCACAGCTCGCGGACCTGCCGGTTGTACTCTTTCAAAACCGGCCGGGTGCCGCTTTCCGGACCGAGCGGCTCCAGGATCACCGCCGCCGTGCCGCCCAGCTTCTCATTCTCGGCCATGAGCTGTTCCAGGCAGGTGATATCATTCGGGAAGGTTTCCTGGATATGGGTGAAGACCTCGTTGGGAATGCCCACCGCTTCCCACGTGGCGCTCTTCGGTAGCTTAGTGCTATAGACCATTTGATCGGACCAGCCATGAAAATCCCCGCCCACCTTGATGACCTTGGTTTTTCCGGTGAACGCCCGCGCACAGCGGATTGCGCCCATGACGGCTTCGGTGCCGCTGCCTAGCATGCGGAACATCTCAATGGCCGGCATGTGCTCGCTGATCAATTGGGCCAGCTTGAATTCATACTCATGGAAGAAACCCGTAGCCGGGCTGCAGGTTTCCAATAAGGCGGCCACGCGCTTGTTCACTTCCGGGTGGTTGTGTCCCAGCAGCACCGGGCCGCCGGCAGCCGCGAAATCGCAGTAGCGGTTGCCGTCGACATCCCAGAGATACGGGCCGGCGGCCCGCTCAATCGCCACCGGAAAGGGATAGTTGAAGGCGATATTATGCTGGCCTGCGCCGGGAATAATGCGCTTAGCCGCATCGGTCATCTGTCTCGATTTGGCGCATTTCTCTTCCAGAACGCGCTCGTAGGTGCCCATGTGATTCCGGGCGATGGGCCGCATGGGCATTCGAACCAATGCCTGGAGTCTTTCATTGATTGCCGCGGTATCCGGCCACTGGGTAATGGCATATTCATGCATGGGCACCTCCTCAGCCTCCTTCTTCTCGGATGTATGCGTCGCTCTAGCGCAGATCCATGGTTGTGGGAACGGGGGAACGGGTGACGCGGCTCCCAGAATAAGGCGCCCTACCAGTGAACCGGCCGACGCGTGCTGACGTTGGACGGCCGCGCTCCGAGCCTCACGCCGGGGGCGTGGGTTCATTGGCCCAACACACCCGGCGCGCCGGGTTGCGGGTCTCAGCTTAAACATCTACGGCGGGACGGTGACGGTGACCAACTGCACCTTCTCCGGCAACAGCGCGACTTTCTCCGGTGGCGGCATCCACAACGACAACGGGACGCTGGGTATCACCAACACGATCGTTGCCAACACGACGAGCGGCGGCGACTGCGTCCATGGGCCTAATTCAGCCAAACATTATGTCCCGCTCGGTAGGCTGTCGTTCTCTGCGATACATTCCGCCAGCGCCCCGGCTGCGTGGAGTGTCCGCCTCTGCGATCGGGCGCGGTGCTTCTCTTGAGCGGAAGATCAGGTTCGCTTTGCGTTCGCTTTTTGCCAGGTTGTGATTGTGAACACCTCGCGCGGGTGGTCACGCGGAGCGCTTCGTTAACCAATCGCGTCCCTTGATTAGGTACTCTGGCTCCACCTGCAACACCGCCGCCACCCCTTCCACCGAACGCCGCCGGGCACCCCACAATTCCCGCTCCCACCGCCAGACGAGATCCTTCGCGAGGCCCGCCTTCAGGCTCAATTGCTTCTGGGTCAAGCCGCGCTCAAGCCGGAGTCTTTTCAGCCGTTGGGCAAAGGTGGCATCGGCAAAGACACTGAAAGGCAGCGAGATTGTTGGGTTCTCGCGGTTTAAGTTCGCCAATAAACGGGTGCCCGTTTGGCTATGAATTCTATCCTCGCTTCTCGCCGAAGCACCCGCAGTTCGTGTGTGTGTACCACAACTCGGAGCACTCGAGGCAGTATCCGCGGTCGCCGATCTTCTGGGTCTCGCGCTGGCAACGTTCGCACGTGATGGCGTCACCTCCGATCGGTTTCCAGAGCGAACCGATGAACGCCACGGGGTCTTCGGCGGTGGCTTCGTAGGGCGTGATCCCATGGTCCGATGGCAGCACCGCTTCGCGGAAGGCGTCGAGCTGTGCGTTGAGATCAGCGGCTGGCGCTGACGCTCGGACCACCATTTCCGCGACGATTGGCGATCACTGGCTACAAATTGGCTACAAAATCACCGGAAACAACGTTCTTGACCGGAAGGGACAGATTGCAAGCTATTGATTTCGCGTGAGAGAAAAAAAGCTGGCGCGGAGATTCGAACTCCGGACCTGCTGATTACGAATCAGCTGCTCTACCGACTGAGCTACGCCAGCAACCCGTGTTGTCGCCGTTGCACGACGTCGCGTTTATAGCGGAAGTGACCGGTCGAGTGAAGTGACCACAAACAACCCCGGACAACCCCGTGCGCCACGCAGTCGCTGACGTTCGGGAATCCCCGTTGTCCGTGCGCGTAATTCTGGCGGCGCCTCCAACAGGTCCCTCTCTCTTAGGAGAAGGTCGGTGGAGGTCATGCCGTTCGATGATCAAGAGCAGGAGCTAGCGTTCCATGCGCGCGCCATTCGCGGTATCCGATCGGACTGAAACGAACCGGCGCTGCCGGGAACAGGTCCGCTCATGGAGTTCGCCCTGACGCCGAAACAAGGCGCATTGCGCGACGAGGTCCGCGAGTTTCTGCAACAAGCCCTGTTGCCGGAAAGTGAACGCGAACTGGAGGACACCTGGATGGTCGGCTTCTCCAAGGAGTTCTCGGCGGCTCTGGGGGCGCGCGGCTGGATCGGCTACACTTGGCCGCGGCGCTACGGCGGCCAGGAGGGCTCCTACCTGGAGCGCTTGATCATCACCGAAGAGTTGCTACGGGCCGGGGCCCCCGTCGCCGCGCATTGGGCGGGCGACCGCCAGATCGGTCCGGCCTTGCTGGCATACGGCAACGACGAGCAGCGGGAGGAGTTCTTGCCGCGCATAGTCCGCGGCGCGCTCATCTTCTGCCTCGGTATGAGCGAGCCGAACGCCGGCTCTGATCTGGCCGCGCTGAAGACGCACGCCGTCGAGGACGGTGACTTCTACGTCATTGACGGCCACAAGATCTGGACCAGCTTCGCGCACCAGGCTGATTACTGTTACCTGGTGGCGCGCACGGATCCGCAGGCGCCGAAGCACAGGGGCATCAGCGAGTTCCTCATTGACATGCGCACGCCCGGCATCACCGTGACCCCGATCGTCGACATGACCGGGGAGCATCACTTCAACGAGACCTTCTTCGAAGGCGTGCGCATCCACAAGCGCTACCTCATCGGCCAGAAGAACCGCGGCTGGTACCAGATGGCCTCGCAGCTCGATTACGAGCGCAGCGGCATCGAACGGCTGCTGAGCAACTGTTCCTTGCTGTGCGACATAGCTGTGTTGGTACGGACCGAGGGGCTTACCGCCGATCCGATCTGGCGCGATCGGTTGGCGCGGGTGCACACCGGGCTAGGGATCGGGCGCTGGCACGTCTACCGGGTCGCCTGGCTATTGAGCAACGGCATCGTGCCCAACACCGAGGCGGCGCTGGCCAAGACCTACTGTACCGACGTGGAGCAGCAGATCGCGGCGCTTGCCGGCGAGCTGCTCGGAACGCGTGCGCAGCTCTTACCCGGCTCGCCCGCCGCCCGCGTGCGCGGCCGAGTCGGGCGTGCGCTGCTGTTCGCGCCCGCGTATACCATCCAGGGCGGCACCTCGAACATCTTGCGCAACATCATCGGCATGCGCGGCTTGGGCTTGCCATCGGCCGCGTGAAGTTGGATACCATTCGGGACTCTAGGAGGGAGACATGGACATTCGCACGATCGGCATCGTTGGGGCAGGGCAGATGGGCAGCGGCATCGCGCAGGTGGCCGCGCAGGCGGGCTTCGATGTGCTGCTGCACGACGTCTCCGAAGCACTGATCACGCGCGGGCTGACCGGCTTGAGAGCGGGTATGGATCGGGTGGTAGCCCGCGGCAAGATGACGCAGGAGGAGCGCGACAAGATCCTCGCACGCATCCACTCGACACCCGCGTTTGACGGCCTTCGCCAGGCGGACTTCATCGTCGAAGCGGCCACGGAAAACGAGCCGCTGAAGATCGAGCTGTTCAAACGCCTGCACGCTATCTGCCGCCCGGAAGTGATCCTCGCGTCGAACACCTCGTCGATTTCCATCACTCGTCTGGGTACCTCCAGCGGTCGGCCTGATAAGGTCATCGGCATGCACTTCATGAACCCTGTGCCGGTGATGCGTCTGGTGGAGATCGTCCGCGGCCTGGCCACCGCGCCGGAGACCTACGAGTGCGTCAAGGCGCTCGCCGAGCGCCTGGGCAAGGCGACGATGGTGGCCGAGGACTCGCCCGGCTTCGTCGTCAATCGAGTGCTGCTGCCGATGATCAACGAGGCCATCTACGCGGTGTTTGAGGGTGTCGGCAAGGTAGAGGACGTCGACACGGCGATGAAGCTCGGCACCAATCAGCCTATGGGTCCGCTCGAACTCGCGGATCTCATCGGGCTCGACACCTGCCTGGCGATCATGGAAGTCATGCAGGACGTGCTCGGCGACGACAAGTACCGGCCCTGCCCGTTGCTGAAGAAGTACGTCGACGCCGGTTACCTCGGCCGCAAGAGCGGGCGGGGCTTTTACAGGTACGATGCGAAGCCCGCTGAGAAGCAGAAGGCATAAGTCATGGAGCCCGTTTGATCGAGGGTCCCCTCGCCCTTTGGGAGAGGGTCAGGGTGAGGGCCTCTTTTCAAGAAAGGATCATCACTATGTTCGCGCTGCCGGAAACCCACGAAATGCTGCGCAAGACCTGTCGCGACTTCGCCGACAAGGAACTGATCCCGATCGCCGCCGAACTGGATCGGCACCACCGCTATCCCGCGGAGGCGGTGGCGAAGCTGGCCGAGATGGGGCTGATGGGCGTCGCCATCCCCGAAGAGGAGGGCGGCACCGGGCTCGACACTTTCGCCTACGTCATCGCCATGGAGGAGATCTGCCGTGGCTGCGCCTCCACTGGCGTCGTCATGAGCGTAAACAACTCACTGTACTGCGATCCGGTGTTGAAGTTTGCCACACCCGAACAAAAGAAGACTTTTCTCCGGCCCTATGCCTGCGGTAAACAGCTCGGCGCCTTCGCCCTCACTGAACCTGGCAACGGCTCCGACGCCGGCGCCGCGCGCACCACGGCCGTCCTGAGCGGGGACCACTGGGTGCTCAACGGCACCAAGGCGTGGATCACCAACGGCTACGAAGCGAACGCGGCAATCGTGTTCGCCACCACCGATCGCGCCAAGAAGCACAGGGGCATCAGCGCCTTCCTGGTGCCGATGCCCACCGAGGGCCTTTCCTTGGGAAAGAAGGAGGACAAGCTCGGCATCCGCGGCTCCTCGACGTGCAACCTGATATTCGAAGATTGTCACGTCCCGAGAGATAATATCCTTGGCCAGGAGGGAGACGGGTTCAAAATCGCCATGATGACCCTCGACGGCGGCCGCATCGGCATTGCGGCGCAGGCGGTGGGCATCTCCCAGGCGGCGTTGGAAGAGGCGGTGGCCTACGCCAAACAGCGCGAGGCCTTCGGCGCGCCGATCGCGAACCTGCAGGCGATCCAGTTCAAGCTCGCCGACATGGCGTTGCAGCTCGACGCGGCGCGGCTGCTGACCTGGCGGGCGGCCCAGTTGAAGGATCAGGGCGCGCGCTTCACCACGGAAGCGGCTATGGCGAAACTGGCCGCCTCGGAGGCATCGGCGTTCATCACGCACCAGGCGATCCAGATCCTCGGCGCCAACGGCTACGTCACCGAGTACCCGGCCGAGCGCCACTACCGCGACGCGCGCATCACCGAGATCTACGAAGGGACCAGCGAAATCCAGCGCCTGGTGATCGCGAACAACGTCCTGAAGCAGTACAGCTGAAACAGCCGCACCTCTTGTACGGCATCCTCGTACTGCTGTTCAATCGCGGTCGCGCCTCGATACGGCGCCTACTCGGCGTGGACGGAGTTGGGAATACGTTGGGCTAATTGTGAAACGTTGTACTCGTTAGTTAGATTCGGCTACGGCTGCCGGGCGGGCCGGACGATCCCCAACTTCGCCATGCGGCTTTGCAGCGTCGACGGCTTGAGCTTGAGAATCTCGGCGGCGCCACCAGCGCCATAGATGCGGCCGCCGGTGTGTTCCAGAACATGTTCGATATGACGGCGCTCCAGCTCCTCCAGGCTCGACAAGGAGTCGGTGCTGTCCTTACGCGCGGCGCGCTGCTGCAGCGGTTCGATGTCAACCGACAACCTGTCCGGCGGGCACAGGATGGCAGCGCGCTCGAGTACGTTGAGCAGCTCGCGCACGTTCCCCGGCCAGTCGTACTCGATCAGGCGACGCATCCCGTCTGCCGGCACCACCAGGGCGGTGCGCCGAAAACGGCGAGAGAGGTCCTGTAGAAACGCTGTGGCGATCAGCGCGATATCGTCGCGCCGCTCGCGCAGCGGGGGCACCGTGATGGGAAACACATGCAGCCGGTAGAACAGATCCTGCCGGAAGCGACCGCTACCGATGGCATCCTCGAGCTCAACGTTGGTCGCCGCGATGACGCGCACGTTCACCCGGACGGTGTGATCGCTGCCGACCGGTTCGAAGGTGCCGTCCTGTAGCACGCGCAGTAGTTTCACCTGTGCTCCGAGCGGCATCTCGCCGACCTCGTCGAGCAACAGTGTGCCGCCGTTTGCGGTGACGAAGCGTCCGGCGCGCGCCTGGGTCGCCCCTGAGAAGGCGCCCTTCGTGTGTCCGAAGAGCTCGCTTTCCACCAATTGTTCGGGAATCGCCGCGCAATTGAGCTTGAGAAACGGCCGGGCGCAGCGCGCGCTCCACTCGTGAATCGCCTCGGCCAGCACTTCCTTCCCACTGCCGGTTTCGCCCTGGATTAAAACGGGCGTATCGGTGACTGCCACCTGGCGTGCGAGTCGCAGCACGCGATGCATCGCGGCGCTCTTCGACTGCTCAAGCAAAGCGGCCGCCGAATGCTCACGCGCCTCGTTGCGGAGGATTTCATTGTGTTCCTGCAGACCGACGCGGAGCCGGTCGAGGACAGCGGCCTGCTCAGCCGCCGCCATCGCCAGAGCCAGCAGCTGGCCGCAGATGCCGGCGAGATTGACGATGGCGGGCTCGTACCGCCCGCACACTCGGCGGTCGAAGGTCATCGCACCGAGCGTGCGATCCCCGGCAAACAGCGGCACGACCATGCACGAGTGGCCATGCGGGAGATCGAGCACCCCGTCGTACGGATCTCCTTCCCCCACGGCATGATCATGCTCCAGCAACACGCCGGCGGAACGGGTCTCGATCGCGCGGCGTACACTCGGAAAAGCTGCCAGACTGATCTCGTGTGCACGCACCCGATCGCTCGCAAGTCTGCCGCGGGCGCAGCGGACGCGCAGGTGGTCGTCGTGCAGCTCCAGGACCGCCGCCAAGTCGTACGGGATCACCGGTTCGAGATACTCGAGCGCCCGGCCCAGTAGCTCATCCACACCCCCTGGCTGCACTGCCAGACGCGCGATTTCTCGCAAGTCCTCAGTCAGATCGAGAACGCCACTACGCTTGGCCTCATTCATAGGCATACCCAACGGCACCGATGGCTCGGTGGACCAGACACCGACATTTCGGTAATTGTTTCAGATAGTCGGCAGCATTCCAAGATCTTTGGGTATATCCGCGTCTCGCAATCTGTGGCAAAGGTGTTGCTCAGTGGAGGGGTAGAGAACCCATAACGGGTCACAACAGAAAGGAGAATTACATGAGCAGCAAGAATCTGAAGGACTCAAAGACGTTCGAAAACCTCAAGGCGGCCTTTGCGGGCGAATCGCAGGCCAACCGGCGCTACCTCTACTTTGCCAAGGTCGCCGATGTGGAAGGCTATCCCGAAGTCGCCATGAACTTCCGCGAGACGGCGGAGGGCGAAACCGGCCACGCGCATGGCCATTTGGATTATCTGAAGAGCGTCGGCGACCCGGCTACCGGGCTGCCGATCGGTGACACGACGCAGAACCTCAAGGCCGCCATTGAGGGGGAAACGCACGAGTACACCGACATGTACCCCGGAATGGCCAAGGCGGCTCGACAGGAAGGGTTCAGCGAGATCGCCGACTGGTTCGAGACACTTGCACGGGCGGAGAAGTCGCACGCCGGCCGCTTCCAGAAGATGCTGGCCAGCATCTCGTGAGGACGGCCCAAGCCGCGGGGCAGTGGAGCCAAAGATGACTCCAGATGAGCGTTCACCAGACCAGCCGACCTCCTTTCGGCCGACCGAAGGGCTCAGCTACGATCCCGAAGAGCCGCGGTACTGGGACGCGGCGCTGCTCCGCGGCGAGATCGAACGGGCCTTCGACCTCTGCAACAGCTGTCGCTTGTGCTTCAAGTACTGCGACAGCTTCCCGACCCTGTTCGATCTTCTCGACCGGAAGCACGGCGGGGACGTCAAGCGCATTGACGGCGGCGACGTCGATCGCGTCGTCGCCTCGTGCTTCCAGTGTAAGCTCTGCGAGGTGCAGTGTCCGTACACGCCTCGCGATAAGCACGAGTTCCAGCTTGACTTTCCCCGCCTGATCCATCGCCAGCAGGCCGTCCACGCTCGCGCTCATCGTCTGCCGTTGCGTGAGCGGCTGCTGGGACAACCGGATCTGATGGCGCGGCTGGCGCGCCTGAGCTTCGGCTTTGCCAATCGCCTGAACCGGTTGCCGGCGGCACGGTGGGCGATGGAGAAACTCGGCGGCATCCATCGCGAAAAGCTGCTGCCGGATTTCAGCCGCGACACCTTCGAGCGCCGTGCGAAGCGTGCCGGTTACCTGGGCACCGACCCCCCCGCCGAGGTTGTGCTCTTCCAGACCTGCTTCGTGCAGCACAATGACCCGGGAATCGGCGAGGACGTGTTGTTCGTGCTCAAGCGCAACCAGGTCGATGTGGCGTGCGTCGCCGGCCTGCGGTGCTGCGGCATGCCGGCGTGGGAGCATGGCGATCTCGCGACGTTGCGGGCCAACGCGCGACACAATCTCGATCTGCTGATGCCGTTCGTCGAAAGCGGCGCAAAGGTGCTGGTCGTCAATCCGACCTGTTCCATGATGATGCGGCGCGAATACCCGGAGCTGCTGGCGATGGCGGACCGCGAACGGGCCAAACGACTGGCCGCCGCGGTACAGGACCCGTGCGAGTACTTGTGGTCGATTCGCGGGGAGCGGCGGTTCAGTCGCGACTTCAAGTCGACGCCCGCGGGACCGGTCGCCTACCACGCGCCCTGCCATCTGCGAGCGCAGGCGGTCGGTTTCAAAGGGCGCGACCTTCTGCGTCTAATTCCCGGGGTCACTCCGGCGATGGTGATGGAGTGCTGCGGTCACAACGGGACCTTTGCGATGAAAGCCGAAGGCTTCGAGGCCTCGCGACGTCTGGGGCAGCGCGCTTTCGACGGTATGAAGAACGTCGGTGCTCAGGTCTGGGCGACGGAGTGTCCGCTGGCGGCGCTGCAGTTCCAGCAGCACGCCGGCACCAAGCCGCAGCATCCGCTCTCCATTCTGGCACGCGCGTATCGCGACGATGGGTTCGCGACCAAGGTTCCACCTCCGGAGGCCAAGCCATGACACCTCTCCGCCGTGACCAGATCCTGGACTACGTCACCTACGAGGAGCAGCGCCCCGGCTTGCGTCCGTTCTTCATGGAACAGCGAAACGCGCGCCGGGTGCCGCTTGGCTCGATGCTGACGCTGTCTTTCGAAAACACCGAGACCGTTCGGTATCAGGTCCAGGAAATGATCCGTGCCGAACGAATGGTGCGGGAAGCCGACATCCAACACGAGATCGACACCTACAACGAGTTGCTCGGCGGCCCCGGTGAGCTCGGGGCGGTGCTCCTCATCGAAATCGAAGATCCGGCGGAACGCGATCGCTGTCTCAGCCGCTGGCTCGATCTTCCGGAGCACGTCTACGTCCGCTTGGAGGACGGAACGCGCATCGCTGCACGCTATGATCCGCGGCAGGTCGGCGACACCCGTCTGTCATCGGTGCAGTTCCTGAAGTTACAGACCGGCGGCCGCGTGCCCGTCGCGGCGGGCTGTGATCATCCAGAGATCCGGGTGGAAGCGCCACTGACGGATGCACAGCAAGCGGCGTTGCGCGCCGACTTGGGCTCTGACGCCGCCTGATCGCAGAGCCGCACGCGTTGCCGGTCACACGTTCATCTCGTGCGCGACAGCGAGCGTGGTCGCCCACCACGTGCGGGGTATTGGGCGGTCGATTGCCTCAATCCGTAATCAAGGCTATTATAGCTAGATGAAAGAAGCTCAGATATCCGAGTTGAAAAATCAGCTCAGCCGCTATCTGGCCTTGGTTCGCAAGGGGGAAATCGTGCGCATCGTGGACCGCAATCGGCCGGTCGCCCAGATTGTCCCGATTGGTCAGGCCGTGAAAGGGCGGCCCGTCGGTACCGAGGCGCTGGCAGAGATGGAACGCAAAGGGCTCATCCGGCGCGGAACGGACCGCGTCGCCCCCGAGATCCTCGACAGCGATCCGCCCGGGCAACCGGTCGGGGTGCTGGCGGCCCTGCTGGAGGAACGGGAGGCACGGTGAGGTTCTGGGATTCCTCCGCGGTCGTTCCGTTCGTGTGTCGCGAGGCGCAGAGCGCGCGTTCCCGGTCGTGGCTGCGCGCCGACCCGGTGATGATCGTCTGGGCGCTGGCCGCTACCGAGGTCGTCTCTGCACTGGCGAGAAGGCGCCGTGAAGTAGCACTCAAGCCCGCCGCGCTCGCGCAAGCCAAACAACGCTTGCTCAAGCTCGAAAACGCCTGGAGCGAGGTCGTTCAGTACGACGCCGTGCGGGCCAGGGCCCGCAGACTGCTGGAAACCCACCCCTTGCGGGCCGCCGATGCCTTGCATCTCGCCGCGGCTCTGGTGGCGTTCGAGGAACGCACTGCCGGCAACGAGTTTGTGACCTTCGACGGGCGTCTCGCCGAAGCGGCGGAGAAAGAGGGGTTCCTCATCCTGTCGGCTTGAGAATGAGCAGCGCCCCGATTCACACGTTGCCGATCACTCGTTCATCTCGTACGCGCCGGCGAGCGCCAGGACGTGCTCGGTCCACACCGCGTCGTAGCGCCGTGCGTCGTGCGCCGGCTTCTTGATCATCTGCAGACACCATCGCATCTGCTCGGGCGTGCTGCTTGCCTTGTTGTAGAGCTGCAGGGCGAACTCGGAGAAGTCGCGGACCAGAAAGTCGAAGATCTGGTCGACCAGGTCCGGCTCGATGCGGTAGAGGCGCGCGTTCTCGAGGATGAGCTGGGCGTACACCACCAGCGCGAACAGCTCGCCGCCTGCCAGCAGGAAGTCGGTATCCTGCGCCTGCGACGCGTTCGGCGGCGCGGCAGCAAGCAACTCGCGGAAGGCCGCCACCTGCTCTGCGAACACCTGGACGTTGGGCACATCGTACAAAGCGAATGCACGCCGGTAATCGTGAAAACGGATGCTGCCGAGCCCCTTGGCCGGACCCTGTCGGAACAGGAAGGCATCATCGGCCGCGTCATCGCGTCGCGGCACCTCGGGGTACTCGACCTGGGCGAAAAAGAAGTTGGGCATGAACTTCACGATCAGGGCGATGTTCACGTGCACCGTCCCCTCGAGTTTCGGCAGACCGCGGATATCGACCGCCGCCTGCTCGAAGTACATGTCCTTCTCGAACCCCTTTGCGGCGATGACATCCCAGAGCAGATTGATCACGCGCTCGCCCTCGGTCGTCACCTTCATCTTCACCATGGGGTTGTACAGCAGGTAGCGCCGGTCGTCGGGTGAGGCGGAGCGCATGTAGTCGCAGGCCCGCAGCGCGAACAGCTTCATCGCTACCAGACGGGCGTAGGCGTCGACGAACATCCGCTTCACATGGGGGAAGTCAGTCACGCGCATTTTGTACAGCCGGCGGTTGTGCGCGTGCGTGACCGCCTCGTACATCGCATGGGTGCAGATGCCGATCGAGGCCCAGCCCAGGTTGTACTTGCCGATGTTGACGGTGTTGAGCGCCGCGTCCCAGGCCTCACGGCCCTTGTGCAGGAGGTCGGCCTCGGTTAGCGGGTACTCGTGCAGGGCGAACTCGGAGACGTAGTTCTGGCTCGCACACACGTTCTGTACGCACTCGAAGCGCTCGTGCTGCGAGTCCACCGCGAAGAACACGTAGTCGCCGGTGCCGGTGTACTTCCCGAAGGTCGAGACGATCGCCGCCTGGTTGCCGTTGCCGATGTAGTACTTGCGTCCGCTAGCCTTGTACAGGCCCTCGTCGACCGGCGTGATCACCATATCCGTCGAGTAGATGTCCGCGCCGTGCTCCTTCTCCGAAAGGCCGAAGCCGAAGATCGCTCCCTCCTCGAGTAGCCGCGCGGTGCGTTGCTTCACCTCCTCATTGCGGCTCATCCAGATCGGGCCGAGGCCGAGGACGGACACCTGCCAGGTGTACCAGTACGGCAGGCCGTAGAAGCCGAGGATCTCGGCGAACTCGCAGATGCGCCAGGTGTCCCAGCGCGAGTCCGCCGCGCCGTAGCCGGCGGGCGTGCACATGGTCGCGAAGATCTTCTCGCGCTTCACGAAGTCGAGGAAGTCCGCGTACCACTCCCGAGCGTGGTAGTCCTCCTTGAGGCGGCGCTTCCCTTTGCGTTCGAAGAAGTCGATGACCTTGCGCATCACCTCACGTGAGCGCTCGTCGGGATAGAAACGGACGTGCTGCTTCGGGTTCAAGAGAATTTCCATTGTGAGCCTCCCAAATTCCGCGCGCTAAGCTACGCCGCTGCGGCTTCCCCGGCAAGGTGTGCGGCCTCGCCCCGATTCTGGCGCAGGTGTAAGATCACGCCGTGCGCACCGGACTGGAACGGCTCCTCGATGAGCCACAGCGCTGGCTGGGCAGGGCTCGCGTCGGGCTCGTTGCCAATCCCACTACGGTTGATCGCCGCCTCGCCCACGGCGTCGATCTCATTCACGGACATCCGAAGATCGATCTCCGCCTGCTCTTCGGCCCCGAGCACGGCATCCGCGGCGCGGCGCAGGACATGGTGCACGTCGACGACATGCGCGATCCGGTCACCGGGTTGCCGGAGGTCAGCTTGTACGGCAAGACCTTCGAGTCGTTGTCGCCGACGGCAGCGCACCTGTCGCAGATAGACGTCCTCATCGTCGACGTCCAGGACATCGGGGCGCGCTACTACACCTACGCCGCCACCATGGCGCTGTGCATGCGTGCAGCGCGGCCGGCCGGCGTAAAGGTGCTCGTGCTGGACCGGCCGAACCCGATCGGCGGCCTGCAAATCGAAGGCGGTGGTCTCGACCCCGGACTTGAGAACTTCTGCGGCCTGTATCCCGTGCCGCAGCGGCACGCGCTGAGCATCGGTGAGCTGGCGCGCCTGTACAACGACACCTTCGACATCGGGTGTGAGCTGGAGGTCGTCGCCTGCGAAGGCTGGCGCCGCGAACAGTACTACGACGAATGCGATCTTCCCTGGGTGATGCCGTCGCCGAACATCCCGACCCTCGACACCACCATCGTCTATCCCGGCATGTGCCTGCTCGAAGGCACGAACCTCTCCGAGGGCCGCGGCACGCCCCGGCCTTTCGAGCTGTTCGGCGCGCCGTTCATCGACGGCCGCGCACTCGCAGACGAACTGAGGCGATACGATTTTCCGGGCGTGCTGTTCCGCCCCTGCACGATCGAGCCCACGTTCCACAAGTTCGCCGGACAGCGGTGCGGCGCCGTGCAACTGCATGTCACCGATCGCCGCGCCTTTCAGAGTTACCGCACCGGCCTGGCCGTCCTCATCGCGGTCAAGCGGCTCTGGCCGGAGGCGTTCGCGTGGCGCACCGAACCGTACGAGTTTCGTGATGACGTGCCGGCCATCGATCTGCTGACGGGGAGGCCGGCGGTGCGAGAGGCGATCGCCGCCGGTACCGATCTCGAAACGGTCATGCAGCTCGCCTGCACCGGAACCGAGGCTTACGACGCGGGGCGAAGCAAGGCGCTGCTGTACGATTGAGAGATTTCTCCCCTCTCCCGCGCATCTCCTCCGCGTGGGAGAGGGTCGGGGGGGGAGGGTGATCTACACCGCGCCACGGGCTCTACTCCCTCTCCATCCTTGCATCCTCACCGCGCTGAAAAGAAACGCGCGGGCGAGCGTCGAACGGTCACGGCGCCAGAATCTTCGCGCCGCGCAAAGACTCTCGGACGTAGTAGCTCACGTTGCGTCCCCCCCGCTACTCTGAGCGGCAGCCGCGAGCGCGAATTCGGCAGCCACGAAGTGCACCATCGCGGGACGCGAGAGGACCGGCATGATCGCATCCAGGCAGCGCTGCGCCAGCCACCCCGCGTGCGCTTCCAGGCGCAAGACGTCGCCGACTCTCTTGTCCCGGACGTCCCGGGAGACGCCGTCCCACACGGCAAGGGCCATCTCTCGGATGAGTTGCTCCAGCTTGGCGCTCCGCGCGGCGTCGGCAACCGCTTTGCGTATCAACGCGCTCACTCTCCTCTTTTGCCATGATGAAACCATCTCGCCGTAATCCGCCAGCGGCGCATCCAACAGATGCCGGATGATCGCTCGCACGAAACCCAGCAGGATACGCTGGTTCTCTTTCGTGATGGCAAAGGCGATCGCCTGCTTCTGAAGCATCGGCATGAAGAGATCGATGAAGCCTTTGATCTGTCCCTGCAGCAACCGCACGGTGATGCCACCGAACACCGGGTTCACCTTTTCATGAAACGCCACAATCGAGGTGAAAATGATGTCGCTGAACAGCCGGCGCACGAACTCCTGCCGCATGATGGCGGCGACCAGGTCTTCGGCGCGGCGCGACAGCCGGATGCGTTGGTGCAGTAGTGCCTCGAGATCGGCGGCGAGCTGCGGATCGATGGTCGCGCGCACCGATGTGCGTCGTTTCTTCAGCTCGGTCGCCACGCGCCCGCTCGCCGCAATCATCAAGTCGGCCACGAGCTGTTCATTGATGATCTTGCTGTCCCATTCCTGGATGATCCGTCGCACCAGGTCGCTATCGATGACGTCTCCGACTCGCTCCCGCGAAAGCGCCTCCAGCTCCCGGGTGATCAACCCTTCCAGGTCGCGCCGGAACGCCGGGGAACGGATCCGCCGCGCCCAGTAGCCCTCATCGCCTTCGGCCTCGCCAGGTCTGTTCGTGAGCATGGCGGGAATATCTAGCCCAGTTGGCCCCTCGCAGCCACCTGCATTTGAACTCCCGGAACGGCGGCTGCCCAGGTCGCCAACGCTCCTCAGTGGCGCTCGCACTCTCGGGGAGGACGCCGTGGCCTTTGCGCTGCGCGGTTGCAATGCCCGCGTGAGGTCTATAGAATTAAGACCGAAATGGTCTTGTATTATCCGGAGTGCTGGGGATGATTCGCTTGAGCAGGCTGACGGATTACGGAATCGTATTGCTGAGCTACATGGCCACGCATCGGGAGCCGGCAATCAACGCGGCCGAGTTGGCGGCTGCTGTGCAGTTGCCGCTACCCACCGTGAGCAAGCTCTTGCGCCTGCTGGCCCGCGAGGAACTGCTCGTGTCGCAACGCGGCGTCAAAGGCGGCTACACCCTGGCGCACGCGCCCGAGGAGATATCCATCGCCGAGATCATTCGTGCACTCGAAGGCCCGATCGCTCTCACCACCTGTACGACCGCACCATCCGGCGAGTGTGAGTACGAGCCGCAATGCCCTGTGCGCAGGCCGTGGCAAAAGATCAACCGCGCCGTCCGCGATGCACTGGAGCAGATCACGCTCGCCGACATGTCCGGCGCAGCGGCACTGGGGCGTTACGTCATCAACCCATTTTCACGGCAGCCTGCGACACGTCCGGCGCGCCACCCGGCGGCGTGAGCCCTGGAGGAAACGCAATGCCCACCGCTGCAATGAGAGTCGAAGACCTCGTCAACCGCGAATACCAGCACGGCTTCTACACTGATATCGAAGCCGATAGCGTGCCCCGTGGGCTGAACGAAGATGTCATCCGCCTGATCTCGGCCAAGAAGCACGAGCCCGACTTCATGCTGCAATGGCGCCTCAAGGCCTACCGGCATTGGTGCGCGATGCGGGAGCCGACCTGGCAGAACGTCCACTACGCGCCGATCGATTACCAAGACATCATCTGCTACTCGGCCCCCAAAGCGAAGACGGATGGACCGCAGAGCCTCGACGAGGTCGACCCCGAGCTGCTGCGCACCTACGACAAACTCGGCGTCCCCCTGCAGGAGCGCGCGCTGCTCGCCGGAGTGGCGGTGGACGCCGTCTTCGATAGTGTCTCCGTCGCCACCACGTTCAAGGAGAAGCTCGCCGAGCTGGGTATCATCTTCTGCTCGTTTTCCGAGGCGGTGCAGCGCCATGCGGAGCTGGTCCGCAAGTATCTGGGTTCGGTCGTGCCCTACACCGACAACTTCTTTGCGACACTCAACTCAGCGGTCTTCAGCGACGGCTCGTTCTGCTACGTGCCGAAAGGCGTGCGCTGCCCGATGGAGCTGTCGACCTACTTCCGCATCAACGCCGCCAAGACCGGGCAGTTCGAGCGCACCTTGATCATTGCCGACGAGGGCAGCTCGGTCAGCTACCTCGAAGGCTGCACCGCACCCATGCGCGACGAAAACCAACTGCACGCCGCCGTCGTCGAGCTGATCGCGCTCGACAACGCACAGATCAAGTATTCCACCGTGCAGAACTGGTACCCGGGCGACAAAGAAGGGCGCGGCGGCATCTACAACTTCGTCACCAAGCGCGGCATCGCGCTCGGGGCGAACTCCAAAATCTCATGGACCCAGGTCGAGACCGGCTCCGCCATCACCTGGAAGTACCCCGGCGTCATTCTCAAGGGTGATAATTCGGTGGGGGAATTCTACTCGGTGGCGCTCACGAATCACCACCAGCAGGCGGACACTGGCACGAAGATGATCCACATGGGGAAGAATACTCGCAGCACGATCCTTTCGAAGGCCATCTCCGCCGGCCATGGCCAGAATACCTACCGGGGCCTGGTCAGAGTGACCAAGGGCGCCGCCGGCGCCCGCAACTATACGCAGTGCGATTCGCTGCTGATCGGTGACCGGTGCGGCGCCCACACGTTCCCGTATATGGAGGTGCGCAATAGTACGAGCCAGGTTGAACACGAGGCGACGACCTCGAAGATCGGCGACGATCAGCTCTTCTACTGCATGCAGCGCGGCCTGTCTGCGGAAGATGCCGTGTCGATGATCGTCAGCGGCTTTTGCAAGCAGGTTTTCCGCGAGCTGCCGATGGAGTTCGCCGTCGAGGCGCAGAAGCTGATGGGCGTCAGCCTCGAAGGCGCCATTGGGTGAGGCGCCGCGTCGTTTCAAAGGAGACCGAGGAAAGCATGAGCAACCAACCGATTCTTCAGATCCACAATCTGCACGCCACAGTCGGCGCCACTGAGATCCTGCGTGGCATTGACCTCACCGTCCGACGCGGTGAAGTGCACGCCATCATGGGACCGAACGGCTCGGGCAAGAGCACGCTGGCGCACGTGCTGGCGGGCCGCGAAGGCTACGAGATTACCGCCGGCACGGTGCGCTACCTGGGCCAGGATCTGCTGGCGCTGTCGCCGGAGGAGCGGGCGCGCGCAGGAATCTTCTTGGCGTTCCAGTACCCGGTGGAGATTCCGGGTGTCAGCAACAGCTACTTTTTGCGCACGGCGCTCAACGCGGTGCGCAAGCATCGCGGCCTGGAGCCGATCGACGCGATGGATTTCCTCGCCTTGCTGGAGCAGAAGATGACATTCGTCGAGATGGATTCGGCGCTGGTGAAGCGCTCCGTCAATGGCGGGTTCTCCGGCGGCGAGAAGAAACGCAACGAAGTGCTGCAGATGGCCGTGCTGGAGCCGACGCTCGCCATTCTCGACGAGACCGACTCGGGTCTGGACATCGACGCCCTGCGGGTCGTTGCCGCCGCCGTCAACCGCCTGCGCAACGCGGATCACGCGGTGATCGTGGTCACCCACTACCAACGTCTGCTGAATTACCTGGTGCCGGATATCGTGCACGTGCTACTGAACGGGCGCATCGTCCGTTCGGGCACGAAGGAGTTGGCGCTGGAACTCGAAGATACGGGCTACGCGGGATTGGAGCAGCATGCCGGTGCGGCTGCCTATGCATCATGACGGCGCCTCCACAACGATGAACTCCATCGACAGCTATCTCGCCAGTTTCGAGCGGGTGAACGGCAGCGTCCCGGCGTGGCTGACGACGCTGCGCCGCAACGCGATGCACCGCTTCGCTGACCAGGGGTTCCCCGGTACCCGGCTGGAGGACTGGAAATATACCGATGTGGCGCCGATCGCCAAGCTCCCGTTTCGGCTGGCGGCGGCGCTGCCGGTACGTGTCGCACGCGAGGTTATCGAGGCCGCGAGCTTCGGGGTGGGCACCCGATTGGTGTTCGTGAATGGTTGCTATCTGCCGGAGTTGTCTTCGACCGATGCGCTGCCCGCGGGCGTCCGGGTCACAAGCCTCGGCCGGGTGTTGGCGCACGAGCCCGATCTCATCGAGGCCCACCTCGCACGCTACGCCAACACAGCCCATGGCTTCACGACTTTGAACACCGCCTTCATTCAAGACGGCGCCGTCGTGTACCTGCCACAGCGCGCCATGGTGCCGGAGCTGATTCACTTGCTGTTCATCTCGCAGCCTCCTGGCGAGCCCCTCGTTTACCATCCCCGCATCCTCATCGTTGCCGGGGATGGCAGTCAGGCGACGGTGGTGGAGACCTATGTCGGCAGCGGCACCGGCGCCTACTTCACGAATGCGGTGACCGAGATCGTGGTCGGTGCGAACGCCGACATAACCCACTATAACTTGCAGCGCGAGAACGAGCACGCATTCCATGTAGCCACGATCGAAGCCCGCCAGGGGGTCGGCAGCCGCTTGCAATCGTACGCCGTCTCCCTCGGTGGGGCGTTGGTGCGCAGCGACATCAACACGCTGCTCGATGCGGAAGGCTGTGAGTGCAGCCTCGACGGCCTGTACATGGTTGCCGGCACGCAGCACGTGGACCACCACACGTCGATCGACCACCGCCAGCCGCGCTGCACCAGTCGGGAGCTGTACAAGGGCGTGCTCGACGGCAAGTCGAGCGGCGTTTTCAACGGCAAGGTCTACGTGCGGCCGCACGCGCAGCAGAGCGACGCCGGGCAGGTGAACAAGAACCTGCTGCTCTCCGACGACGCCACGATCGACTCCAAGCCCCAGTTGGAGATCTTCGCCGACGACGTCAAGTGCAGCCACGGCGCCGCGATAGGCCGCCTGGACGACGAGGCCCTCTTCTATTTGCGCTCGCGCGGCATCGACGCGGCGGCGGCGCGCGATCTGCTCATCGCCGCCTTCGCCAATGAACTGGTGGAACGCATGCAAGCTGCGCCGGTCCGCGCGCAGCTCGAGCGGCTGGTGTGGTCGCGCTTGCACGGAGCAGCGCCGGGCGGAGCATCAAGATGACACCGGGTCGGATAGCGTATATGTCAGAGTGGACTCGTATGCCATTCGACGTGCAACGCGTGCGCCAAGACTTCCCCATCTTGAAACAGCGGTTCTATGGCAAGCCGTTAGTCTATCTGGACAACGCGGCGAGCAGCCAAAAGCCGCGGGCGGTGATCGACGCCGTCAGCCGTTTCTATTCCGAGGACTACGCCAACATCCACCGCGGCCTGCACGCACTCAGCGAGCGCGCCACGCAGGCGTATGAAGGCGCGCGCGAAACGGTGCGGCAGTTCCTCAACGCGCCGACCGAGCGGGAGATCGTCTTCGTGCGCGGCACCACCGAGGCCATCAATCTGGTGGCGCAAAGCTATGCACGACCGCGCTTGCAGCCCGGCGACGAGATCCTGATCTCGGCGATGGAGCATCATTCGAATATCGTTCCCTGGCAAATCGTCTGTGCCGAGCGCGGCGCGCGGCTGAGGGTCGTGCCGATCACCGATGCCGGCGAATTGCGGCTCGATGTCTACGAAGAGCTGTTCGGGCCGCGCACCAAGCTGGTCGCCATGACGCACGTGTCGAACGTCCTCGGTACCATCAATCCGATCCGCGAGATCATCAACCTGGCGCACCAGCGGCAAATCGCTGTCCTGGTCGACGGCGCGCAAGCCGTCCCGCATCTCGCTGTAGATGTGCGGAACCTCGACTGTGACTTCTACGCTTTCTCCGGACACAAGCTGTACGGCCCCTCCGGTATCGGCGTGCTGTTCGGCAAAGCCGCGCTCCTGGAGGCGATGCCGCCGTACCAAGGCGGCGGCGACATGATCAGCTCGGTGACATTCGAGAACACGACCTACAACCGCCTGCCCTACAAGTTCGAGGCCGGCACGCCGCACATCGCCGGCGCGGTAGGTCTCGGTGCCGCCATCGAGTACGTCACCGCCATCGGACTCGAGACGATCGCCGCGTACGAGCACAAGCTGCTGGCTGAGGCGACGGCGCGCATGTCGGCGATCCCGGAGGTGCGACTGATCGGAACGGCGCAGGAGAAGACGGGCGTGCTCTCGTTCGTCATGGAGGGCATCCATCCGCATGACATCGGCACGGTGTTGGACCGCGAGGGCATTGCCATTCGCGCCGGACACCACTGCGCCCAGCCGGTGATGCAGCGCTTCGGAATCCCGGCCACGGCGCGCGCCTCTTTCGGCCTGTACAACACGCAGGCTGAGATCGACGCGCTGGTCGCCGGCATCCACAAGGTCCTGGAGGTGTTTGCGTGAGTCCCGAGCTGCGCGAGTTGTACCAGGAAGTGATCGTCGAACACAGCAAGCGGCCGCGCAACTTCCGGCGGCTCGAAGGCGCGCGTGTTGCCGAGGGCTACAACCCGCTCTGTGGCGACAAGGTCACTGTCTACGTGGACGTGCACGACGGGATGGTGAGGGATGTGGCCTTTCAAGGCTCCGGCTGCGCCATTTCTACCGCCTCTGCTTCGGTGATGACCGAGGTACTGAAGGGCAAATCCGAAGCCGAGGCGGGGCAGTTGTTTGAACGCTTCCATGCGCTGGCCACACGAGGACCGTCGGCCGCCGCGGCGGGATCGCTCGGCAAGCTCGCGGTGTTCGCCGGTGTGAGCGCGTTCCCCAGCCGCGTGAAGTGTGCGGTCCTGGCCTGGCACACGCTGCAGGCCGCGCTCAAAGGGGATGCGGCCAGCGTCTCGACGGAGTGAGCGGAACGGGATCGACGGAGTCGATGGTGCGTTACCAGGAAGTCGTCACCACACGGGACTGCGAGGTCGTGCAGATCCCGTCCGGCTATACGGTGCTCATCCCGGCGGGCGCTTCGGTGGTGATTACCCAGGCGCTCGGCGACAGCTTCACCATCGAGGTTCCGACCCTCGGTGGCCTGTATCGCGTCGCCGGCGCCGACGCGGACGCCATCAGCAAGGAACGCCCGGTGTCAGCGGACGAAGCTGCCGGAGCCGGGCCGGTGAGTGAGGCACGTATCTGGAGCGCGCTGCGCAACGTGTATGACCCGGAAATTCCAGTCAACATCGTTGAGCTCGGGCTCGTCTACGACCTGCGCATCGAGCCGCTGCCCGCGGGTGGCAGTCGCGTGCACGTGGAGATGACACTGACCGCGCCGGGCTGCGGCATGTGGCAGATCATCGCCGACGAGGCCAAGCGCCTGATCGAAGCGGTCCCCGGTGTGACCGAAGCCGACGTGCTGGTTGTGTTCGACCCCCCCTGGAATCAGCAGATGATGTCCGAGGCCGCGAAGCTGCAGCTCGGCTGTGATTGAGGGGAGCCGCCCGCTCGGTCTCCATCGCGCTTGTTATCGCCGCTCTCTTCCTCAGAACCCCCGTGCTTCTTTTTTGGCCTTCTTCGCGGCCTTCTTTTCCTTTGCGGTCTTGGCGGGTTTCTTCTTGGCGTCTTTTTTCCTGTCCATGCCTTTGCTCATGTCTTCGCTCCTTATGATGGAGGGTATTAGGCTATGCAAAACACTTCAAGCATTCCGAGGTGATCCTCGCCACCGGGGAAGGACGAGGCATGATCGGCCGGACTCACTGAAGCGGCTGGGCGAAGGTTTGGTCGCAATGGCCGCGGTCGAGCAATTTCAGGGGAGGATCTGCACTGATGACGGCGAGATCGTGCAGGACCTGAATCGCCGGAATCTGCGAGCCGAGGTCTTCGAGGTAGGGCGACAGCGCCATTCAAACCTCCAGCGACACCGGTAGGACCCGATCAGCGCGGAAGGCGGGGCTAGTCATCGGCGAGCCGTACTGACAAAGCGCCATTCGCCTCACGTCCACAGATACGGCCGAATCTCCACGAGCCGATGTAGGTTGCGCTGGTCTTCGGCGTGCCACTTCTCTTCCAACTGGAAGTGCTGGCGAACGGCGCGGTTGTAGGCGCCGTACTTTTTCCTGTCGTACGGCACGAGCCTGCGCATGGTGCTGTTTGGCACCGGCTCGAAGCACATCGGCGGCCGTTTGATCTGCTCGTCGTCCAGCGGACTCCGCCGCGCCGGCCGCGTCTTCCTCCACCAGCGGTACAGTGATGAAATCTCCCGCCAGGCCCGCGCATGCGTGGCGTCGTGCTTCCAATCGATTGTCTCCTCCGGACGCTCCTGATCGACGAAGTCCTGCAGCAACTGGAACGCCGCGTGTAGAAGGACCTCGTCCTTGTCAACCCAGCGTCCTTCCAACGAGCGGATTCTCAGAATCTTCATCGGTGGGTCGCTATCCCCGAGAGACACGCCGGGGTGCGGTGTGGGGCCGCTTCGGCCGGAGCGTCACCAGCTTCCTCCTCGACCGTCTTTCTTGCTTGCGGATGTCCTCACAGATTGCGTGGAGATCGTAATTGAACTCCTTCGCATGCTCCTCACGGATTTTCCGAACTTCCTCGACAATGGGGTCCTTCCACATGGCTAACCTCCCATGAGCTCTTCCGGCGTACAGATGATGGGCAGAACCAACCCCTCTGCTGAACACGTCGCACTCAAGTTCCACCGAATTTCCGCGTTGGCGATGTGCTTGCAGTTCCACGTCAGGAGATAGTCCATCCGGTGGACTGTCGCCACGGCAACATGAAGCGCATCCTCAGGGGCCTCCCGCGGGATTCCGCCGGATCTCGTCAGCCGCGCCGCCAGCGTTTCCGCTGCTTCGTCTACCTGAAGAACGGGAAGCCCTCTCAACAGCCGTAAACGCCGGCGCGCAACCCGAGCATCGCCCTTGGATGCCTCACGGACGACGAGTTGCGAGCAGTACGGCTTGAACTCGCCTCGCCGCTCCCGCCACCACTTGCGTGTAGTCTCCTGGTGCCCGGCAACGACCAGGTCTGTACTCCGCCGCGCAGCCAGGTAGCTGATGACGCTGGTCTCGATGTAGACTTTGTCCTTCACGGGTTCGCCCTGCTCATCCGGGTCTCCGCTACTGTATGCCGCACAGCTCGGCAGCCTTGCCGGAAGAAAGCCGGCCGAGTTCGTGGAGCTTGGCCGCCAGCAGAAACCGCGCCTGGTCGAACTCCTCCTTCCTCATCCCCATGTTCAGCAAGACATCATCGCCGTACCCGAACGTCAATTGGTACGTCATCCTGGGCTCCTCAGTAACCCATTAAACCACCAAGGCACGAAGACACCAAACCGGGGTAGTAGGAGCGGAGGTTCATGTTTGGATCGGTGTATTCGACTGCGAAGCCGAACACCTCCGGCGGCTTGCTGGAGGCCTTCACGTCACTGGCGCAGTCGGGGAACTTGGCGAAGGCGCGCTCGAACTCGTCGCCGGACGAGACGAGGCGCAGGCCCTGCTCAGGGCTTGGTCACTGCGCGGGCCTGCTGTTGCGCAGTACCGCCAGCGCCTCCGACACCTCCCGACCCTTTGCCTCAATCAGCGCGAGCAGTTCCTCCGGCGTTCGCGTGTCTTCGTGGCTCGGGGCGTGAGGATTCACCGCCTTGAGGTCGAAGCCCTTGTCCTCGATCTCCTTGCGGGTGACGGTCCAACTGCGCTCGCTGTCGCTACGCTCCGGCAACAGCCGGAAAAACTCTCCGAACTTGTCCAGCGTGAGCGGCGTCTTCTTGCCGACCTTTAAATCGGACAGATCGTAGTACCAGATGCGCTCGGTTGGGCCCGCCTTGGTGAAGAAGAGCAGGTCGGTTTTGCTGCTCCCGCCCGCAGCCGTGAACACACCCTGCGGCAAGCTGACGATGCACCAGAGGTCGCACGCATCGAGAAGCTTGCGCTTCGTTTGCACAAAGGCAAGTTCGTTGGTCCGAAAGAGTACGCCTTCGTCCAGCACCATGCCGCAGCGCCCGTCGGGCTTAAGGCTGTCGATCACGTGCTGGAGGAACAGGACCTGGGTTGCCCGGGTCTTGTACGCGAAGCGCGTCTGCGCGTCCTTGCCCTCCTTGCCGCCAAACGGCGGATTGGTCAGCACGACGTCGAACAACGCGGGGGCGTCCTGGAACAGCCCACCGTACGTCTCACTACCGGTGAGCGTGTTGCCGTGCCACAGCCGCGGTTCTTCGATCCCGTGCAGTACCATGTTGGCAAGCGCGATGGGGTAGATCAGGTTGTCTTTCTCGCGCCCGTAGAGGGCATGGCGCTTCAGCGTCTCCAGTTGATCGCCGGTGGCGTAGTCGCCGAGCGCGCCGCGCATGTGCTCGTATGCCTGCACGAGGAAGCCGCCGGTGCCACAGCACGGATCGTACACGGTATCGCCGAGCTGCGGATGCACCACCCGTACGATAGCCCGGATGACTTCACGGGGGGTGAAGAACTGGCCGCCGTCGTTGCCCTTCTCGCCCATCTTGAGGAGCAGCCCCTCGTACACCTGAGAGAGCGGGAACACGTGCGTGGGCTCGATGGCCTCGTCCTCGATCGCGTGCACCTTGTCCAAGACATCAAGCATGTTGCGCTCGGTATCGATGCGGACGCGTTCGACCCCCGACATGATCTCACTGATGATCTTCTGTTTTGCGGTCGCGTTCGGCCGCTCGCGCAGGCCCTTCAGGTACGGCAGCAGCTCGCCGTTTATGAAGGTGAAGAAGCTCCCGAGTGATCCGTCGTGCAGCTCTTTGCGTTTCCAGCCCCGCGGCTTCCCATCTGCGGCGGCGAAGAGCGAATCGTCATGCGGCGCCGCCCAGTCACACCAGCGATACGGGGCCTCGATGGAAGGCCTGAACTCCGCACCCACCGCTTCGGCAGCCTCGGCCTCGCGCGCCTCACGTTCGTCAAGGATTCGCAAGAAGAGAATCCATGTGAGCTCCGGGACGTACTGCATGGCGCCGGCGCAGTTCGACCGGCGCATGACGTCGCAGATACTCTTGATGGCGCTGTTAACGGACTGCGGCGTGGCCAGGCGCCTGGCGTTGCCGTTCGGCGAACCGTTCCTCGGACGGCGTTCTTTTTGACTGCTCACTACTCGGCGTCCCTGGAGCGCAGTCTCATGCGCGGGCGGCGGTTCCTGGTTCGGCGAACAGGTCGCGCAGGCCGCCGATCTTCGGCTGATCGCCCTTCAACAACCACCGAGTGAAGAACAGCACTTCGAGGTTCTCGATGGCCCCCGTGTGCGGATGGCGCCGGGCGACGACGTTGTAGGCAAGCTGCTCACTCTCCTGCTCCGGGTACGGACGGACCTTATTGATGTACAAGGTGTCGCCCACTTCGTCGTATTCGAACGTCAGGGGCGTTTCCATTCGAGTTCTCCTTTCGGCGGTCTGCCCGCCAGGAACGCCGTGACTATCCAACTGCGTGTATCGGGCGGCGGTCCTGAAACGACGGCAATCACCACATACTTACCGCCGCGGAGGTCATCATACCAGCGGAAGAACAATCGCGTGTGCGGATAGTCGCTGTCCGATCGGACCTCATCCGGGTCGGCGAGCGTGTGGCCAATGCAATCGCAGTGCTCGGGAAGAAGCTCCGGATGCTGTGCAGCGATGTGGCGCTCGCGTTCCTCGGTCAGCTCCACGTCACCATGCAGGTGAGGGCAAGGAAACCACGCCATCACAGCTCCCCACTGAATGCCTGGCGCAGCAGAGCGGCGGGGAGCGCCTTGATGGCGGCGAGCTGCGCCTCAAGGGCATCCCGCCCGCACTCCGCCGCGGTCAGTTGCTTGCGCACAGTGGCTGCGATCTGTTGCTGTTCGCGGAACGGCGGGATGCAGACCTGGAACTTCTTCACGGTTGGCACGTACACGGTCTTGTGAACAGCACCACTGGCGAGCGAGCGGATGTAGGCACGCGATGAGATCAACAGCAGGGCGAGGAGGCGTGGATCAAGCTGCGGCCCGCACACCCAGTTTACGAAGTCCTGGCTGGTTGCCATCGGCCGCCCCATGATAGTCACGAAGCCGACAGATGCAGTGCGCGAGAGGACGACCGTGCCGGCTGGCAGCACCCGGGCAGATGAGTTGGCAATGCCCTGCTCGTTCGTGTGTTCCAGCGTGTCGTAGGCGACCTTCCCGTCAAGGTTGCGAATGTCCGGAAGCGCGATCCAGGGGATGTCCCCACCCCACCATTCGGGCCGACCTCGGCTCGGGGTATGTCCGCTTTCTAGCCGCGCCACGTCGCTGAGCTGAGCCCAACACCAACCCTTCGGTTCTTTCGCCCGGTCGTGCCCGATGGCGAGCGGAACGATGTCGTGAAAGGCTCGGCGGAGAACCGCTCGCTCAAGCACTCCCTCTGCCGCCAGCTGCGCCTCAGCCGCGCCCCGCGCGCGCTCCACCGCCGCGATCTGCTCGCGCAGAATCGCCGCCATGCGTTGCTGCTCGGCGATAGGCGGCAGAGGTACGTCCAACCCTGATCCGATGCTAGGCCGAAAAGTCGTAGGGGCGGAAAGAAGTTTCAAAAACCCGGCAGGTGGGTCCTGAGGGCCTTGACAATTAGGTTAGGACAAGCTAGTAGGCTTGCCCATGA
>Ga0187884_10000574_pt1 | contig 36413 bp, 36 predicted proteins | sample June2016WEW_20_4_FD_132983 | JGI IMG/M metagenome (GOLD analysis project Ga0187884, IMG submission 132983) | Peatland microbial communities from SPRUCE experiment site at the Marcell Experimental Forest, Minnesota, USA - June2016WEW_20_40 | ecosystem: Environmental > Terrestrial > Soil >...
AAGAGCTTGAGCAGGAAAGGGCCTCTTCCCGGGCAGGCCTCCTACCACGCAACGTGCACAGACCTCAAGACCACGGGCTTGCTCAAGACTGAAAGCGCCGCGGCCCCTGTCAGGGTGACAGGCACGAGCTGGTTCGATCACGAATTCGGCTCAAACCAGCTCGCCGCCGAACAGGCAGGCTGGGACTGGTTCAGCCTCCATCTCTCCGATGGAAAAGACCTCATGCTCTATTTTCTGAGGCGCAGCGACGGCGCCATTGAGCCTGCGTCATCCGGCACGATGGTGGACCGGCAGGGAAAGAGCCGGCATCTGCCCCTGTCGGCGGTAAAAGTTGATGTGCTCGATCACTGGAAAAGCCCGCACAGCGGGGTTTCCTATCCAAGCCGATGGAGGATACGCATCCAGGATGAGGGCCTCGACCAACTTGTGTCGCCCCTCCTGCCCGACCAGGAGCTTGTAACTACGCGCTCAACGGGAGTCACCTATTGGGAGGGAGCAGTGGAAGGCAGGGGAACGTCGGAGAACCGCAAGGTCACCTGTCTCGGGTACGTGGAACTGACCGGCTACGCCCGGGGACTGGGCGGACTGTTTTAGGGCCTGCTCGATTCCCGTGGGTTGAGATTCTCTCTTCCCCTCGTTCGCCCCTTTATCACGTCAATTCACCAGTAAGTAATACCCGACCGCCCTTTCCAGTCAGGCTCAAACCGGTCCTCGAAGTAATTCTCCAGCTTATGGAGGAGTCTTTTCCAGCCTGTGTTGTATTCGTACGTCAGCATGTCTTCAAGGAAAGGGACGACCTCGCCCAGTTTATCCTTGGGCAAGTAGGCCCTGGCGCCGAGGTCATGGGATTTCTTGAGTGCTTCGGGCGTCAGGGCATGCGCGGTCAGCATAGCCACCTTAAAGTTCCGGTTCACCGCCAGCTCCAGGAGGTCGAAACCACGGACACCCATGATATCCAGCACGACAACCCCGTACTCTTTCGATCGCAGCAGCTCCGCCGCCGTTTCGTAAGTCGTTGCCTTATCGATCGTGCAGTCAGGGCAGGCCGCATGGATCTCGTCCTCAAGCACGTGAAGCACATCCGCTTCGTCATCAACGATCAAAATACTCTTGCCTTTCAGAATCGAATCACCCATAGATCCTCCTTTGCACTCTCTTTGTCCTACACGTGAAACATACACCTTTTTCTTGCTCTCCGTCAATGAGTGATTCAAAAAAAAGCAAAGACTTCCGGTGGTGCGATGGGTTACTATGAGGGAAAAGATTTGGAGAAACCCATGGAAGCACTCATACTCAACGGCAGCCCCAGAGGGTCGAGGGGTGTCACGGGCAAGCTCCTGCAAAGCCTGGCGGACGGGCTTGTTGCGGGCGGAGCGTCGATCACCGGATTCAGGGTGGCAGAGATGCATATCGGGCCTTGCAGCGCATGCCTGTCATGCATGCATAAACACCCGGGGGTATGCGTACAGAAAGACGATATGGAACAGATATATGAAAGGCTTAAGGTTTCCGAGCTGCTTGTCCTCGGCACCCCGGTCTATACGGATACTATGACGGCCCAGATCAAGGCAGTGATGGATCGTTCGGTCTGCTCTCTCCAGCCGTTCCTGACGAAGGACCGGGCCGGCAGGATCAGACACTCCCGCTGGTGGAACATGCCCGCCAAATTCCTCCTTGTCGCCACATCAGGTTTTCCGGAAGCCGAGACCTTCAACCCGCTTATCGCCACCGTCAAGGCCCAGGCGGCGAATATGAACTCCGAGCTCATCGGCTGCGTCTGCGTCCCGGGATCTATCGCCCTGCAAGCGGAGCCGTCGAAAATGGCACATCACCTCGAGTTGCTTTCCCGCTTAGGGAGCGCCATCGCACGGACGGGCGAAGCGGACCGGGAGCTCCTGAGCGCCCTCAATACCCCGCCCCTGACCGTCGCAGAATACCTGACGACAGCGGCTTCCTACGAAACATGGTGCAGAAGGAAGCTGGGCGCTGCCGCAAGGTTCTCGAGATAGTCGAGGAATTCAGGATTGGCGTCGTACGTCTTCGATGCGAAGATACGGACCATCTTGCTCATGAATCTCGCGAAAGGAAGATCGTTCCTACGTATGTGCTCTTTCTTACATCCACCCCCACGGTCTCCGTTTTGTGGCCCGCGTGCTCTATCCGGATTATATGTCGGCCGCTGTTTTCTTCGATATTGTCAAACCGGAAATCCCCGAAGGCATCCGTAGTCTGCGATGCCAGCCGCCCTTTCCCGTCGCTCGCGAGGCTCACCCGCGCCCCTTCTACGCATTCCTCCCTGCTTTCGATGCGTGTGGCCACGCTCCCGCCAATGAAGCAGTGGGTGTAGCGGTAGAGATGCCGGTAATAGACCCTGGGCCCGGTTCTCTTCTCCGGTGAGAGCACACGGAGGTCCTGGGCCGCGGCAAGGGCTTCCATCCCGGCCGGCTCGAGGAGGTGCATGGTCAGGGCGCCCGTGGGGCAGGACTGGATGCAGCGCGTCTTGTCCCATCCCCTGTCCAGGAGGTGGGCGCACATCGTGCACTTCTGGGGCGTGTCTGTTTCCGCGTTCCAGACGACTGCATGGTAGGGGCAGGCCTTTGCCACCTGCGTCTGCCCCTTAGCCTTGAGAGGATCTATCATTACGATGCCGTCCGGCCTCTTATAGACTGCCCCGTCCTTGGCCGCTTTTGCACATGGCGGGTCCGCGCAATGCATGCAAAGGAGAGGCAGATAGGCCACATCGATCATGGGGTACTCCCCTCTCTCCCTGGCTTCTATGCAGATCCAGGAGGGGCCGGTATTCGGCTGAGGGCCGGCGTAGCCGGGCCAATCGTTGCCCACGTGCTCGTCCTTGCACGCCAGAAAACAGTTGTTGCAGTTTTCACATTGCGCGACGTCGATGACCAGATAGCGCTCTTTCATGGCCGCCTCCATTTCTCTATCTGGACGAGGCATGAGTTTGCCGCGATGCTGTGGGATTTCTTGATGATGGGACGGCTCGGGGTCAGGATGTTCATGCAGCCTCCGCGGTCCGGGGATGAGCCCGGTTCGCCGATAGGGTCGTACACGGCGGAGCCTTCGTAGGAATGGACGGTCCCCGGCCGGACCCGCTCAGTGATTCGGGCCGCGCAGATGACCGCCCCCCTGTCGTTGAAGACTTTGACGAGTTCACCTTCCCCGATCTCGCGGGCCTCTCCGTCCTTCGAGTTGATCCGTACGATCCAATAGTAGTAGCCGTCGATGCGCGTCCTGTGGTCCTTGATCTCGTTGAGCCAGCTCTGCTTGCCGTCCCCCATCGTATGAAAGCTGTAGCGTGGATGAGGCGTGATAAGCTGAAGGGGGTACCGGTCGTAAAGCTCCTTGGTATGGTGCCCTTCCCAGGCAGGGATGTACTTTGTCATGACGGGCCGTTCGGGGTCGTCCGGGTCGTACCGCTTGAGGCTGGAACAGACAAACTCGAGCTTGCCTGATTGGGTTTGGAGCCCCCTGAAAGTCTGCTCCGTATAGTCCGCAGGGAGCGGCGCTATCTCCGGCGTATCCTTCAGCCTGTCTTCGGCGAAGGCCCTGAAGGAGACGGGTGCCCTTTCCTCTTCTTTAGGAGCAGGGACAACATAGTACCCCTTCTTAAGGAAGTCCTTCCACGAGATCGCCCCGGGCAGGTCAGTCGCGTCAAAGAGCCTCTTGCACCAGTCGAACTCGGTGATCCCCTCGGAGAACATCGCTGAAAAACCGAGCCTCTTGGCGAGGTCGAGGAAAATCCGGAAGTCGGATCTGGACTCGCCCAGGGGCTCGATGCACTTGTGCTGGATAACCGCCACACGGTGGTTGCACTGGTTGAAGCTGTGCTGGATGTAGCCGCCGCAGTTTGCGAATTCGCTGATGTCCCATCGCTCGAAATTGGTGCAGGCGGGCAGGATGACGTCGGCGAACCGGGCTTCGCCCTCGAACCAGATGGACTGGTTCACGACGAATTCCAGGTTGGAGGAGCGGTACATCCGGGCATATCTGTTCGTATCGCACATAGTGCCCATGTGGGAGCCGCCGTACTTATAGTACATGCGGACGGGCGAATACCCGGGCGCCGGGTATTCGTACCGGCGGAACTGGCCTTCGATGGTCTTCGAATCCGTGAAATAGCCGTGGGTATGGCCTTCCAGAATAGCCTCGGGTATGCGGAGTCTCGGAACTTCCTGGTAAACCGTGTTCGCCGAGGCAAGCTGGGGCATGCGCTGATAGAGGGCAACGCCGAGCGCCGTGCCTGCGATGTCGCCGGAAAGCCCGCCTTCCGCATACCCGGGGAAATAGAAGCCCGTGTCTATGGGCGTCCCCTGCTGGGCGCTGCCCATGTTGATGCCGGGCTTCCCTAGTCCCTGCATGGCCATGAGGCAGACCATGGAGCGCGCCCACTCGTTGCCCGTTGCATCCCGGCAGGCGCCGCCGAAACCGGAGAGGCCGCCCGCTGCAAGGTATGTCTTTCTTCGGCCCCAGAGCCGCGCGAGGGCCCGCACGTCTTTCGCTGGAATGCCTGCTTCATGCTCCTGCCATTCCGGTGTCTTGGCAATGCCGTCCTCCTCCCCCAGGATGTACGCCTTCCATTGATCGAAGCCTACGGTCCGGTCCGCCACATAAGCCTTGTCGTAGAGGTCTTCCGTGATCCATACATAGGCGATGGCGAGGGCGAGGGCGTTGCCGGTGGCCGGCCGGGGAGCGAGCCACTTGCCGCCGAAAAGCGCTGCGGTGTGGTTGTAGAACGGGTCGATGTGCACCATGGCGATGCCCAGCTCTTTGAGCCATTGCCGCCGCACGGTGCCTTCGAATGCCGCATAGACGCCGCCCGTCGCCTCGGGGTCGCTCGACCAGAAGACGACCATCTCGCACTCCTTGAGGCAATCCTCCACGGTGCCGTAGCTCTCCGGCGCGCCGAGGTGCATCGACTGCCCCCAGTGGTGCATGGCGCCCCAGTACCATCCCTCCCAACTGTCCGGATTGTGGCCGACCGGGGTCCAGCCGATATTATTGAAGAACCGGAGGCGGGCGCTGAGCCAGTAGCCCAGGATACCCCACAGATGATGGGAGCCGCTTCCGTTCAGGATGGCGCCGGGCCCATGAACGCGCTTGACCCGCTTGATCTCGTCGGCCACGATGTCCAGGGCCTCGTCCCACGTGATGCGCTCGTACCCTGAAATACCACGGTTTTGCGGGTTCCTGGCACCATTCGCATCGAAGTCGGTCCGCTTCATGGGATAAAGAAGGCGGTCAGGGGAGTAGATCATAGACTTGAAGACCTGCGTGTGGGGGGAGATGGTGGTCTGTCTGGGCGGTGTGAACGACCGCCCCCGTGCGGATACGGTCCACGAGGGCGCATCTTTGCCGTCGAACTCGATGGGCGTTATGCGGACGATCCGCCCGTCCCGCACATAGACGAAGACAGGCCCTCCGTTCGAGTTCGTGGTGTAGCGCATCTCGCCGTCGCCCATGTCCGTCCCGTATTGGACGCCCGCATTGAGCATGAGGCTCAGTGTCTCCATGAACCAACTGCTCAGCTCTTCGGGTCCTTCGAGGCCCATCTGGAAGCTCTTCATGGCGTTGATCGTGGCGAGTTGATCCCTGGGAGGGACGAGCACGCTTAAGGCGCACCGGGAGCTGCCGAAGATCACCGTCACGTCGGGGCTTTCGTGCACACCGCTCCGGGAAGAGACCTCTCCGCCTTTCAACGCGTAGTACCTGCCCTTCGAGCGGTCTTTCAGACGTATCTGGACGACGAAGTCCTTCTCCCCGAGACGGGCTTTGAAGAAGGGGTATCTCCGAGCAGTCCTCCCGAACATCCAATCAAGGCCAAGGAGGAGCACAGAGAACATGAAATCGGCAAGGGTCTTTGATCTGGCCAGTCTGCTCACGATCGCATTCATCACGCAATCTCCATTTCTTGATGGCCGATGCCTCGGTGCGGACGGTGCCTTCTTCCGGTCCTTAAGGCGCCCTTCCCGTCCTGACCGAAATCATGATCCAACGAGTGCGCGGATGGGCCGCTATTCTTCGGGCAAGGCCCACCAAACCCTGGGGCGACAGGAGCATGATGAAAATGAGGATGATCCCCTGGATCAGAAGGCTGTATCCCGCGTATCTCGCGAGGAGAAAATAGAGGAAGACCACGACGACGGTGCCTACCATAGGCCCTCCCTCCGTCCGAATGCCGCCTATGACGGTTGCGAGGAGGATGGTCATGGTCCACTTCACGTTAAAGGTGGCCGACGGTTCTATGTAGCCTTGATAGAGGTAATAGACAGCGCCCGCAAGGCCGGTTATGGCAGCGGCGATGACGAACGTATACAGCTTGAGCCTGAATACGTTCACGCCCGAACTCGCGGCGCACCGCTCATTATCGCGGATGGCAGCGAGACCCAGGCCCAGCCGGGACTTCAGGATGCCCCTCAGGAGCAGGACGGAGCCGATCGCCACGAGCAGGGCAAGCCAATAGATGCCCTGGGAGGAAAGGCCTCCGATCCCCTTCACCATATAACCCGCTCCCGCCCCCTGCATCTTCCCGCCTACCGGCCGCCACAGGTAGAAGACCATCCTCAGGGCCTCGGGCACGACGAGGGTGCCGATGGCAAAATAGACCCCGCTCAATCTGAAAACAGCGACGGAAATGACAAGGGCAAAGAGGGCCGCCACAAGGGCCCCACCGGGCAAGCCTATCCACCAGGGAACGCCGACCCAGGTGCCGACGGTCATGGCATAGCCGGCAAGCCCGAGAAACGCGGGCTGACACAAAGAGATCAATCCGGCATACCCCGCAAGGAGGTTCCACATGTTTGCCATGGCGAAATAGATGAGAAAGAGAAGCAGGTAGAGCAGCCAGCTCTCGGGAGCGCCTATCAGGGGCAGCGCCGCAAGAACAACCACGACGATGGCGGCTATAATCCCGGTTGTTCTCTCCTTCGATCCTTTCTGTCCCATGATGTTTTTACCGTCCAAACAACCCTTTAGGCCGTATCGCTAGTATCAGCAGCACAAGAACGTAGACAATGAGCATCTGAGAGGCGGGACCGAAGAGATAGCCTCCCATGGTCTGAAAAACACCGAGGATGATGCCGCCGAAAAAAGTCCCCAGCATGCTGCCGAGGCCGCCGATAACGACCGTTCCGAAAGCGATCGTGAGAAAAGAGATCCCCGAGGTAGGGGTAAAAGGGAAGGTCATGCCAAGAAAAGTACCCGCTACGGCCGCGGACCCCATGGCAATGGCAAAGGCGTAGCCATAAACGCGGTTTGTGTTTATCCCCATCAACTGGGCCGCCCTCTTGTCCTGAGACGCGGCGGTGATTGCCCTTCCCATGTACGTCTTCGTGAGGAATGCCCGAAGGGCGAGCATAACGACAATGCCGGCGACGAAGTCGAGTAGGTACGAGACAGGAAACTGCCGCTCACCTACAAAAAAACTCATGCGTGAGTATGACGTATTGAGACCCCGCGATAGGGGGGTCCACAGGATCTGGTTCAGATTCTGAAGGACAAGGGAGATGCCGAAGGCGATGATGAGGGGCGTCTCGGAGGAGACGGCAAAGCCCTTGCCGAGGAGATACCGCTGAATCACGAATCCCAGGACGAACATGAAGGGTATGGAGATAACGAGCCCTAACACAGGATCAAGGCCCAGATACGTAAGAAGGGCATACGCAATATAGCTCGACAGGATGACGAGATCCCCGTGGGCGAGGTTGATCAGCCTCATCACCCCGAAGATCAGGGAGAGGCCGAGGGCGATAAGGGCGTATAGTCCGCCCAGCATGATGCCTATTATTAGGGGGGTGATAACGTCGCCTGATCCCATCCCCATCATGTCACCTCGCACGCATCGATGCCGAAATAAGCCTTTTTCACCTCGGCGTTATCGCGAAGGTCCGCCGCAGTCCCGCTCAGGGCAACGCGGCCCGTTTCGAGTATGTAGGCCCTATCCGCCTCCTTTAGTGTCCGGTGCACGTTCTGCTCGACGAAAAGCACCGTAATGCCCCTCGCCCTGATTTTCGCGAGGGCCTTGAAAATCTCGTCCACCACGATAGGGGCGAGACCGAGGGACATTTCATCGATAAGCATCAGCTTCGGGTCGGCCATAAGGCCGCGACCGATGGCGAGCATCTGCTGCTCGCCGCCACTCAGGGTCTTTGCCACCTGCCTCTTCCTCTCTGCGAGTTTGGGGAAAAGATCGGTTACCGTCTTGAGATTCTCCGCCCGTTTCCGTCTGGCACTGCCCGCGTAAGAACCGATGATGAGGTTGTCGAGCACGGTCATGTCTGAAAAAACGCATCTTCCCTCCGGTACCTGCGTGATGCCCAGTTCCACGATCTGATACGGATCGAGCCCCCCGATATTCTTTCCCTGGAACTCGATGGTCCCTTTTGTCGGATGAAGGATACCGGAGATTGCGTCAAGGAGCGTCGTCTTACCGGCGGTGTTGGCGCCGATGAGAGCGAGCATCTCACCTCGCCTCACCTCGAGTGACACGTTCCACAAAGATTGAAACGTGCCGTGGAATACGTCGATGCCATCGATCTTGAGCACTATGTCGTCAATCATGATTTTTCGATTGATCACGCACCGAAATAAGCCTCCATGACCTTCGCATCGCACATCGCCGCACCGGGTGGGTCCTCGCAAATCTTCACGCCCTTGTCGATGACGACTATCTTGTCTACCGCGTTCACGAGCACCCGCATCACGTGCTCGATGATAATGACGGTGATCCCCATGTCGCGTATGCGGCGAATAGTTTCCAGGATCCTGGGAATCTCCCGCTCCGTGGTGCCCGCCGCCACTTCGTCCATCAAGAGGAGTTCCGGTTTCCTGGCCAGCGCCCGGGCAAGCTCGAGCTTCTTCAGAGAGAGGATAGGCAGGTTTCCGGTGAGGGTATCTCTGTGCTCCCTGAGATCGACAAGCGCGTATATGTCCTCATCCTCCATCTCCGTCTCGGCGACGGTCTTCTTGAGACCTCTGCCAAAGACGGCCGGCACCAGCAGGTTTTCCCGCACGGTAAGGGTGACAAAAGGCTGGGGAATCTGGTACGTTCTCCCGATGCCCAGATGGCATATTTTATGGGCGGGCAAACCCGTGATGTCCCGGCCCTTGAATCTGACAGCGCCGGCATCCGGGGCGTATTCCCCGGCAATAATGTTGAGGAGGGTTGTCTTGCCCGCGCCGTTCGGACCCATGAGGCCCACCACAGCGCCCCTTTCCACCTCGAAGGTCACGTCGCGGAGGGCGGTCAAACCGCCGAAATGTTTGGTTACCCCCCTGACAGAGAGTATCGGATCGCTCATGCCGTCCGTTCCAGAATCATGGATGGGGGCGCAAGCGCCGGCCTCGCACGCCCCCATCCGTTGAATGATCAGTAGGGTTTCGGGAACATGGGCTGGGCCGTGGCCGGCACAAAATCGTGCTTGGAGAAAACGATCTTCAGATCCCATTTCTCCGGCGTGTCCGCCTTGAACCATTGCCCGAACATGAGCGGGCCGCGGCTGAACTGATTTTCGTCAAACTTGACCCGCTGGCAGATTGTCGGCAGGTCTGTCTGGGCAAGGGCCGCGTTCACCTTTTCCGTATCGAGGGTTCCAGCTCTTTGAATGGCGTCGACCAGAACCTGCACGGAGCGATATCCGGGACCGATCGCCCGGTTGAGGGGTTGTTTCTTTTCCTTGAGCCATCTCTCTGCGAGTGACGCAGGCGTTGTGCTGCCGAAGCCGGGCGAGTCCTTCATGGACGGGTCCCACCAGACCTCCGTGCTGACGCCCAGCGGGAGGTCGCCTCCCCAGGCCGATATATCTTCGAAATAGAGGGCGCCCCTGCCGATGGAGACCATTTTCGGCTTGAACCCGAGGGAGTTAGCCTGCTTCCAGACGGCGCCGAAGAACGGCCCGGGGCAGTTGCCCCAGAGTATCTCCACCTTTGCGTCTTTCCAGGCTTTGATAGTGGAAGAAAAATCCGTTGTCTCCAGGGGGATGAGCCCCAGGTTCTTGTCCAGGCCTATGACTTCATAGCCCACCTTCTTCAGGGCCGGACCGAACAGGGTGTACCAGCCTCTCCCATCCGGATCGTCCGAACAGATGATGCCCACCTTCTTGTTCGTCCGCCCCCCGAAGAGATCGAGCATGGCCATCCACGTGTCCACAATCGTGTACCCGGGTTTTGCCCGGAAGTCTCCGGCCGGGGCCGGGCTCACTATGGCAAACAAGCCCGTGGCCCAGGTATGCGGCCACTTTGTAGGTGTCTCCTGCCTCATCGCAGCCCAGGGCTCTTCGGGTCCCGTCGAGGTAACGTAGATGACGTTATGCTTCTCCGCTGCCTGGGATACGCCGGGGTGCATGGGCGGCGGCTCATCTCCGCTCACGATGAAATTGACCTTGTCCTGCACAATCAGGCTCTCGGCCAACGATCCTGCCTTGTTCGGATCACTCTCATTATCGACTATGACCAGCTTGATGGGTATCTTCTTATCTCCCACCTTAACTCCGCCTTGCTGGTTGATGTCGTCTACGGCGGCCTTAATGCCGAATACACCGCCCAGGCCGAAGGCCGCGTACATGCCCGTCTGGGCCTGGACAACACCCACCTTGATCTCGCTCGCCTCTTTCTTGCCGCAACTCACGGCAAAGAGACCCGCCAGCATCAGCACCCCTATGAAGAAGCATCTCTTTTTCATACGTCCCTCCCTTTTTTTCTGTTGCTCTTCTACTGCCCCATCTCCCGTTCAGGTTCAGGTCTTTCTCCGCGTTCTTCGATCCGCCTTTGCCAGTTTCGTGCATCCTTCCTCTCTACCCTTCCCCTTTTCAAATGGCCTGACTTCGCGCATATCACGCATCAGCCTCCTAATAGGCCACCTTATCCCTGCCCTTCAGCCCCAGTATGGCCCGTGCCTCATCGGGCGTGGCGATCTCCCTGCCCAACTCGCCGGCGATCCTCACCACCTTTGCTACGAGTTCCGCATTGCTCCGGGCCAGAACACCCTTGCTGACGAATATGTTGTCTTCGAGTCCCACCCTCGCATGACCACCCATGATGATGGCAAGGGTGTCGAGGTTGAATTCGGCGGGGTACCCGGCCCCGATAACGGACCATTTGTAATTCTCCGGACCGAAGAGGCGGTCGGCCGTATGCTTCATGTGGATAACGTCCTCAAGGGCAGAGCCGATGCCGCCGAGGACGCCGGTAACAAACTGGACCCATATGGGGAAGTCGAGGAGCTTCTGCCTGATGAGATAGCGGATGTTGTAGAGATGGCCCACGTCGTAGGCCTCAAGCTCCGGCTTGGTGCCATTCTCCCTCATGGCCGTGCAGAAATACTCCATGTCGGCGAAGTTGTTGCTGAAGATGTACTCCTTCAGACCCAAAGCGAATTCCTTCTCCCACGGGTACTTGTAGTCCTCGTCCTTGTAGCGTTCGACAATCGGGTGGATGGAAAAGTTCATGGAACCGGCGTTGAACGTCGCGAGCTCGGGTTTCAGGTTCGGCACGACACGGACCCTTTGGGCGGCCGTCATACCCGTGACTCCCCCTGTGGTGACGCATACGATCACGTCGGCCCGGGCCTTGATGCCCGTTGCAATCTCCCGGTAGACATCGGGTTCTGTAGTCGGCTTCCCCGTTTCCGGGTCCCGTGCATGAATGTGCACCGAAGCAGCCCCGGCTTCTGCCGCCCTTACTGCATCGTCTATAATCTGCTGGGGCGTGAGCGGCAGATGGGGCGTCTGGACGGGCAAGGTGATGTTGCCTGTCAGAGCGGCGGTGATGATCAGCTTATCCATTGCAGCACCTCTTCACCGGAATTTGCAAATGCGGGACCGGGGCCTGCGACAAAAGGCGCTTCCCATGTCCCCTCCTGTCCTTAAGACGACTCATGGGCGCGCCGGGTCCAGGCAATGAGATGCTCCAGCAACTGCTTCCTGCTGCGCTCAATGCTCTGCTCGCTCCATTCTTGAAATCCTCTGCCGGTTTTGAACCCCAAATCCCCCCTCTCCACTTTGTCCCTCAGTACGGGCGCCGGCTCGACGGAGCGGTCCAGGTGGCGCAGGATGTAGTCGTGGATCTGGAGCGTCAGGTCGAGACCTACCATATCTGCGGTTTCCAGAGGGCCAAGCACGGGAAGCCTGATGCCGAAGCCGTTCTTGATCACCTCGTCGACCGTGGCCGCATCCGCGATGCCCTGATCCACAATGGAGATCGCCTCCCGCCACAGGGCATGCTGGAGCCTGTTGCCGACAAACCCCGGCACGTCTCTCCGCACCCTGACCGGGTGCTTGCCTGCCTTTTTCAGTATGTCGTAGACAGAGTCCACCGCCTCCGGCGAGGTGCCGGCCCCAGGCACAACTTCAACGAGAGGAACGAGGTAGGGCGGGTTCCAGAAGTGGGTACCCACGATCCTCTGGCGATTTTCGGCCCTGGCCGCTATTTCCGTGATGCTTATAACCGACGTGTTGGTAGCGAGGATGGTCCCGGACGGGCACATGGCGTCCAGGCGCCGGAAAAGCTCCTGCTTCAGGTCGAGCCGCTCGGCGACGGCCTCGATCACGAGACTCGCATCCGCGACCGCCTCTTCCAGCCGCAGGGTCGTCTTTATCCTGCCAAGGGCCGGCTCCACATCCTCTGCCCTGCCGATGCCGTTATCCGCAAGGAGGGCGAGGTTAGCACGGATGCCCTCACGGGCCTTAACGAGTATGGCTTCGTCCACGTCGGTCAGGGAAACATGCCATCCTTTTCCGGCGAAGATCTGGGCGATCCCGTGCCCCATCAGGCCTGCGCCGATCACCGCTATGCGTTCCGCACCCGCCATAGGTCTCCTTTAGCCGGCCGTGTAGCCGCCGTCTACATAGACGATGGAGCCCGTCATCCAATCCGAGGCCCTGGAGGACAGGAAGATCACCGTGCCGATGAAGTCTTCCGGCTCCCCCAGCCTCCCGATGGGCACGCGACCGAGGAAGGTCTTATGCACGGCCGGGTCGTCGTAGATCCACTGGGTCAGCTCCGTCCGGAAGACCGCGGGGGCGATGCAGTTGACGTTGATCTTGTGCGGCCCGAATTCACAGCCGAGCGTCTTGGCGAGGAGGTGGACGGCCGCCTTCGACGGACAGTAGCCCGTGTAGCGGCTCAAACCGAGAAGACCGCGGACCGAGCCGACAAGGATCATCTTGCCGCCCTTTGCCCGGGCTATCATGGCTTTGCCGGTCTCTTTGCAGAAGAGATAGGTGCCCTTGACGTTCGCGTCCATGATCATCTGCCATTCGTCGGCGGACTGTTCATAGATGGCGCCGGGCTTGTTCACCCCCGCCGCAGTGATGAGAATATCGATACCCGCGAAGGCATCGACAGCAGCCTGGACAACCCGGGCTACATCCACCTCCTTGGTGGGTTCACCAGCCAGACACGCCTTGGCGCCCGTCTGCCTGGCGCATTCTTCCAGCTTGGAGAGCGTGCGGCCCGTGATCACCACCTGGGCCCCCGCTGCGGCTAGGGCGGAGGCTGCCGCCTTGCCGAAGCCGCCCGTGGCGCCGGTGATGAGGGCAACCTTGCCGGTGACATCGAATAGGTCTTGTATGGTCTGTTTGTTCATGGGCGCCTCTTTAGTCGGGATAGTTGATGACGACGAGCATACTTGCGGGCATGTTCGTCCTGTTGACGATCGCCCGTTGTTCCCCGGGGCCGATAAAGATGGAGTCCCAGGGTCTGAGGGTGATCTCCGTATCCGGCGTAACGATGGTCACCTCGCCTTCGAGCACGAAATAGACCTTGTCAGTGGGCGTGGCACCCATCTCCGCGCCACCGCCCGGGAGGAAATGGGAAAGACCCATCCAAAACTTCTTGGCCCCCGTCTCCTCCTTCCCGTGGAGTCGCATGGCAGTCATGTTGAAGTGGCCCGCAGCCTCGTATGGCTTTACATCCTTGATCTCCACCTTTTTCATCGTTCCCCCCCATTCCTTATGTGGTGCCGTACTTGTATATCCGATCCGGTACCTGATTCATCTCGTCTTCGTCGATCATGGCCACGAGTCGCACGATCGAGCCATCGCCCATGTACCATCGGATGGGGAATCCGGAGATGGTCACCCGCTTGCCCACAACCTTGGCAATGTCCCCGCCCACGTTCTCCCAACCAAGGATGCCATTCCCCAGCAGCAGGTTGTGGCAGGGCTCCCATTCCGGGAAATCATCGATCACCCGCCTTCCCGTCTCTTTCTCGTACTGCTGACAAATGTCAGGGCGAATAGGTCCGGTACCGTGGGGGCCGATGGCAGTGAGGAGGGGATGGTCCAGGGCCTGTTGATCGACGCCGACCGCCTTTACCCCTTTCTTCACGAACCATTCTCCCGCATCCCTGCCGAGTCCTGGGGATTCGAGGAAATACTTCTGGTTGTCACCCCAATACTTGTTCCACCCCGTATGAATGATGACGATGTCGCCCGTTTCGATCTTCGGCGTTGCCTGTTCCAGGTCTTTTGCCGTGATGAGCTCCCACTTCTTCTTCGGAATATCTACCACCACTCCCGTGCCGTAGTAGCAATCGAGGGGGATCTCATGGGTGTACCTGAGGCCCGCGATAACGTGCGCAGGAGAGTCGGCGTGGGTAGTGCAGTGCATGACAGTCGTCACCGTCTGGGACAGGACCCCCGATTTTGCCATGTAATGCTTTCTTTCTATCTTTACGTCTTCAAAGTACGGCCACAGCGGGCATTTATCCCCGAAGGGATGACTGAGATCCACAAGCTTCATCTTTCCCATTTTTCTCCACCTCCAAGGTCTTCATTTGACGGGCTATTCTCACTCTTTCGTCCCTTGTGCGCGAGCGCACTGCCCGCCTTCGGCGTCCCTGTGCGCAAGCGCCCCGTCCGCCTTTTCCGCATGACGCGGGCCGGACATCCGCTCATCCCCATCCTGATTCCCCGTCCACCCCCTCCTGCCGCAGCTCCTGCACTAAATCAAACCCCTTGGCCGAAGAGACCCTGAGAAATCTGATGTCAGGGGCTTGGGCAGCCAGATCCATCAGCGCCAGGACCTTCCGAAAGTCATCGGACCGTATGTGGTTGTGGAGCGCCTCCGGGGAACTCCACTCTTCTATGAGGATGAAGTCGCCGGGGGTGGAGAAGTGGCTGTAAAGCTGAACGCTCCTGCAGCCCGCCCTGACCGACACCGGCCCCCTGTACGATTCGAAAAGATCGATGACATGGGACGTCAGGTGCAAAGGCACGCTCAACCGAAGGGTCACAATCAGCATCCGCGGTTCCGTCTCCTAATGCAGGATTCGAGGCTGGACGTTATCTCCCTATTCAAGAGCCGGGCCAAACCGGACATGGGGACCTGGAACCTCGCGATGTACCGCCAATACACGGTTTTTTGTCTGGGCCTTCGTGGTGGATTTCCGAGACCTTATTGAACATACGCGATATACCGCGTTTTTCGCAATAGGCCGTCACTCTATCCCGGTCGTCTGATGCCCAGTTTCTGCATCCTCGAGCGGAGCGTCGATTCCTTGAGGCCAAGCACCCGGGCAGCTCCCTTTTTTCCACTGACGCGCCATCCCGTGCCTTCGAGCGTCTGAACGATGTGTTTCCTTTCCACATCCCCGAGCGTCATTCTTCCGCTCTCAGACGACGGAGAACCGCCGAACCGATCGATATGCAGCGTCGTCCCCGTGGCAAGGATCATGGCCCTCTCGACAACGTTCCGCAATTCCCGTACGTTTCCCGGCCATGAGTAATCCCGCAGCAGATCCATGGTCCTCTTCGGTATGTTCGTGACCGTCTTTCCCATACTCTGTTCCAGCTCTCTGACAAAGGCCCACACCAAGAGGGGGATGTCTTCCCTGCGGTCGCGCAAGGGAGGCACGAAAATGGGGAAGACATTCAGCCGGTAGTAGAGGTCCCTCCTGAACCGTCTCTCTTTGACGAGTTCGGCCAGATCCTGGTTCGTTGCAGCGATCACACGTACGTCCACCGAAATCGTCTCCGAGCTTCCCAGGCGCTCGAACCGGCCATCTTCCAGCACCCTGAGGAGCTTGGTCTGTAACTCCAGAGGGAGATCGCCGATTTCGTCCAGGAAAAGCGTGGAGCCGTTGGCCGCCTCGAAGCGCCCGGTCTGTCTGGACACAGCGCCCGTATAAGCACCCCTTTCCCGACCGAAAAGCTCGCTTTCGATCAAAGTGGGAGGCAGGGCCGCACAGCTTACCGTTACCATGGATCGCCCCTTGCGGGGGCTCATGTTATGGATAGCCCGAGCCAAGAGCTCCTTGCCGGTGCCCGTCTCTCCCTGAATAAGGACATAGGTGTCCCCGTTGGCGACCTTTTCCGCCTCGTGGAGCGCCTTTTTGATGACACTGCTCTCGCCGACGATGGTTTCGTGGCGATACTTCAATTCTATCTCCCGCCTCAGGTGGACGTTCTCCTTTTCCAGCCGGTTCTTCAACTCCGTGATCTCCTGGAGCGCGCCCCGCAGTTTGTCATCGGCCCGCTTCCTTTCGGTGATGTCCCGGGTCAATGAAAGGAGGACCTTCTGTTCCCCCAGGTCGAGCCGGCCGAGACGCACCTCCACGGGAAAGGTAGCACCGTCTTTCCGTGTCTGGACGCCCTCGAAGGTGACAAATTTCCCGGATTCCAAGCGCTCCCAGAAACGGGGTCTGTGATCCTTTTTCTGTACCTCTATGTCAACGTCCGAAATGCGCATGTCGAGCAGCTCTTCCCTGCTGTAGCCGAGTGTCTCGCACGCCCGCCGGTTCACGTCGATGATCTTGCCCTCGTAATCGTGAATGAAGAACGCGTCCCCTGCCTGTTCGACGAGCATACGGAACCGTCTCTCGCTCTCGAGGAGCGACTCTTCGGCCCGTTTGCGCCCTGTGATGTCCGTGATGAAACCCTCGAAAACAATGCCCCCCGCTGTCTGCTCCGTTTTTCTGGAATTGATGCTGATCCAGATGTCCCGACCATCCGGCCGCCGGGCCCTCACCTCGGCGCCATTCACAAGCCCTTTGGCCGTGAACTCGTCGAGGAGCCTCACGCCGTCTTCGGCGTTCCTGTATATCATCGAGATATTCGGTATGGACGCAAGAAAAGCTTCCGGGGAACCAAAACCAAAGATCCGGGCAAGCTCGCGGTTGACCAGCAGGAATTTACCCTGCTCGGTGGCCCGGTATACCCCCACAGCAGCATTGTTTACAAGATCCAGCCAGAGGCCTTCTCTCTCCCGCAGCTCTTTCAAGTGCTCCCTGGTCCCTTCCGGTCGAAGCTCCGACGCCCTCATTCTGTGCTCCGGCTTCCCGCCGCCCTCTAACCAAGCCATCCTCCGATCTCCCCATTTTTTTCTGTACAAAGAAGAGAACGGGCTCATCCCCGTTCTCCACTATTTACCACGCCTTCGCGATCTAATCAATCTGTTTCGCACGCTGCCGCTTTGAACGGGCCTGCGGCCGAAAAACAGGCAGGGTGCCGGAAGGACCATCGAGCGAAGGGAATGGCTCCGTCATCAGAGAATTGACATGGCTGCAAAAAATCCTTGACGAACAGCGCCCTATATGCGCCCAAAAAAACAAAAGGGGATAGGAGGATAACTCCTAACCCCTTTTGAAATCATTAAGGTCCCGCGCTACACCGACTGATCAGGCGGCGGCGTGCCCGGCGGAGTGGGGAGCGTCAAAGGCCACCTGAGCCAGAACGCATTGTGGGCGATGAGGATGGGACCGGCGATACAGAGATTGACATAAATAATGAGGATGTTCACATCGGCGGGGAGCTTTAGCGACGCGACCATCTCGGCGTAAGGACCGAGGATCGCCTTCAGGATGACGATCCAGATCGCGATCAGCACGCACTGGACGACGAAAGCCGCAATTGCCCTGCTGCCGCCGGTCAGGTGTGTAATCCCCCAGAACTGAAAATGCCAGCCGTATACCAGGGACCACAATATTAACGAAGAGCCCACTGCGGCAAAAGAGAATGTGGGGCTGAGGCCCATGGCCAGGCTTCCGTTCCAGCAGATAAGACCAAGGATGGCGGAAAGAATCGTTTGACCCACGGCCGCCCCCGGATGACCCCATTTTCTGAACGGCCATCCCTGGGTCGTGAATACCGGGCTGAATACGAAGAACCATCCGATAAACCACACAATGTAGCCGGTGAGCCAGTTCACGTTGAGCGGCCCCTTGTGGTCCATGGGCGAATCGGCAAGCGGTGTCCCCGCCAGGTTCGTGAGGAAGTTCCAGACAAGGGACGAGACAATGAGCACGACGATGAGAGCCGCGAGCATCGTTAGCCAGGGGTGCATGCGCCCCTTAAAGGGCCAGGTATTCCAGTTGATACCGTAGAGGAGCGTACACCAGAAGCCTATCGCGCCCCACCAGAGATAGAGAGGACTCATCGGCCACTTCGGGTAGACATAGGCCATGAAGAGCAGGAATACGGCAGTGAACACAGCCCAGATAAGAGTCATCTTCACCCCTACCGGGAAACGCGACGCCGCGGGTGTCCAGTTCCCTCCGGGCGGTGCGTAGGGAAAAGAATCACCCACGAGTACAAGAAGTCCCAAACAAATCAGCATGATGAGGGTCGCCGGAAGAATGATGAGCACAGCCGTCGCCGGCGATAGGGCGTAGACAAAGATCCCTATGGAGATAATAGCGGAAATCACGAACTGGATCACCGCCGCCGGTCTTCCCTCGGGTCCGATGCCTATCTTGCCCATCGGTTTCTCCTTCTCATTTACATCGATCTTACCACTCGCCTCCCCCTTTCCCATGATTACCCCCTTTGATTTGGTTAGTCGGTATTCAACTTTTTCGTCCTATCTTCCTCCTTTATGAAAGATCTTTTCAACTGATAGTGCCCGGTTTCCGCGTTTGGTTCTCATAACTCTCCTGACGACACCGCAGTAAATTCCGACGGAGCCGCCGGCCGCCTTCGCCCACCCTATCTAAGCTTGACCCCCGTAAGCAACCGGCCCAGGAAGCGCTCCATGTGCCCGCTCTTCTTCATCGCCTTTCGCGTGACGCGCCTCTTCTCCTCCGGCACGGCCACCTATGAGGATATCACTCCCATCCTCCCTGTAGACACACTGGATCGTTTGGGCTTTCAAAAGGATCCTTACATCCATCATTGACCATACCCTGAATCATAATCCGGTTACTATAAACCAGAAAAAACCCTTACCTAAATCTTAATTTTAGTAGGGGTGACAGCCTTTTCAAGCAGCAGCTCCAAACCAGTCTTTTTACCAAGCACAGATTCCTTCTTTTTCTTGCTCCATACGCTCTCAGGACGAGCCTGTACGAGAAAGATGCTCTCAGGAAATGGAAGACTTCTCGAGATAGACCACTCTGTATCCTGGGGGCATCCGAAATGTTCTTCAATCTTTTTCGCAAGCCTTGTAAGCTCTATAACTTCTCTATCTTCAAGACACTGAACCTTCCTTTGATCTGGAGGCAGCTCTATATATTCCATCTCTTTGGTCTCCGGGTTATAGACAAATTCACTCCCTTTCTCCGAAATTAGCTTTTCTTCAATCGTCAGAGTAACTTTATCAACCAGATACCTGTCAGGTGTTACATTCCCGGAAACCACCGCTTCACCAAAACCGAAACTTCCTTCTATAGCTACTTTCAATACGTCACCATTAACAGGGTTTATGGTAAACATAACCCCGGCAGCCTTTGCATCGACCATTGTCAATACAGCCACTCCTATCGGGTCATAATGCAATGGTAAATTGAGCCTTGCCCTTGCTATTATGGAGCGTGTATTGAAAGTGCTCGACCATACACGTACCACATTGAAAACAACATCATCTGCTCCACTTACATTCAAATATGTCTCATACTGACCGGGATGGCTTGCAGGCCCTGCAGAACGGGTAGCTACATATATATTTTCACATCCTGCAATTTTGCACAATTCTGCGTAGTAGCTTTTTATGGTCTCCTCCATATCGGGAGGCATTTTTATCATTTCAACAATTTCCCTTATATCCTCCGATGCCTTCTCGTATTTCAGGGTATCCGCCAAATCATTTGGATCAGCCTTAAAGCTCTCTAAATACTTCAATATACGTTTTGTGACTTCTGTCTCGTTCATAAATCTGTTGTATGCATCCACACCTAAGGCAAAACCAGGTGGTACGTGAAAACCTGCCTTCGTCAACTCTCCGAGGTTGGCACACTTTTTTCCAACAATATTGTTGTGTTCCTGCCCAACCTCTTTTAACCAGTATATCCATTTTTCTGCCATATTAATTCTCCCTTTATGTCTTAAAATATACCCCCGCCTATTGTCAAGACAAAAAATAGATCCTAAGGTGGACTTCCCTGCTGTTGAAATGTGGAAAAGCCTCCGGCTTTCCCACATTTCAACAGCTCTTCTTCATTACACCGGGGGTACCGATATTGTACCCCCGGTCAACAACTGCATCTTTAAGCCCCTGCTCTTTTCACTATTGTTACAATACCCATAGTGCCATCAACCTTTATTATGTCACCTGTCTTAATCATAGAGGTCGCAATTCCAGTGCCTGTTACAGAAGGCAAACCATACTCTCTCGCAACTATGGCAGCATGACATGTAAGACCTCCAATGTCGGTCACGGCAGCCTTTATCTTTGTAAAGACCGGTGCCCACGATGGGTTTGTGGACGGACAAACCATAATCTCGCCGCCTTTGACCTCAACAATATCTTTGGCGAGTTTGAGTACCCTTGCCGGTCCTTCAACAACCCCTGCTGACGATCCAAACCCTTTTATTTCGTTTGCGGATAAATCCGCACCCTTCAGCCACTCTTCAACCTTGCCGCTGGTTATACCCCACAGCATAACGGTAAATGGCTCTGATACCTCTTCAGGCGGTACTCCAAGTCCGGGTACAGGCACCCATTTGCTCGCGGCCTCAAGTATCTTTTCTCTCTTCTCCGCTTTCTCCATCCAGTATTTACTTCGCGTAGGTGCACCTACACCCAATGCCCAGGAGGTTACCATATCCTCAAGAAGCATGGGTACTTCAAATCTATTGAAGAGAAAGATGTCGTCCGTCTTTTTCAATACATTGTACTTTGCCAGCAGATTTCCAAACTTCCTTACCTTATCAAACCATATCGTATGGAACCAGTTCTCTACCCAGAAGATATGGTTTTCAGTAAACTGGTATATTGTTCTCACAGCCTTATAGGCATCTTCAAAAGACTTTTTATCCTCCTCCACCGTTATAAGCTTCTTGTACTCCTCAACAACCCTGTCCCTCTCTTCTGAAATTGCTGTGAGCGACCTCTCGATCTTTTCCCCTTTCTCAAGCATTTCCACGTAGCCCTTCATATAGCTGAAAGGTACGTCCATCTTATTTATCCAGCTCCCTTCATAGTTAAACCATCCGCTTGCGCATGATACAAAGAACCATGGATCCTTTATCTTCTCAAGCTCTTCAAGCCACACCCTGCCGGCCTCTGTGCTTTTCAATTCCTTCATCTTCTCGTCAGCAGATATATTCTTTTTAAGAATGTCGCCGACAGGCCGTTGTGCCACAGCCAGTTTACTTAACCGGCACAACTCTTCATCGGGACGAAACATGGCTGCATCAATACCGGCAACCATTCCCATAACAGCACTCTCTTTTATGCCCGGGAATAATTTTTTTGCCGTGTCCACAAACATCAGATAGGCAAGGTAAGCAAGGTTCAGATACTCAAAGTGGTACTGCCATCCTAAAAACAACTGGTTTACTAATGTATTGAACGCCGCCATCACTTCATATGCCTGGGTATAGCCTTTTGGCACAGGAAAAATATCCTCATCCGGTACATACTTTACAAGTTCTTCCGGTACCTTTAGATTTTGCATATCCCTTCCGAGAGCCTTGAACTTCTCAATCCATTTATCCCATAGCATATCGTAATTCTGAAGGATGTAGGGTAACCTTTTTCCAAAAAGTTCCGCCTTTTCTCCAATAACCTCCGGTGGCGGCGGCTCAACAGCCGATATATACATATAGCAACCTAACATCCTCTGTTGTACACCCTGTGCAGGAGGGATACAGAAAACCCTCGTGGTATACTGGGAAAGAGATATCTGCCATGCCTCATTGAAAATATCATCGAGCGGATACAGCGCTTCAGGGTCATGGATCTTATCCTGATACCAGAAATGCCTCTTTTCCCAATCCTCTCTATCCTTGCTGAATAAACGATGGGGTGGATACATCTCCTCCCAGCCTGCTATTTCCGGTGGTAACTTTACTTCTTCTGCATAAGGAAACTTCTTTTCTTCTGCCATAATAAAACCCCCCCTATTTTTATTTTACGGCTAAAGTCTGAACCATCTCGGTTCGTCAAAACGCTCCGTACAGCGCATAATCCTGTTCCGGTAGTTGACCGTGAATTCGTCCTGGAGCTTGATCGAGATCTGCCTGAATTCCGGACTCGCGAGCATGCGGCCGATGTCGACCGGGTCCCTGAACGTGAGCTCCCCGATGATCTCGCTGACGCCGCCCAGGACCACGTTCCACCCCCCGGTGATCTCCAGGTAGTCCAGTTTTCCGAGGGTCGGTATATAGTAATTGATAATGTAATCGGCGTATTCCTTTTTTACGCCCGGCCGCAGGTCATAATACTGGTTGAACTTCCAGACGCCCTTCTGGATCGCGTATTCCGTCCGCTTTACCCTCCCTGTCGGCTCGAGGACGGCTGCCCGGTAGTTTTGCACGAGGGATTTGGCCTGGAGCGTAAGCTGCTTGAACTCGTTCGTGCCGATGGAGCTGCAAAGCGCCTTCGTGTCATCCGCACGGTGCACGCCCACGATCCTGGGCCCGAAGCCCACCTCAACGTAATACGCGCCAACCGCCCCAAGTCCTATTGCCGTCATTCCCGGTAAGAGCGTGCTTTTCACGAATTCCGCATAGGCATCCTCCTTTTCCTGAATGATGTCCCACGACTGTGTAAACAGGACGGCCATACAAAACCACCTTTCCTCAGGTTATGGCAGGCCCTACCCTCCCGGTTTCCGAAGGTAAGCGCCTCTTCTTCCCATGAAGCAGGCAAATGACCCTAATACAATACACCAAAGTGTCTATGTAAACGCCGTGCCGTATAAAAAGCAAAACATTTAATATTATACACCATAAGTAAAACTTATGTGTATCTCGAATTCAATGCCGTCACCGTCGGCCACGCCCAATGCCTGCTTCAGGTGGACCGGCGCCACTATCTCCAGGATCGATGTGGGATAGCCGGGCACGAGCGGCAGTATCACGCCGCAGGGATACCGGCCCGCAATCGTGCCTCCGAAGACCAGGGCGTCGCAGAAGCCCTCTTCGGCCGGTACGATCCTCTCTTTGCCAAGCCTTTTGAGCACCTTCTGTATTCTGGAACCGTGTACGTTGATATTGAGGGTCCCCGGGTACGGAGAGAAATTGAGTTTCTCCTCTAACTGCCCGCTGACCCAGGGGATGCAGAGGAAGGACGCCGACTGCCCGAGGCCGCTCACCACGGTCCCCGTGAGCTTGAGGCTCCTCCTGTCCCTTCGCTGCGCATCCACGGCCGTGTCCGGGACCCGTCTCATTTTGCGCGCGCCTTGGCAACCACTACCTCGTCCACCGTGCCCCATCTCCTGAAAAGGTGTCCGTCGAGAGAGAAAAGGTCGAGCATCTTTCCCACGGTCTGGCAGATCAAGTCGTCTATGCTCCTTGGCATATGGTAAAAGGCGGGCACCGGGGGCATGATCACCGCGCCCATCCGCGTAACCTTTGTCATAAGCTCAAGGTGCCCTTCGTGCAAAGGGGTCTCGCGCACCGCAAGGACCAGCCTCCTTCGCTCCTTCAGCGTCACGTCCGCGGCCCTGATGAGCAGGTTGTAATTGAACGAGTGCGCAATCCCGGAAAGCGTCTTTATGGAGCACGGTATGACGACCATACCGTCGACCTTGAACGAGCCGCTCGCGATGCTCGCCCCCACATCATCAACATCGTAGACAACGGATGCCATCGATTTGACGTGCTCGACCGTGTAATCGGTCTCGAGGGCGAGGTTCTTTGCGGCTGACTGTGTCACCACCAGGTGCGTCTCCACGCCCATCGCAGAGAGGGCCTCGATGGCGCGTACACCATAGATGACGCCCGTGGCGCCTGTTATGCCGACGATGATTCTGCTCATGCCGCACCTCCGATGGATCGCAGCACCGAAAGCACGCGGACGCGGTTGCCCCTCGCAACGCGGGCTCGCTCTTCGATATGCTTGCCGTGCATTGTCGCGTCGATACCCATTTTCCCGACGCCCGCGCCTCCGGCCGACTGGGGGTCGATCGGCTGACCCTGGAGGCCGGCCGCCACGATCACGTCCGTGTCGGCAAAGCACCTCGTCATGATTGCCCATTCGACGTCAACCAGGCTGTGCGCGTCCACGTCCGCATCGACGACAACCACCTTTTTTATCATGGGGAAGCCCATCATAGCCGTGATAAGGCTGCGTACCTGCGGCCGTTCCGCGGGTTTTATCGACACGACAACCGAGGTCCCGAAGGTCTTCGCAACAAAGACGATCTCCGCGACAAAGGGAAACAGCTTCCTCACGGTCCCTTCCACGTGGCCCCTGCTGACGAATGTCAGGTAGGCGTCGCCTTCGAGACCCGTCGGCAGGAGCGCGTGGTACAGGGGGGCCTGCCGATGGAAGATGCGGCTTACCACCATGGTGGGCGTGGCCTCCAGGGCCATGTAGTAGCCGCCTATCTCGCCTAGCGGACCGTCCCGCCTCACGTCGGCGTAATCGACGTCTCCCTCCAGATAGAACTCCGCGCCGGCCGGCACGTCGATATCCGGATAAGCCGGCCTGATGACCTTGATGCCCTCCCCTTTCAACCCCCCGGCAACCTCGAGTTTGTCCGTGCCGGGCGCTGCCTTCATCGCCATGGAGAGAAAAAGCACGGGATCTACGCCTATGGTGACCACAAGCCGCATCCGCTCTCCCCTGGTCTTGCACTTCTGCAGTATGTCGGAAAGGGGTGGATTGATAAGGGTCACACCGAGCCGGTTGCCGCCCCGATACTCCAGCCTGTGGATGCCGCGGCCGACGACGCCGGAATCAGGGTCGGGCGATGAGACAATGCCCGTGGTAATGAACGGGGCTGAATCCTTCTCGCAGTGCTTGAGAATGGGGAGCACGGAGAGGATGTCGCGGCCCGCCATGTCGATGCTCGTGAGCCCGGCCGGCTCCACGGCAACCTTCTTTTCGGCCTTGTTGCCTGCTTCGAGAAAGCGACCGTAGTCGCCGACGATTGCGCTCAGGGCGTCTATGGACGGCGCCAGGTTGGCAGCCATACCACATTCGTACCCGTCGATGTTCTTGAAATGGATTACCTTTCCCCGTTCCGCAAGCAGCTCCACCAGCTCGGGGATATCCTCGCGGCTGACCTTCTCCCCTATCTCCAGCACAAGGCCGCGGCCCTTCATGAAATCGAGGTAATCCCGCAGCGTCTCCATGCTACAGCCCTTTCGGGATGACGTTGACGAACTCCAGTATCTCCATCGAGCAGGGGGACTCGACGAGCTGGCCCCTGCCCAGCCTGACCCGGAGCTTCTCCGGGTACTTCTCGGGATTTTTCGAGAACTTGACCCTCGCGTAGGTCGACCGGTACTTCCGTTTTCCCGGCGTGAGGTCGCGTATCACCACCACCTTCTCAACATCTTCTTCCATGTCCGCGAAGTCCTTCTCTATGAACGTATCCCAGGTTGCCATAATATCCTCCTGCTTATGTTCTATCAAACCATCTCTTTTCGGTCAAAGGACCCCGGGGGAATCTCTTTCCCCGGTTTTCTCAATCAGCCTAGTCCTTGAACCCGTACTTTGCCCAGTTGGCGATCACCTTTTCCTGGATCTCCTTCGGGTATACGTTCTTGAACGATACGGTTATGGGGACTTCAGAGGCCGGCCAATCGAGCGGAAAGAGACAGTCGAAGACCACCTTCGGCGCCGTGCCGAGCCGTCTCTCCGCAGGTGTGGCATAAGGGTTGAGGGGTGTCCCCACACCATGCGGCTCCACCCTTATGCCATTGACCGGGTGGCACTTGGTGCTCAGCGCGTGGATCAGCTCGTCCTTGCTGTAAATATCCGTCTTGTCGTCAACGACCACCACCATGTGGAACCAGGGTCCAAGCTTGCTCCCGAAGACGAGCTGGCCGATCTGGGTGGCGATATTCGCATAAAGGGGCTTCACCCCTACCACAACGAGGTGGTGGGTCGACTCGGGCAGCATGTAGACGCCCGTGATAGGGATCCCCTGGTCCTTCAGCAGTCTCTCCATCTCGAGGCCAAGGGAGAAGGCCCTGAGGAGCTGCCCCTCGTCCGTGGGCACGCCCATGTTCGAGACGGGCATGATCGGCTTCTTCCGCATGGTGATCGCCTTCACCCGGTAGACGGTCCTCTTTTCCCTGGGGCTCGTCCGATACCCGGTATACTCGCCGAAGGGCGCCTCCTCGATGGCGACGTTGGGGACGATCACCCCTTCTATGATAATCTCCGCGTGGGCCGGTACGTAGAGGTCGCACGTCTCGCACTTGACGACCTCCACCGGCTCACCCATGAGGAGGCTTGTAAACTCATCTTCCGGGATCGCCGCGGGCGCGCAGCTCGCGATGGCCGAGAGGGGATCGGGGTTTAGGACGGTCGCGAAGGGCATGGGGATATTCCTGGGGGCATACTTGTTGTGGAACATCTTCCCCATGTCGGAGAAGGCAAGGACAGGACCGACCATGGTCTTTTCGTCAAAGAGCATCTGACGGTACATGCCCCAGTTGATGGCGGGGGTGTCGAGGTCTTTTGCGACCACGAAGTGCCAGGTACCGATATACCTTCCTCCGTCACCGTCATGGACCATAGGGGCGGGGAGGTTCATTATGTCCGCGTCGTCCCCCGTAAGAATGACCTCCTTGCAGGGCGCATCCTTCCTGTCGATAACCTTCGGCGGGAAAGGCTTGCCCGATGACGTCCGCCTCAGGTATTCGGCGGAGATATCGCGGATCGGCGTGGACGGATCGAGACCGAAGGCAATAGCGAGCCTTCTGTGGGTCGCGATGGGCGCCCCGATCGCCTCGAAGCCGGGGTATTCCTTTATGTGCTTGAAAACTGCCGCCGGGCCCTTCTTTTCGCAGGTCCTTCGCACGATGGCGCCCAGCTCGAGGTCCCAGTCCACCTCCTGCTCGACCACGACCGCGTCTCCGGTCTCCAGGAGCGCCTTGATATAGCTTCTGTTATCCTTGTAGTATTTGAACGCCATTGCTTACCCTCCCTTATTTGAACTGCGCGACGAACCCTTCCCAGCGCCCCTGCGCCTCGAGGATGAATTGTGCAAGCTCCCGAACTACCCCCCTGCCGCCCCCTGCGGCCGTCACATGGTCGGCCTTTGCCCGCGCCTCGGCTGATCCGTCGGCCGGGGCCACGGAAAACCCCGCCCGGCCCATGATGCCGAGATCGATCATCTCGTCGCCCACGTAGCAGATCTCCTCGTCCGTAAAGCCCGACTCCTTTTCGAATTCGTCGAGCCTCCCGATCTTTGCCGACGAGCCCCAGAGCTTTTCCGGCGGGATTCCGTATATCTTCCCCATCTGCTGGTCGGCCCGCGATATCTTGCTTGTCAGGAACGAGACGCCTATGCCCGCCTCTACGAGGGCCGTCACGCCAAGGCGGTCGTGCAGGGAAAACGCCTCCGACTTTATGCCCTCCTGCGTATAGTACAGGGTGTTGTCGGTCAATACCCCGTGTATATCGAGAATAACGAAACGGACCTTCTTCGCCTTTTCGACTGCCCCTTCTCTGGTCATCGCCTACCCCCTATTTGTAGCCCATTTTGGTAACCTTCTCTACCCAGCCATCCCATTTGCCCATGGCACTCAGGATGAATTCGCATATCTCCCGCATTGCGCCTTTGCCGCCGGCGCAGTTAGTGACGTAATGGGCCACGGCCTTGACCTCGTCTATGGCGTCCGCCGTAGCCACCCCGAAGCCGACCTTCTTCATAGGCGCTATGTCGGAAAGCTCGCACCCCAGGTAGCCGACAGCGCCATAGTCGATGCCCATCTCCCCCATCAGTTCCTGAAGCTTCGCGGCCTTGTCGGCAATACTGTAGTAGTACTTGTCGAGCTTCAGCTCTTTTGCCCTGAAAAGCCCCTCTCCATCGATGGACGTGGTGTCAAGATAGGCGATCTTTATGTCGTTTGCCGTCAGGGAAAGGTCGCCGAAGCCGTCCATGTGCCAGAAACCATACCTTTTGTTCCCCTCCACGTCGCAAAAGAGGTTGTTCGTGGTGAGGACGCCGTGGATATCATGGGCGAACAGCCTGACCTGCTTCGCCCTCTCCCGCGCGCTCGCTATATCTTTTTCAAATAACATGGAAGCCTCCTTTTAGTCTATCCCGTACTCGCTCCACCTGGCCTTCACCTTTTCCATCACGGCGTCCGTCAGCTTGATCTCCGTCGGTTTCTCCTTCCACTCGAAGGGTATGGTCGCATCCAGGATGATCCGGGACGTGATGAGCTTGTTGGCGCCTGCCTCAAGGGCCGGATCGAGGGGCGTTGACCTGCCCCTGTTGATGATCTGGGTGCCCCTGGCCGGGTTGTAGCGGGTGCCGAGGGCCCACCAGACCCTCGGAAGGTCGTCTGCATCAATGTCGTCATCGACGATAATGATCATTTTGATCCCATATGATCCCGTGTTGCTCGCGATGACCGCTGCAGCCACCTGGTCCGCGTGGCCCGGATACATCTGCTGCACGGAGACGACCACGGTGAAGCGCCCCGAGGCCTCCGGCAGGGTATAGACGGACTTGATGCCCGGGATCTGCATCCTGGTAAGATCGGTCCAGAGGGATGCGTTCCGGGTAAAGGCATAGAGCATGTGCTGGTCGCCCACGGGCCTGCCCACGCTCGTCTCCCACAGGATGGGCTTGTTCCTGAAGTAGACGCGCTTCACGTCAAGGGCCGGCTTGGGGATCGGCTTGATGAGCTCTTCCGTGTAGTAGCCCGTGTATTCGCCGAAGGGGCCTTCGTTCCGAAGGTGAGAGGGATCGATCTCCCCTTCCAGCACGATCTCCGCGGCGGCCGGGATGGGAAGTCCGTTCACTTGACTATGGACGACCTCTACCGGGGCGCCTCGCAGGGTCCCTACCACGTCATAACCGCTCTTTGCCTTGGCGACGGTGGCGGCGCTGGCGAAGATATGGAGGGGGTCGCCGCCGATGATGACGCAGGCCGGCATCTTCTTGCCCTGTTTGCCGTACTTCTTCATGATCCTGTCGCCCTTCTTCCCTTTCAGGATCTGTACGCCGAGGGTTTTCTCGTCGAGGATGCCCATGCGGTAGGTACCGAGGTTGATGTCGCCTGTCTCCGGGTCTTCGACGACCATGAAGACCGCAGTGCCGAAGTAGCGGCCGCCGTCGAGCTCGTAGAATCTGGGTGACGGGAACGCGAACGTATCGACCTTGTCGCCCTCACGGACGTTCTCGAAAATGGGGCCGTCTTTCAACACCTTTGCGGGGATGACCTCTTTGATCGCGAGGCTGACCCACTTCTTCGTGAGTTCTACCATGGAGAGGTCGGGGCTCTGTCCCAGGATCATCGCCAGTCTCTGCGTGGTGCCGAAGGCGCCGGTGAGGACAGGGCTCTCATACCCCTTGACGTTCTCGAAGAGAAGGGCCGGGCCGGACTTCTCTTCCACGATCTTACAGATGTGGGAGATCTCAAGATCCCAATCGACCTCGGCCTTCACCCTTTTGAGCTGCCCCACTTTTTCGCACATGCCTATGAAATCTCTCAGGTCCATGGACTCCTCCTTTTGGGAAATGTGGACTATACCGTTCGTGCGCGCCCTTTTGCCCCGCACAACTCCTTCGGGAACGCCGGGCACGGGCCGCGTCAATGTAATGCTGGCATTATACATCCATTCTTATGCAATGCTGTTGACAAGTCAATTCATTTATTTTTATACTATATAAGAAAAACTTATGTTCCTCTACTCCCTCACGTCCCTCATAGTCTTCTCCCAGGTCGTAAAATGCAGAAGCTTTTCCAAAGCGGCCGACATCCTCTTCATGACGCAGCCGGGGGTTTCCGGGCACATCGCCAAACTTGAGGCCCAGACGGGCCTGACGCTGATCAAGCGGGACAGGGGCAAGTTCGACCTGACCAGGGAGGGCAGGATCGTCTACCGCTACGCCGAGCGGATTGAGAAGATCGCCCGTGGGCTGGAAGAGAACCTGCGGGCCGCAAAGGCGGAGACAACATTGTCCCTGCGCCTGGGCACGACCATCAACTACGCAAGAAAGATCATGCCCTATATCCTCGGCGGCTTCCAGAGAAGAAACCCCGATATCAAGATCAAGCTCGATGCCGGCTCGTCGATAGAGATGGAGAAGAGCCTGCTTTCCGGCCAGAATGACGTGGTTATCGTGGCGTACCGGCACACCTCGAACAAAATACAGTCCTTCCCTTTCGTGCGGGAAGAGCTTGTGCTGATCGCATCGAAGCACCACCCCCTTGCCGAGCGGAGAGCCGTGTCGCTCTCCGATATCAGCCCCTACCCCTTCGTCATCAGGGAGGAAGGGTCCGCGACAAGGAGCGTCGTCCTCGCCGCCTTTTCGCGGATGGACATCTCCCCCTCGGTATTGATCGAGGTGAACAGCACCGAGTTCATCAAGGAATGGGTGGCCCAGGACAAGGGGCTTTCGATCCTGATCCGCAGGGCGGTCGAGGGCGACGAAGACGACCGCTCCCTCACCGTGGTGCCGCTGATCGAGCCCCTCTCTTTGGAGGTGTCGGTGCTCTACGTGAAATCGAAAAAGCATAACCCCGCGATCCGGCGGTTCATCGGCTATCTGGACGAACTCAAGACGAGCCCTGACCCCAGGGCCGCCGTGATGCACGACAAGGGGAACGGGGGGTAGGTAGGTTACCTTCCCTTGCTTATCACGTCGAGCAGCGTCTCCGGCGCGTAGCCGGTTGCGCCCCCATCGAACACCAGGGTTTCGCCGTTGATGTAGGATGCCTCCGGAGAGGCCAAAAAAAGGATGGCGGCAACCAGTTCATCGACCTGCCCCATTTTGCCGACGGGAATCCTCTTTGAGATAAAATCGACGAGATCGCTCTTGCGGAGCAAACCTTCGTTCATACCCCCCGCCATGAATCCCGGGGCGATCGCACACGTAGTGATCCCGTACCGCCCCCATTCATACGCGAGGCTGCGGGTCATTGTCATCAGCCCTGCTTTGCTGATCGAGTAAGAAAGGAAGCCTCTTTCGCCCAGAAGGGCGGCCTGCGAGGACATGCTGATAATCCTCCCGCTCTTCTGCCCGATCATCTTCCTGCCGAAAATCTGTGTCACATAAAAAGTCCCTTTGAGGTTCACGTCGATCACCCTGTCGAAGTCCGCCTTCCGCGCTTTCTCCGCCGGAACGAGAGGCGCAACGACGCCGGCGCCGTTGATGAGTACATCGACCCGCCCCCACGTGTCCCAGACTTTCGCGGCCACACCCTCCATCTCCTCATAGTTCGTGATATCCGCCGTGTACGCCTGAAACGGTTTTCCCCTGAACTCCTCAGCACATGCGACCACCATTTCGGCGTCCTTATCGTTCACCGCCACAGAGGCTCCCTCGGCAAGAAAGCCCTGCGCCATGGCCTTGCCAAGACCCCTCGTCCCACCCGTGATAAACACAATCTTGTCTTTGAATCTCATCAGCACACCTCCCGAAGATATTCAGTCGAGAATTATTGTACCCGCAATGGGCAACCGGGTACAGTGTAATCGTACCACGGCCGGGCATCACGGGCCGGGCAATCACTGAGGAAAGCTTTGATGTGTCAACAAAGATGGGGCTTCGAGGCCGACTTGGTGTTACCAGTCGCTCAGGCCCGACCGGCCTCTCCAGCCCCCTTCGAACTGGCTGTCGAAATAGCCCTCCAGTTTTTCGAGGAGGCGCTCCCAGCCGGGCTTGTGTTCGTACTTCAGCATATCTTCAAGGAAAGGGATAATCTCTCCCAGCTTATCCTTGGGCAGATAAGCCCTGGCTCCTAAATCGTGTGATTTCTTAAGGGCCTCGGGGGTCAGCGCATGCGCTGTCAACATGGCAACGTTCAAATGCCGTTTCACCGCCATTTCGAGAAGCTCGAAACCACGGACGCCCATGATATCCAGCACCACGACATCGTACTGCTTTGACCCCAATAGCCGAGCCGCCTGTTCGTACGTTGTCGCCTTGTCGAGGGTGCAACCGGTACACGCCTGTTGAATCTCTTCTTCCAACACGGTCAGCACGTCCGGCTCGTCATCAACAGCCAGAATACTCTTGCCGTCCAGAATCGATGCCATTGTTCCCCCTTTAGCTCGGTTGAAGGGGAGATATATGCACGGTGAACGTTGTTCCACACCCCTCGCCGCTTGTCACCGCAATCTCTCCCCCCATGGTCTCTACTAACGCCTTGACACAGAACAGCCCAAGACCAAGACCCTGGGCCTGCCGCAATTCATCGCGCTTCAATTGCATGAAACGCTTGTACATGACTTCCTGCTCATTCTCGGGAATACCGCATCCGTCATCGGAAACCAGGATCACCAGGTCCGTCTCTCCGCTTATGGAGACGCCCATTCTCTTTCTGCGGTACTTCAACGCATTACTCATCAGGTTTTCCAGGATCAACTGCACCTTCCTCCTGTCGTGGAAGAAAGGCGACCCCGCGTACTTACCCGTGACCTTGACAGAAATACCCTGCTCCTCGAAGACACCCCGCGCCGCTTCCAGGCTTTCGAGCTTCTCAAGCCTTTCGGCAACGCCCGCGTCCATCGTCTCCATCACACTCACGAGGGCGTCTTTCACCAGCCCCTGCAGATAAAATTCACTTTTTTGAAAAAGATGTTCTTCGGAACGGCTCACATCAAGGATTTCCCTCAGGATGACCTGAGCCTTTTTCGCGTTTCTCTCTATACGTTCAAGGCTGCGTTTTTGCTGCTCCGTCAGTGAGCCGTACGCCTCCCTGCGAAGAAGACTCCTCGCCGTTGTTGCCACCACGGACAAGGGCCCGGTAAGGTCATGCACAAGAAGATCGTACAGATAATCCTTATGGCCCATTCCCTTATCTCCTTACCGAAACGACAGACATTGAAAAAAACATGCCGGAAAGCTCGTCACCGTGTGAAAGACCTTACCCAGCACTAGTGTACTATAGAAGAATTATGGCTCAGCGTCAAGCAGTATATATGGACATGGCATACGCAGGCGAATTGGTGTATGTTCCGTGCAAAAAGGTTTGCGCGGCGGAGGCGTTCACGACCGTTAATTATCTCACCCGGCCTTGCTATCGTCGAGAACAGGACTTATAATCTCTAAAGAAAGAGGCGCGGCGATCTTTTTTCACTACCGAAAGATAACCGGCAATCACGAGACTGCGCCCATATGATCCACACAATGAAGAAAAAGAAACCCTAGGGAGGAGCAAGCATGAACGGCAGCAAGCTGTATGTGGGCAACCTGAGCTACTCGGTGACGAACGAAGAACTGAAGGAGTTGTTCTCTCAGTACGGCCAGGTGATACAGGCGAACGTGATTGAGGGAAAAGGGTTTGGCTTCCTTGAGATGTCCAACCCCGAAGACGCGGATAAGGCAAAAAAGGCGCTTAACGGCGCCGATTTCAAGGGGAGGGCCTTGAGAATTGAGGAAGCCAAGCCCCAAAAGCCAAGGCAAGACGGGGGTTACAGGTAGTACTCTCTCAGTTGTCCCTTGCACAAAAACCATCCACAGCGGCGGCCAACATCTCGCGCAAGGCGTTCATTGCCCGTCCGAAAGAAGGTGCACGCCGCCCGCGGTTTTCGCTTCCAATGCAGCCGCGCCATGTCCCCTTTATGAGCGGTCTCAAGCTGTGACCGATTGCGACCGTTGGATCATCCCTGTCGGGGAGAATCAAGATGAAACGGACGCCGTACGGCACAAGATGTTGTCTCATTCCATAAGACACATCTTGCATAGGGAGACATGACTATCCGGTCTTGCCCAACTGCACCCTTCACTAAAAGAACTCCGGCGCATCTTCTCCGATCCCAAGGCAATGCAAGATATACCTCATACATGCCGCCTGGGCGGGGCCGGGCAAGCTCACCCCGCATGCTGACGGCTCTCCCAGCAGGGTGATCGCGGAATCGAAAATCAATATGCTCGTGGCCAGAATACGGTAGAGTTCGGGGCTTGACGCATACTCTTTGGAGCTTTGCTGCACCTCCCGCATATGCCACATTCCTTACTCAAGTCGATGCGCGTTGCTGACCTTTGGCATTGCCCTTTCTACTTCTTTAAACCTAGTATCCCCGCCTCAGGAAATCAAGGAGATCGGGCATCCTGGCAAAGGACGTCCGGTCCGCTTCTTGACTTGCACTAAGCACGTATATGTACCACTGCCCGGCAGTCGTTTGGACATCTTGTGGCGGTATACCGATCGACCGCGGCAATCGCCTCTTTTATCGGGCCGGTCTTAGGTGGTATACTTGTCACTATGACCTCCATGAAAGGGCTTGTCCTAAAGAGGCAAGGAGAAACACGATGAGACAAAGAGACCGGGGCGGGTCCCGAATAAAAGTCGGGCGGCGGTCCATTGCGGCGGCGGCGTTCCTTTTCTCTTTCGCTGCCTTGTCCGCCGGCCAGACAACAGCGGCCAGGCAAAAGATCACGTTTATGCCGTCAAGGGTGTCGGTAGCAGCGGAAAAGGCGGAAACACCCAAGGAAAGATCCAAAGGGCTTATGGGCCGGACATCGATGGGCGAGCTGGAGGCCATGATCTTCTCTTTCGAGGAGTCCGCGCGCCAGACTTTCTGGATGTACCACACCCGCATACCGCTGACCGTCATTTTTCTCGACGACGGCCTGAAGATCGTTGACATACAAAATATGGCGCCCTGCCCCGGAGAGGACCCAGGCGCCTGCCCTGTCTACACCTCCCGCGTGAACGCGCGGCATGCAATCGAAGTCAATCAGGGGTTTGTGGAAAAATATCGCGTAAAGTTCGGCGACTACATCACCATTCGAAAGGCGGGTAGATGAGAGCGGGCCGTGTTATAATGAGAAGGGAACCAAGTCTGGCGATAAGGGGCAGTGCAATGGGGGCGGTGTTGCCTCGCAAAACCGGCATGACCGGGGCCTTTACGCTGGTTGAGATCGTTCTTGCCATGGCGCTGTCGGCGCTTCTTCTCACCATAGTCTATTGGACCTACTTTTCCGTAAACCGGTCTGTCGACGCGGCTACAGAGGGCCAGGACGCCCTGGATACGGGTAGGATACTCTCTGAATTGATAAAGAGGGACATTCGCGCAATTCGTCCCACCCCGTACGCTCTCGTGGGCAACAATACCATGATCCAGAATAGTTCATTCGGGGAATTGGAGTTCGTTACCAACGCCTTGTCCGGGACGGATCCCCAAAGGCTGCGGAGGGTAGGCTACACGCTTATCCTGTCCGACGATGACGAAAAGACCCTCGTGAGGAGAGAATCGACGGACCTGAGCGATCTCCTCGACAAAAGCCCTGCTGATTATCTTCCGAAAGTCTTCGAGGTATCGACAATAATAACCGGGTTTCTCGTCGAGTTTTATAACGGCGCCGACTGGGTCCAGACCTGGGATTCAGGGGTGACCGGACAGATACCGACACAGATAAGGGTTACAATCGATGTCTCAGATGCAAAGGGGAAAACCAGGAGATTCGTGGCAGAGGAGGCTATCCAGAGCCAAGCTGTCCAGAGTGCTCCGAGTGCGAGCCAGAGTGGTCAGACTACGAGCCAGAGTGGTCAGACTACGAGCCAGAGTGGTCAGAATGCGAGCCAGAGTGGTCAGAATGCGAGCCAATAAAGTAAAAACGGATGAGAAAGGCTTCATACTCATCACCATCCTTCTCGTGATCGCGGTGCTCTTCCCACTCATTCTGGCCTTTAATGCAAAGGTGCAGCTCAACCTCACCCAGGCCGAGAATTTCCGAAATTCCGTTCAGGCCCTTCGGTTCGCCCTGTCGGGGGTGGAAGGCGCCAAAGGCATCCTGAAAGCGGACGATGCCAGCTATGATGCAAAAACGGATAAATGGGCGGCCCCTTTCCCGTCTCTGGCGCTCGGGGACGGCATCCTCAACGTGGTGATAGTGGATGAAGACGGCAAAATCCCGATCAACAACCTGCTGGTCGCCGTCAAAGGCAACCAGGCGGCGGCCGGTCAGAATGCCGCGGGCGGAGCAACACCTGCAGCTACTACCACCCCTGCCGCGGGCGGAGCAACACCTGCAGCTACTACCACCCCTGCCGCGGGCGGAGCAACACCTGCAGCTACCACCACCCCTGCCGCGGGCGGCGCAACACCTGCAGCTACCACCACCCCTGCCGCGGGCAATGCGGCCGGCACGGCAA
>Ga0187884_10000575_pt1 | contig 36312 bp, 28 predicted proteins | sample June2016WEW_20_4_FD_132983 | JGI IMG/M metagenome (GOLD analysis project Ga0187884, IMG submission 132983) | Peatland microbial communities from SPRUCE experiment site at the Marcell Experimental Forest, Minnesota, USA - June2016WEW_20_40 | ecosystem: Environmental > Terrestrial > Soil >...
ATCGTTGCACCGCATAAGCGATGTCGGCATCGCTATGCACGATGACGCCGGCGTTCCCTCCGAGCTCCAGCGTGACACGCTTTTTGCCGGCCTTATTCTTGAGGGCCCAGCCCACCGCCGCGCTGCCGGTGAACGTCAGCAGCTTGATGCGATCGTCTTCCACCAGCAGGCCTGCATTATCGTTCGACAAAGGCATAACCGCAAATGCGCCGTCGGGCCACGCGGAGCTGTCGATGATCTCCGCCAGCATCAGCGACGAGATTGGGGTCTGCGGCGCCGGCTTCAAAATGAGAGGACAACCGGCAGCAATGGCCGGCGCGACTTTATGCGCGACCAGGTTCAGAGGGAAGTTGAACGGCGTAATCGCGAATACCGGGCCCACCGGCACTCGCTTCACCAGTCCCCAGCGGCCGGCAGTGGCCTCCAGCGTGTCCAGCGGCAGGTACTCGCCGTAGATGCGCGTGCTTTCTTCGGCGGCTATCTGAAAAGTATTGATGGCGCGCTCGACTTCAAGGCGAGCAGTTTTTATCGGCTTGGCGGCTTCCTGGCAGATGGTGCGCGCGAATTCGTCGCGACGGTCGATGATGCTCTGCGTGATCTCGCGCAGAATGCTGGCGCGCTGGTGGGAGGACAGACGACGCGTAACGTTGAGCGCCTGAACCGCCGACTCGATGGCGACTTCAACGTCGCCGCGCTCGGCCTCGCTGATGACAGCGACTACACTGTTGTCATAGGGCGAGCTGACAACCGACTCGCTGCCGTGCGTGCTCCAGTTGCCGTTCATGAAAAAGCCCATGCTGCGTATGCTGGAAGTGGTCTGACCCATGCTGGCCTCTCGTGCCTACAGAACCTTGGATGCTGCCACCGCAGGTTTGGCAGAATACATACCATACTAAACGGGGTGGCAACGGGTACTGACTTGGGTTCAACCTGCAACCGGCGAAGCGAGCGTCGGCAATTTCAAATGCGGAGCGATGATGTTTGACTCTGAGACCGAATATATCGTCGAACTACAGCCGCGAATTGTGCAACGGCTGAACGATTTAGGTTTCGCGGACCTGGAAAACACCGGCGTCCTGGCGCATGGCCTGGCAGAGATTGCTTCGTGTGGACGCACCCTCGATCAGCAGGCGCTCCCGCTGTTTCTGTCGCTGGACGCGCAGCATCGCCAGGCCTTGGCGGAGGTGACGATTGCGCTCAAAAACCATCTGGATGCTATGCAGGATTCGATTTCCGACGTGCGGTCGGCGTTGAATGCGCTGACGGACTTCCTGTTGCGTGAAGAAGACCAGGCGCCTGACGCACATTCAATTAATAAATGAGAATTGCGACGTCAGCCGCGCCAGCTTCAGGACCTTGTAAACTTTCACATTAACTCCACGTACCACGACGGCCACCTGGGTGCGTTCAGCTTCTTCCGCCAAGTCTTCCAGCGCACGCAATGCCTTGGGGTCGATGTACTGCACGTCGGAAAAGTTCAGCACCAACTCGCCATCGAAGCCGGCAATGATTCTTTCGATGGCTTCCCGCAAGGTCTTGTCCGGGCATTCACCGTCGACAAGCAGGCAATTGGAGGCTGTCATACGAGTGCCTCTTCCGTAGCGATGGGCGGCTCGACAGCCGCTGCAGTTTCTCCGCTGCCCCGGCCTCGGAAGGCCATCCAGTAGAGCTCGATCAACTCTTTCACCAGTGGCATCCGCGGATTCGAGCGCCACGAGGGGTCGTCGAAGGCGACCTTGGCGAGGTCGGGCATGGCGAGTTCGAATTGTTCCTTGGAGATGCCCAAAGCAGCGATCGAGCGTGGCACTTGCAGCCGGTCGAGCAGTTGCTCGGTTGCGGAGACAAGATTCGCTACTTTCTCTTCGACGGTGTGGCCACCCAGTCCAAGCAGGTCGGCGATCATCGCGTACTTCTTGTGAGCGATGTAGGTCCGCTGATTCGGCGAAGGCATAAACTTCGTCGGTACCCCAGCGTTGTAAGCGATTACGTGCGGCAGCATCAGGGCGTTCGCGCGACCATGCGACACACCGAAGCGTGCGCCGAAGGCGTGGGCCATCGCATGGTTCACGCCGACCGAGGCATTGGAGAATGCAATCGCCGCGATGCAGGCGGCGTTGTGCATCATGCTGCGCGCTTCTTCATCGCCCGGGTTGTCGTAGACCTCAGGCAGATACTTGAAGACCAGCCGGATAGCCTGCATGGCGTTGGAGTCCGTGTAGGGCGAAGCATAAATCGACACCGCGGCTTCCAGCGCATGAGTCAGGCAGTCGATTCCGGTGTCGACCGTCAGCGTTTTCGGCATCGACATCACGAACTGCGGGTCGACGATGGCGACGTCCGGTGTGAGTGAATAATCGGCCAGCGTGACTTTGATGCCCCGCGCCTTGTCGGTCATCACGGCGAAGGGCGTCACTTCGCTGCCGGTGCCGCTGGTGGTCGAGATGGCGATCAACCGCGCGTGGTTCACTTTCTCGGTGGGATACTGCACCACGCGCTTTCGGATGTCGAGGAAGGGAGCGGCCAGTTCTGCCAGGTCGGCGTCCGGCGACTCGTACTTCAGCTTCATGATCTTGGCTGCGTCGATCACGGAGCCACCACCCAGCGCGATGATCTGGTCGGCCTTGTAGAAGTTCAGCGCCTCCACGCCCTGGGCGATAATCTTGAGGTCGGGCTCGGCGTCGGGGATGATCGTCACGCGCACCTGGGTCCCCGCGGGAATCGCGCGACGAACGATGTCCGCGTGTCCCAGTTGCTCCAGGCCGGGGTTGGTGATGATCAGGGTGGAGCGCGAGGCGAAGTTGCGCAGGTTCTCCACGGCATTCATGTTGAAGTAAATCTGGTTGGGTACGCGGAACCACATATGCGCCTGTGTCCTTCGCGCCATGCGCTTGATATTCAGGTAATGATAGACGTTGACGTTGTCGGTGGTGCTGTTGCCGCCGCCGGTGCCGCAGCCGAATGAAAAAGTCGGCACCATGTCGTTGTAGACGCCGCCCAGAGCGCCGATCGACCCCGGTGAATTCACGATGATGCGCCCAGCATTAATGACGTCGGCGAAGCGGCGAATGACGTCTTCGTTATTCGAGAAGACTACAGCCGTGTGCCCCAGCCCGCCTGCATGATTTACGTCTACGCAGACCTTCAGCGCCTCGTCGACGGATTTCGCGCGATACACGGCCAGAACAGGGAAGAGCTTTTCGACCGACAGAGGATATTTCCGCCCAATGCCTTGTATGGGTGCGATCAGGAGCTTGGTCTTAGGCTTAACGGAAATGCCGACGAAGCGAGCGATGGTCGTGGCCTTCTGCCCAACCGCCATCGGCTGCATGAAGCCGGTCGCGGGATCGATCACGGTGCAGCTGAGCAACTCGGTTTCCTGCGGACTGCAGATGTGCGAGCCGAGGTCGGCAAATTTCTGAAGTACGCGATCGTAGATTTCATCATCGATGACGATGGTCTGCTCAGAGGCGCAGATGGTGCCGTTATCAAACGTCTTCGAGGTGATGATGTCGACGACCGCCATGTCCAAGTCGGCCGACTTCTCCAAGTAGACAGGCGTATTGCCGGGACCCACGCCCAGCGCAGGCTTGCCGGATCCGTAGGCGGCTTTGACGACGCCCGGACCGCCCGTCGCGTCGATCAGTCCGACATCTTTGTGATGCATCAGGAAATCGTTGTCGTGCAGAGTGTGGGACTCGAGGCAAGTGAACACGCCTTCCGGTGCGCCATGCTTCACGGCAGTCTCGTACATGATGCGTACGGCTTCTGCGCAGCAGCGCCACGCAGCCGGATGCGGGCTGAAGATGACCGCATTGCGCGTCTTGATCGCCATGATGCACTTGAAGAGCACGGTCGAGGTGGGATTCGTGATTGGCGTCAGGGACAGGATTACGCCGATGGGCTCGGCGAGTTCGAGGATGCCGCGTTCCGTGTCTTCGCGAATCACGCCGACGGTGCGCTTGTCTCGCACATAGTTGTAAACAAACTCTGTGGCCACCATGTTCTTGATGGCCTTGTCTTCCAGTACGCCGATCTTCGTTTCCTCGATGGCCAGGCGAGCCAAGTCCTGCGCGGCTTCCAATCCGGCAATGACCATCGGCTTGACGATGCGGTCAACATCTTCCTGCGTGCATTGAGAGAAAGCGGCTGCCGCGGTGCGGGCCTGGCCGACAAGCCCATTCAGATAGGTCGTTCGCTCTTCCGTGAGGCCTGCGGGGTTATCACTCATACATCCTTCTCGCTCGGCGAAATCGCCGAAAGACACCAGTTTCAGTATCTTCCGCGATGAACAGATGGACAGTGAGCGGCGTCACGCGGAAATGTGAGCGAATGCCGAGACCTGCCGGGGAATGATACGCCGGCAGGGCATTTCGGAAAACGAGTCCAACATTGTGCAACTGCCAGAAGTTTCGAGTACTACCAATGGTAGTAAATTGGGCTGAGGATTAGGCTTCGAGCTTTGATGTTCCGCAGTTCCGGGCCCATCTGGAGGCTTGATGCCGTCACCCTGCTCCCTTCGACGTCTTGGTCATTTCTTCGTCTTCCTTACACTTTTTGTTCCCCTTGGGCTGCACGCCCAAAATTCCACCAGCACCCTACGAGGTGTGGTCCAAGACCAAAGCTCCGGGCGCGTGGTGGGTGCCCTGGTTGTCGTCCGGTTAAGAGGATCAGGATCGTCCATCGCTCGCCAGGCGACGGTAAACGAGCGCGGAGAATTTCGCATTGACGGCCTTTTGCCCGGTCCCTATCAGGTAACCGTTTCGGCAAAAGGTTTCGCGGAAGCCACGGCCGATATCGACACCGCTGTCAGCGTGGTGCGCGATATCACCATCACGCTCAAACCCGCAGCCGGGCATGAGACGGTCACTGTGCAGGCGGATGTTTCCGGGATTACGACCGCGACGATTGACACCTCGAGCGCGGTGCGGGGCGGCGTCGTGGACAGCCAAGACCTCGAATCCTTTCCGCTTCCGGCACGCAGCTTTGCCAATATCGCTTATCTGGTACCCGGAACCGAGCCCGTCGAGCCTTCTGATCCTACCAAGGCACGCATCACCGCGGTTTCCACCGGCGGAAGCTCCGGCTTGAACAATGAACTGTCGGTGGACGGCGCCGACAACTCCGACGACTGGATTGGCGGTTTTCTGCAGAACTTCTCGCCCGATGGTCTTCAGGAATTTGCCGTGCGCACGTCGAATGAAGAGGCAGATACCGGATGGACGACTGCCGGATCGGTCGTGATCACCACCAAGCACGGCACCAACGATTGGCACGGCGACATGGCTGTCTACGAGCGCGCGGCAGCGCTCAATGCACGCTTTCCGATCGAGAATCCTCCGCAAACCTGCACTGACGGTGTTTGTGTGAACAACCCCAAGGCGCCGTTTTCACGACAGAACTATGTGGGCACGATCGGCGGTCCCATCGTAAAAAACAAGTTGTGGATATTCAGCTCATTCGAGACCGTGCAGGAGGATGCGAGCGTCGCCTACAGCCCCGCCAGCATGACGCAATTCAATGCGCTCTCGCAATTGGCGTCGCAGGGGTTGATCGCCGGCTCTCCTTCCATCGCCACCCCCTCCTTCGTTCCGATTCCGTTTCGCGACTACATGGGTACGGTGCGGTTCGATTGGTCGCAATCGGCAAAATCGAATTGGTTCCTGCGTACCTCGATGGACAGCTATGTCACCAACAACAACCTTGTCGAGCAGGGAACATTGCCGTCCACCGGCCTGCTGACCCACAACAATTACTGGAACACGGCGATCAGCAATACCTATTCTTTCAATAACAGCACGGTGGGCACGCTGGTTCTGGATGCCAGCTTATTGCATCTCACGCAGGCTCGGAATTCGAATCTGGGCTACGCGCTGGCCTTCCCCTTCAGTTCCACAGCGCTGACCATCTCCGGTTTTGAAACTTATGGCGACAACCAATTCGCCACTCCTATTACTTTTTTCCCCGACCTGCGCAATCAGGAGAAATATCAGTTCCGCTACGACCTGAGCCACATTGTGGGTGCCCATTCGCTCAAGTTCGGAGTCGACTTTATTCACGAACCGGTGCTGAGCGGAGCGTTTCCCGGCACGGCCGAGACGCTTGCCCAGTACGTTAACAACCCAACCTATTACATACAGAACCCCGGCTCGTTCGGAACGTTTGCCCCAGGGTGCACCGGCATCGCCCCCACGGACGGCTCAACTTGCACTTACACTCCCGCCAGTGACGGCAGCTTTTCGCAGAATATTCAGCGCATGGCGCTGTACGCCGAGGACTCCTGGCGAGTGACGCCCAAACTGACTGTCAACTACGGCTTGCGATGGCAGTCGACTTGGGGGCTATTTACCGCTTCGGGTCGAACCGAAGCCGATAACGCCGCGTACATCACGATGCAGGCATTGCAGATTCCGGTCGTGCCCGGTTTGCCGCACGACGACCACCACCAGTTCGCGCCTCGCCTTGGTTTCGCTTACGGTGTCGGGAATAGCGGGAACACGGTAATCCGCGGCGGCTTCGGTATGTACTACGACGATCTGGCACAGAACGGATGGGCGACTGCATTCCAGGGCGTCAACAACTCGAACTACACCACCGGAGGCTGCGCCCTGACTGGCGGTCCGGGCACATATGCGCTTGTCGGCTCCGGCTGCCTGCAAGGCGGCAGCCTGGCCACGGGAAACGTGATTGGCTCTCCCTATAAAACGCCATACGCCATTCACATTACTGGTGGCGTACAGCATGCGTTCAACGATCAGTGGCTGATGAGCGCCGACTATGTGTATGAGGACGGCGTTCATGGATACCGCGCCTTCCCTTACACCAGTGGCACCAACTTAACCACTCCACTCATTCCTACGTCGGACCCGAACTATGCCATCGACCAGGCGAGTGTGGTGCCCAATGTCAACGTGTTCGAGTCTGACAACCGTTCCAAGTACAACGCGCTGATGCTGCATCTGGCGGGCAACACGAGCCGCTTCAACCTGGTTGCGAACTACACGCTTTCCAGGGCGGACACATGGGGATGCTTGCTGGGCGAACTATTTGATTACGTTGATGGCGTCTGCCAACAAGCGAACGGGCAGTTGAACGCTTTCGGACCCGGAGACTACGGACCATCCGGCGAAAACGTTACGAGCCGCTTCATGCTGGCCTTCACGGTGCATATTCCTGGGGGATTCGAAGTGAGCAGCATCAATCAGTTCGAGAGCGCCCGCCCCATCACCATCACAAACGCGGACAACACCGGCCGTATCTATGTGAACGGACAGTACACCAGCCTCGACGAATTCCGCGGCACGCCTTACATCCAGTCAGACCTGCGGGTCACGCGTCCCTTCAAAGTCAACGAGCGTTGGACGATCCTGCCCTTCGTCGAGTTCTTCAATCTCTTCAACCGCAACAATCCCGGGGCGAACTACGCGGTCAATGTGGTTCAACTTCCGGTTCCGGCGTCGCAGATGGTGCCGAATCCGGTGACGGGCATCACCAATGTCACCAGTGTTTGCACGAATCCAGCCTGCACCACAACCGCGCCTATCACCAGCCTGAACCAGCTTGAGATACCCGAGGGCGCGCTGGGGGATTTCTTTGGGCCGGGAACGACGGTCGGCATTCCCTTCGCCGCCCAGCTTGGAGTTCGAGTTACGTTCTAACGAAGGTGAAGGTCGCACCAAAACAAAAAGCCAGCCTTGACGGGCTGGCTTCTTTTTGCGAGTGCTGTACTTACTTCTTCAGAGAAGCGACGTAGGTGGCGACGGCGGTAGCCTGATCCGCGGTTAAGCCGGAGATCGGCTTGCCATGCGGCGCTTTCTTGCCTTCTGCGCCCTTGGTCAGTACGTCGGCGATCTGCGCCGTCGACAAAGTGGTCTTCTGCAGAGAAGGACCGACCTTGCCTTCGCCAGCCGCGCCGTGACACATGGCGCACTTGGTTTTGTACAGAGCAGCTCCGTCTTCGGCCCATCCCAGGCTCGACAAGATTATGAGTGCAGCAAAAATCATCAGGTAACGTTTCATGAACAGAAGTCTCCTAGTGAGGAATGTTGTTGTAGTTCGCAAAGAGGATTGCTGTCCAATGGCGTCTACAACGGTATGTGAGAACGTGGGCGTCGTTCTGCACAACCCACCATTGTAGAGCGGCAAATGCGCGTTGCAAGGAAATACGACCAGCTTGTGCGCTTTTGCACGTCCGCAGTGTTCATAGGTCACAAGCAAACGTTTACTGAGCGGTCTTCATGCGGCTGCGCTGATAGAAGAACGAAACAGCAAGCAGAATCGCGCCCAGCACGATAAACGCGGCGATACGGTAACCGCGCTCCAGGGCCGCGATGTCGTAGAAGAAGACCTTGGCCGCGGTCAGAACCAGCAGCACAATCGCCTGCCAGCGAAGAAACGCCGAGCGTTTCCAGAAGCCGGCGACCATGAGCGCACTGCCATAAATCATCCAGATGGCGGAGTAGGTGAAGTCACGCATGATGTTCAGGCTGCGCAAGGCACGGTAGTTATAGCGCTGCAGCGGCTCCACTTGAAAGTAGTCGATGACTTCGAAGTGCAAAGCCAGCAGCGCGAGCAGATTGAGCGTAAGGATTGCCGCCGCTGCCCAGTTTCGGTTTTCTTCGCCACCTTCTGCTGATGAGTAGTAGGCGAGGATCGCCAATGCCGCGATTGCCACCAGGTACAAGCCAAAGCGCGGGTTCAGGAGCAGCGGCTGATGCGCGTCGGATTCGATCACCATTAGTCGCGCGACTCCCAGTGTGAGCGCGCAGACCCCAAGCGAGCGAAGCAAGCGGCTGGTGCTGCGATGCGCCGCCCAAAACAGGGCGCCGGCTTCGACTAGCCAGCCAAGCGTGATCCATGGCCCGTCCAGCTTCAGCGGAATCGCAATGCTGAGGAAACCCACAGCCAGAGCAAGATGCGCCGGAGCGTAAGCCTCGGCACTGCGCTTTTGCAATATCCGGGACAGCGCGAAGTAGAGTGCAGCGACAATCAACGCCAGCCATGCGAGTTGTGAGCGGTAATGCTGCAACAGCGTCAGATAGCTAGCGGCCAGGTATCCCGCGGCATTGAGCAGGACGACCGCCATGGTCGCTAGTCGCGAGAGCTGGCTGTCCGATGTCTTGTTGCCGACAAATGGTGTCACCGCGAAGAGCAGGAAGAAGAATGTGGCGAAGGCCAACGTGGCGGCGAGCTGGTCTTCGCTGTAGTAGGTTGATGCCCATGCGCCAAACAACAGCGCCGTCCCGATGTAGCTGCCGAGCAGAAGTCGGTACCACTTCTTGATCGCGGTGATCCACAAGGTGCCGAGGTCGAGCAGTGCCAGATAGCAGAAGAGCGCGAGTTCATGGTTCTGACCGGTTGAGATAAGGACGGGCGTAAGAAATCCGCCGACCAGCGCGAACGCCGCGAGCAATTCCGCGTTTTGCCGCAAGGACAACGCAGCCGAGGTCAGAGTGACCACCACCATCCCGAAGAACGCGACCGTCGGCGGGACCAGGTGGTAATACTGCGAGGCTGCCCACAAAGAGAGATAGAGCGCACCGACTGAGACTGCTTTAAGCGAATAGGCGAAGCCGGTGTAGCCCTTGCGGCTGAAGCGCTCACTCCACAGCATGAGCGCAACGCCAGCAGTGATGCCGATCAAGACCTGCGTGACCGGCCCAATCCAGTTATTGTCGAAGGCGAGCTTCAAGAAGTACGACAGGCCCACAAGCACGGCGATGATGCCGAGCCGATTCAGCCATTGCCCGCCAATACGTGATTCCAGCGAGGCGTCAGATTTGGCGGAAGCATTCGCCGATCGAGAGGCGTATTCAGGTGCAAGGCTTGTCGCCTGCAGCACCGGCACCGGCGGAGGCAATGTCGAAGTGGAAACGATTGGGGCGGGTGCCTGCTCGGTTAAGGTGGGCCCGGCGGCCGGAGTGACGGCGCCCGGCTCGCTCCGCGCTGACAGCAAGGTTTCCAGGTGATAGACCCGTCGCGTGAGCTCGGCTAGCTGCGCACGCAATTGTTGCAGCTCGGCGGATTGGTCGCGATCATTCACGCTGGAGTGGGCTGGCGCTTACAATACGCGAAAGTCAGAGCGCAGGCAAAGCTCCGGCCGAGGAGAGTGGATGAAGTTTCATACGGAATATTTGACCTTCAACACCAAGAAGCATCGCGAGTACATCCACATCACGCCGGAAGTAGAGAGCGCGCTGCGTAAGAGCGGCATTCAGGAAGGCATGGTGCTGGTGTCGGCCATGCACATCACGGCCGGCGTGTTCGTCAACGACAACGAGAGCGGCTTGATACAGGATATCGACAAGTGGCTGGAAGAAATTGCGCCATTCCGCGAAGACTACGAGCATCATCGCACCGGTGAGACCAATGGCGACTCCCATTTGAAGTCGATGCTGGTGCATCACGAAGTGATTGTGCCGGTGACGGCCGGGGAGCTCGACCTCGGACCATGGCAGGCGCTCTTCTATGCAGAGTTCGACGGCCAGCGTAAGAAGCGGCTGATCATCAAGGTGATGGGGGAATAAAGCTAGCGGGCGATCAACTCGGCGATGCAGGCAGAAACTTCTTCACGGGTATTGCCGACGCTGGGCGGCAGGTCGCGCTGACGCCGCTGGAAATCGTCGAAGTCGAGGCCGATGAACTCGTCAACGTATTCGTCGTAGTTGAAGTCGAGCACGTTCGATTGCGCATCGAGACGGCTGACGAGGCATAGTCCCGTCGGGCCGGTCCGTATCATCTTCATCTTCAGGTCAGGACGATGGACTTTCAGACACATCGTCAGCTTCCACACGTCTCCGCTGTAGAAATGCGTGGTGCGAGTGCGGTCGGCGGTCACGGCGTCCAGCGGCAGGCAATCGTGCAGCATCACGACCGATTGCGGTGAAGCAAACTTTTCCAGGTTGACGAAGTCGCGGAGCGCCTGTTCGAACAGGTGCAAGCCATCGATGAAGGCCAGATCGAAGGTGGGAGCTTGCAGGAGTTCTGGTAGGGAATTTTCAGGTCTCGAAGATTGCGAGACCTGGGGCGCCCGCAGATCCCGCACAACGGCCGCAGGTGTCGAACTCGGCGGAGCCTGAGACGATCCGTAATCAGCGAAAAACGCGTCACTCGTCATCCGGAACACGTGCGTGTTGGAAGGCAGCGGCGCCTGGATGTCCGGTTCTGGATCAATGCCGATGCAAATAGTTTCCGACGATGCGAGGCGAAGTGAATCGCCTTTGCGAATGCCAATTTCGATGTAATTCGCCGGCCGCAAGATCTCTTGGATCCAGCGCAGGACGGCGTAGTAGTCCGGTCCCGGCGTCCGGCTGGCAGCCAGGGCAAGATGCTCCTGCAAGAGCGCGTCGTCGAAGTCTTGTACTGCGCTCATCGATTCCTTACGTTCTTGATTACTGGACGGCTCAACAGATTACCGAGAAATTGCCCTCGGCTTCCTGTGCCGTCGGCTGAAGCCGACTCCGATCCAGAAACAAACGGCTTGACGCTGGCCTGAAGGCCAGCACTACCCAAATCTCTCGGCGCACGAATTTTTCCGAGGCCGTCAACTCGTGCTCTCAACTTCGGCCGGCGGGCCGTAGCCATAAATCGAGCGCCAGTTGAAGATCGGCTCCGGATTCAATTCCGCGTGACCATCATCATAATGGAGTTGCTGGGGCTGAATTTCCAGTGTCTCCAGGCGCAGCTTCATGTTGTCGTAGTGGTAGTTATATCCGCCGCGGCTCAGGCTGGCGCGGTCGCGCAGCACGCGCGTCATCATCTGCTCGCGCGTCCGCATCGGGTAGTGACGAAGATTGAATCGCTGCGGCCAGGGCTCTCCCAGGGGCGGATTGTGATTGAACTCGCGAATGTTTGTAGCCGAGCTGCGCCAGGAGCGAACGCGCGGCGCGCAGTCGGGAAAGAGCGCGTAATGGCGGACTCGGGCTGTCGTTGCAGGAATGTTCAAGTCGTCAGCGCTGGTGGTCCAGTAGTTGAAATTGTTGAACTGAATCCAGTCGTAGCGTGACTCGAAGACCTCGCGCAGAGATTGCTCGTAGTTCTTCGCGCGCGTCGGGCCTTCCAGGAATTCATCCTGATCGGGCCACGAAATCCAGTCATAGCGAGCGGTGTAGTTGTCAATCAGATGGCGCGACATTGCCGGGTAAAGCTGGTAGAAGTCGAACTCGCGGGGCACGAACTTCGTTTCCAGCAGTTCGCTGGACAAGCGCCGAATGACCTCCGGCGTCTCGTCAGTCGAACCGTGGTCCCAGACGATGACGTCATGGTTCTGATCCAGCAGATAGCGCAGCGACTCCTCGAGCAAATCTCCATCGTTGTAACAGAGAAGAACTCCCAGCATCCGAATTGTGCCGTCGTGCGCCACTGCTGCCAAACCGTCCTAACGATCGCTGCCTGCAGAATTATCATAGCGTGACCCGGGAGATCGCATAGCCGCGTTACCAAAAACGCGGGTGTCATCCTGAGTGCAGGCGTGCCGCTCTTGCACGCCGGAGCCGAAGGACCCCTATGCCTGCAAATACCAGTGGTGTGTCATGTGGAGTTCCATGCCGTGCGAAGTGAGAGCGCGCCTCCTGGGCATGAACCACATGACGGAACAGCAGATCCCTCCGCTCCGCGTCCGCCGCCACAGAAGAAGCGGCGGAAGGCAGAGCGGACGCTCCGGTCGGGATGACAAAGTGTTCAGGGTGGGAAAATGCCATTCTGTTTCCATCCCACGCGTACTGACAGCATGCCGGCTGGGCATGAGGCCGCAGTGAGGAACAGCAGGTCCCTCCACTCCGCGTCCGCCCGCCGCAGAAAAGCGGCGGAAAGGCAGAGCGGACGCTCCGGTCGGGATGACAAAGTGTTGAGGGCGCGAAAATGCCATTGCCACTCTGGCTGAAGCCGTCGCTCGGAATGACAAAGGGTTGAGGACCGTGAGAACGCGCCCCGGATCGCCCCATTGCAGCCCACAAAGCAAAAGGCCATCTCGCTTTCACAAGACAGCCTTATCTCATTTTCGCTTTGCGCTAAACGCTAGGAGAAAATTTCGCCGGGCATGCGGGACAGCGTGCGTGACTGGAGAGTGTTCTCCACGGCACGCGGCGTCGGCCGGTTGCTGTTGTTGATCTGGCGGCGGGCGATCTTCAGTTTGAGAGCCCGTTCAATCGAACGCAGCTCCGGAATCTCAGCGCCGGAAACCAGGGTGGAAGCCCGACCGCTTGCACCCATGCGTCCGGTACGGCCGACGCGGTGGATGAAGTCCTCGGGAATCTGCGGCAGGTCATAGTTAATGACATGCGCAACATTGTTAACGTGAATCCCACGCGAAGCCACGTCAGTCGCAACCAGCACCTGGAATTTGCCCTCTTCAAAACCGCTGAGAGCGCCCGAGCGCTGCGATTGCGTGCGATCGCCATGGATCATCGCGGCGGTGAAACCATCGCGCACCAGGTTTTTGGCCAGGCGCTCGGTTCCATGCTTGGTGCGGGCGAAGATCAGGGTCTGCCCCTTCTCGGCATAGAGAAGCTGACGCAACAATTCCGGCTTCTCGGCCTGGGGAATCTCGAAGGCCTGCAGCTCAACCGTGTCGGCTGGCTTGGAAGTCGAACCCAGAGCGACACGCACTGGCTTGTTCATGTACTCGTTGACCAGGTTTGCCACCGAGGCTTCCAAGGTCGCCGAGAAACACATGGTCTGGCGATCGCGCGGCAAAGCCGCAACAATGCGCCGGATGGCGGGCAAGAAGCCCATGTCGAGCATGCGATCGGCTTCGTCGAGGACCAGCGTCTTCACGTTGCGCAGATCGACCAGCTTGCGGCGGAGATAATCTTCCAGCCGGCCCGGGGTGGCAACTACGATGTTGGCGCCCTTGCGGATGGACTGGATCTGCCGCTGCTCGCTGGTGCCGCCCATGACCAGGGCCGCGGGCGTTTCTTTGCGTCCGCGCAAGCCTTCATAGACCTCGTGGACCTGCATCGCCAATTCGCGTGTAGGCACCAGGATCAGGGTTGAGACGGTGCGATGTTTTTCTTGCGCCATCATGCGCTCAAGAACCGGGATGAGGAAAGCTAATGTCTTTCCAGTACCGGTCTGCGCGGTGGCGAGAACATCTTTACCCTCCAACGCGGGAGGGATAGCGGACGCCTGAACCGGCGTCGGGGTAGTGAAATGGAGTTGTGCCAGCTTCTGCTGGAGTGCAGCAGACAGGGGCATATCTGTAAATTGTGTCAAACGATTTTATTCTTTCTAGGAGAGGCGTCTCGCGAGGAAGTCCGCCGTTGTCGCTTCCCTGAGGAATGATCACATTCGAGGGTTAAACGGTGGCGGGCGAGTCGCGAAGATACTTCGAAGCCGCTCGATTTTTATTCGGCGCTGAAGAATCAAACGGATGCAGGGAAGGCGGGAAACCGGATCAAACTGCGGATCAGATGTCGCTTGCGTGCGGCCGTAGCCAATAGCGTCTACTTAGGACTGTATCACAGTGCGCTTCCCGTTTTTGGAAAGTCTCGAAAAGCGCACCGTCGGAACCCCGGAAGTTACTTCCCGAAGTCGTGGAAATCAAAACCTTGTGGCTGCCCGTCTTCGTCGTGCGTAACTACAAGATCGGCAATGGGTTGGGTCTCAGGAGTCGGGCCATCAGGCTCGCCTTGCTTGCGTTCAGCTTTGCGTTGAGCTTTTTCCTGACGCTTTTCCTGGCGCGCCCGCTCTTTTTGTCGCTTAGTAAAAGTTGTACGAGAGCTTCCTGCCATAATCTTTAGATTCCATTTCCGGCCGTAAGATTCAGGTATTTGCGTTGAATCTAATGGCCTTAGCTACGAAACGGCAGGCAACAGGAAGTTGATACCTGCGGAATACTGCTCAGCCAGTATACAACGATGCGGTGCAGGTTAGGGCTAAGCATAATGCGGGGTATTGATCAGGTCACGTCGGCCGGGGGCTGTCGCTTTGCCTATTATCCTCAACCCGCTTTGTGTTGGGGACGTTCTTCCTCCAGTCGAATCTGCCTGTTGAGCCAGTCCTGGCCCATGAGGGCAATCGCCTCGTCTAAGCTTACTTACTCAGGTCGAGGGGTTTGATGGGAAGATCCCAGTGCGCGTCGAGGATCTCGAATCGGCGCTGCTCCTCACGCTTGTAAGTCTCCTGATCCGGATAGAGCTGCTTGGCGAGCGCGGCCTCGTCGAAATTTTCGTTGGCCACGGTGGCGTTCTTGAAGACGATCGTCACGCGATAATCCCAGCGGCCATCCTCTGTCGTGTGGTAGCGCGGGGTGACTGCGCTCACCTGTAACATGCGTCCCAGCTCTACTTCTTTGCGCAAGATCGGCAGATGGTTCTTCTTGAACAGCGTGAGGAACTCGTCGGCGTGACCCCACTTGACCTTGTAGTAGTACTCGACGACGAAGGGCTGTTCCGTGGCCGAGGACGACGTTGGGTCGGAAGCCGGTTTCTGTTGCCCGGGGAGATGCAACGCCGAGAGTATGACTGCGAGCAAAATAACCCTGACCAACAAACTGCTTTGATGACGCGCCATGATTTTCTCCGTGTGATCCTGCGGAAACGGCGCACCCGAAGATGCGCCGCCATTCATCCTGAATGTCCTGCTTCACTTCGCTCTAGAACATGTTCCAGAGGTACTGGTTGTAAACGTCGTGGTGGTAGATGACCTCGCCCTCTTTCACGAACGTTCCCAGTAGCCGTGGGCAACGGTCAGCCGCGGCCTGCTTCAGGTCGGCGTACCGGCCTTTCACATCGTCGCCAAGCATGGTTGAGGTCCACTTTGCTTCGCGGAAATGGTCAATCGCCGTGTAAACGTTGTCTGGAAGGTAGCGTTCGGCCTGGCGCAGGTTCTTGATTTTCGAGATCTCGCCCTCGAGACCCGACTTGAACACTCCGTAGAGCACCATGTAGGGGTTTGCATCCGGACTGACGGAGCGAACTTCGACACGCATGCTGCGTTCGTTGCCGATGGGGATGCGGATCATCGATCCGCGATCGACCGGCGACGCCTTGATCTGGTTCGGCGCCTCGAAGTGCGGATCGAGACGGCGATAGGCGTTGACGCTGGCGTTGAGCATCAGGCAGAGATCGTTGCCGTGGGTCAGGATGCGGTCCACGAACGACCAGCCCATCTTGCTCAACTTCTCTTCGCCCTTCGCGTCCCAGAAAAGGTTCTTGCCGCCCTTGCTGACAGAAACGTTGGTGTGCATGCCGCTGCCGTTGACGCCGACGACCGGCTTGGGCAGGAACGACGCGGTGAAGCCCATGCGCGTAGCGACCTGGCGGCAGATCAGCTTGTACAGCTGAATCTGGTCAGCGGCATTCACCACTTCCGAATAGCTGTAGTTGATCTCGAACTGCGAAGGCGCGACTTCGGGGTGATCTTTCTCGTTCTGGAATCCCATAGCGCGCTGCACTTCCGCGGTGCTGTCGATGAAGGTGCGCAGCGGATCGCCGGGCAGGGAGTGATAGTAGCCGCCGGTGTTGACGTACTCGAACTTCCCGGTGTCATGGAAGCGGCGCTCGGCGTCGGCGCCATTGAACAGGAAACCTTCGATTTCGTTGGCCGCGTTCAGGGTGTAGCCGTCGCGTTTGTGAAGCTGATTGGCGTAGGTCTTCAGCACGCCACGAATGTCGGCGGGATACGGCGCGCCGCCCTTATCGATCACATTGCCGAATACCAGCACTTTGCCGGGGCCAAAGACGTCGGCCGGAGCCCAGTAGAAGTAGGGCCAGTCGATGCCAAGGCGAAGATCGCTCTCGCGCTGCGCGGTAAAGCCGCGAATCGAAGAGCCGTCGAAGGTCAGGTTGTCCCAGCTGCCGAGCAGGAACTTCTTGTCGTAATCGAGCATGTGCAGGCGGCCTTCGAGGTCGCTGAAGAGCACGGTCACGGCCTTGATGCGTTTTTCGTCGGTCAGGTATTTCAGGCGCTCTTCCTGGATTTCGTCCAGGGGAACGCGGTTTTTGCGCTGTTCCTTGGCGCGCAGATTCAAGTCTTCGAGCTCGTCGTAGCTGAGCGCGAGGAAGTTACGCAATTCTGTGGACATGGATCTCCTTGAAGAAAGATGGAGTGAAATGAGGATCAGAAGTACATCTCAGGCTATAGCAAGACCTTTTGCAGCCGCCAATCAAAAACATTGATAGCCGCGATACAAGGGATTTATTGTTCCGGCTGTGGGAATCTTGGCGCGGAGTTGGCCTCAACATGGCCGAAAATCCGCACCTGGCCTGTGGAAAACAGGTCAATAACTTCGTGCGTCAAAACTACTTGGTCAGAAACACGTCCTTGCGCGGGAACTTTTCGAAGAGCGATGCATCCTGCGCGAAGTTGGTCGCCAGGATATCGGCTGGGTTTCCCGCGATCCATTGCGACAGATCGATCGTCTGATAGTGGCCGTTGTTGAAGACGATGAGGATGCGCGCCTTTTCCTTCCCGACATTTTCAATCGAGTGTCCGAAGCCCTGCGGGATATAGCCGACATCGCCCGTGTTGAGCCGCTCTTCGCGCCAGCGGCCCTGCGACCCGAAGAGCGTCACATGGAATTCGCCGCTGAGAATGTATTGCCATTCAGCCGCATTCGGATGCCAGTGCAGTTCGCGCAGAGCGCCCGCTTCCATTTCCAAGACAACTCCGGTCATGGTGGTGGAGATAGGGAACTGCGAACCGTCGACGCGCCACTCGATGCCGCCGCTGAAGACTTCGAAGGGCTTCTGTAAAAGCAGGCTGTACTTGTGGGTGAGCGGCGGCCGCTTCCAACCCTGCAGCGGCGCAACGGCGACTGCCGGCGGAATCCTTCCCTTGGCGAAATAGGCTTCCTTCATGGGAAAGTTGTCGAAGGTCGAAGCAGGAAGGCCAAAGTTTTTCGCCAGCAGTTCCTTCGGTGCGTGGCCGAGCCAGTCGGTGATGCTGAAGGTGCCGAACTCGGAGAAATATCCGTTGTCGAAGACCAGAATGAAGTGACACGGCTTTTCGCTCAGCGTCTCGATGACATGTCCGTGACCGCGCGGGAAGTACCAGATGTCGCCCGGAGCGAAGTCGTTGGTCTCGGAGCAGCCTTGCGGATCGATCACTGTCGTGCGCACCGCTCCCTCGGTAACGAAGGCCCATTCCGCGGCGGTGGCGTGCCAGTGCAGTTCGCGCATCACGCCCGGCTCCAAGCGCATCGAGACACCCGCGATGCCCTTCGAGATCGGCAACTGTTCCACCGTGGCTTCCTTGCCGAAGCTGCCCTCCATCACGCGTCCCGCGGATTTCTCCAGCTCGAACTTGAAGGTAGGGAGTTCCTTGCCCGAGGTGACGGGGTCGGGAACGTTGTTCTGGAAGCTGTTGTGACCGCCTTCGGAACTGATGGGGAATGTCTGCGTAAACACGAGGTCTCCTATCGGGCGCTCAACTGCACGTGGCGCCGCCCAACCGGTTGGAATTTTGGGAATCTGGTTCGATTACCTTAGCGGTGGGTGTTTCGGCAGCGCAACTGAAAAGTTGGTGGTGGATCAGTTTGAAACTCATCGGGGTGGAGCACGCCTTGAGGCGTGCACATCGCAAGGACCAATCCGATGCACGCTTTAGCGCCTGAGGTAAACCTGCCCTTACCTCAGCGGCTGAAGCCGAGACATTCGGAACGATCTAAACTGCACGCCTGAAGGCGTGCTCCACCCACGATTGCCTGACCACAACTTCAGACTGACCCATGCTTTCGGATTGGTCGGTATGATCCGGTGGAGGTTGGCTAAGAGAGCTTAGGCTCAGTCAAAGAAGCTGGGACTTGGCTAGCCACCCCTCTGGAGGGGAGTCTCGATAAGTTCTTTGATTATTTTCAGCGCGGTTAAAAGAACGTAGCTTTGAACTGCTCGTGCCGATGGCTGGCCTGTTCCATCAGCGCCTGAAATTCTGCGTCGCCGTGCAGGGATTGCAGCAGTGGGTCGCGGATGAAGTAGGGATAGCAGAAGAAGCCGCCGCCGATGCTGTGGCGCAGCATGTGCAGCGCGGACGTCTTGTCGCCCAAGACGGCGTAGGCTTGCGCTACCTTGTACATGCCTTCCGGATCGCTGACGCCGCGCTCTTCGATCTTCGCTTCCGTGTCGCTCAGCAGCTTCTTGCCCTCGGCGTTTTCATGCCGAATGGAATAGCTAAGCGCCTTGCCCACATCGGCGGGAAGCAGCGAACTGTTCTTGTCGAAAGCGCGATCGAAGTCTTGTGCTGCCTGGTCAAGATGGTTCAAGTAGTACTCGGCCAGTCCGCGATAGAACAGAATGTAGACAGAATCATTGGCCGGCAGACTCTGCAGAAACTTTTCATAGTCACCCATGTACAGATAACTGTTCATGGCGGAGCTGCTGATCTTAACGTCAGGATTGTTGGCGCGCGCCCGTTCACATTCCAGCACCGATTCCTGCAACATGCCGGCGAAGCGGTAAGCGTAACCGAGCTCCCAGTGAGCTTCGGCGTTGTTGGGATTGTCCTGCAGCACGGCCCGTAGCAATGGAACGGCCTGTTCCACCCGACCCGTATCCGTCAGCAGATTGGCCATGTAGATTTTCGCTTCGACCAGCGACGGATTCAGCGCGATGGCTTTCTCGTAAGCAGCCTGCGCTTTCCCATACTGCTCCTGGCCGCCGAACAGCAGCGAGGCACTGGTGGTGTAGGCGCGTCCCAGCTGCGCCCAGGCGGGAGCGTAGTTCGGTTCCAGCGTCGTGGCCTTCTCCAGCATTTGGATCGCCTCAGAGAATTCGTTCAACGAGTACAGATCGATGCCGCGAAGATAGTCTTCGTAAGCAGCCGTGCTGATGGGCTTTTCCGGCTTGAGATTCGCGGCCTCGGCGGGCGAAAGGTTCAGCTCCAGTTGATGGATGATCTGCTGCGCCACACGATCCTGAACCGTCAGCAACTTGTCGTACTTCAGGTCAAGGGCTTCGCGCCAGAGAATCTTGTCGGCCTTCACGTCGATGAGTTGGGTGGTGATCCTCAGGGTGTCTCCGTCGCGGAGGAACGTGCCGGTAAGCAGCGTGTCGACCTTCAAGTCTTCCGCTACCGCCTTCGGATCAACGACCCGGTCACGATATTTGTCGACGGAATACGATGGGCGAACCGTGAGCGAATTCACGTAATCCAGCTTGGTGATGATTTCGTCCGCCAGCGAGAATCCAAGGAAGTCCGTTTGCGGATCGCCATTCAGATTGCGGAAGGGAAGAATCGCCAGGCTGCGCGGTCCCTTGGGCGCGTGCGCCTGCTCATACTTCTTCAAGCCGAAGTATCCAGCCACAAGGACGATGACCAACACCAGCAGCGCTCGCCACAACCACGAAGCTCCGCGAGCAATGCCATCGCTCGGGATTACGCGGACCGCAACCGGCGTTCTCGGCGTCAGGCCCGACTTCAACGGCGAGCCCGGCGTCTCCTGCAGTTTGGCCTGGAACGCCATCTCGCGCTTGAAATTCTGGAGGTCGGTCAGCAGCTCTTGTGCGGACTGATACCGAGTGTCACGGTTCTTGCATAGCGCTCTGCTGATGATGCGCTCCACCTCGGGCGGCGTTTCGGGCGCAAACTTCGTCGGCGGCGCCGGCTCGTCTTTCAGGATGCCGGCGATCACGTCGCTGGCCGTCGAGCCGTCAAAGGCCACGGCTCCCGTGATCATTTCGTAGAACACAGAGCCCAGGCTGAAGAGATCGCTGCGCGCGTCGACCGGCAGCCCGCGCGCCTGTTCCGGCGACATGTACTTCACGGTACCGTGCACCACACCGGGCTCGGTGGTTTGTACGGCGACGACAGTGCCGCTGGAGCGCCGCACGGTCGCTCCCGTTCGGCCGAATTCCAGTTTCGCGATGCCGAAGTCCAGCACCTTGACGATGCCATCGCTGCGGACAATCACGTTTTCCGGCTTGATGTCGCGATGCACAATGCCGGAGGCGTGCGCCGCCGCCAGCGCGCCGGCAATCTGGATGGCGACATCGATCGCGTCCTCGAGCTCCAGGCCGCGCTTGCCGATTTTTTGCCGCAGCGTGGCGCCGTCGACGAATTCCGAGGCGATGAAGTTCATCCCGTCCGCCTGGCCGAACTCATAGATGGTCAGAATGTTGGGATGGTTGAGCGCCGATGCGGCATGCGCTTCCTGTTCGAAGCGGAGCAAGCCACGCTGGTCGGTGACAAGATCGGGCAGCAGCAGTTTCAGCGCGACCTTACGCCGCAGTCGCGTGTCTTCCGCCAGGTAAACCTCGCCCATGCCGCCACTGCCCAGCAGGGACACAACCTTGTAATGAGCAAGTAATGTGCCGAGTGCAATCGTGACCCGTTTTTGGGCGGCGTTGTTTGTAAATTTGTCGGTGCCGCCTTCGGCCTTCATGTTATGCGCGACTTCGGAGACCGCCTGCGGCAGAAAGTCGATGGACTCTTCGGCGGATTGCAGAAGCGACTGCACCTCGTTCAGCAGGGCTGTGTCGGAGCCGCAGGCTTGTTGCAGATAGGCGGCGCGCTCGGCCGGAGCAACATCTAGGGATGCATGAAACAGTTCTTCTATCCTGCGCCAGCGATCGCCAGTGTCCATGTCGGTCTCTATGACTGACTCTGTGCCAGTTCGCGATGCAGCCAGGCTTTGGCTAACTTGAGTTCGCGGTGCACGGTTGCCGGGGAGATGTCGAGGGCGGCAGCGGCTTCGTCGTAGGTCATGCCGCCGAAGAAGAGGAGCTGAACGATCTCGCTCTTGCGGGCGTCGAGGACGGCCAGCCGCTGCAAGGCCTCATCCAGATCCAGAACGGTCGATGCAGCCTCAGGACCAACAATAACGGCCTCATCCAGCGGGATTGGAGCTTCGCCGTTCCCTCGCTTTTGCCGCCCGTGCTGGCGAGCGTATTCCACCAGGATGCGGCGAACGACGCGCGCGGCGACCGCATAAAAGTGAGCGCGGTCTTGCCAACCGATGTCGGCATTCAACAGCTGCATGTAGGCTTCGTTGACCAGCGCGGTGGCGCGCAGGGTGTGGCCCGGGCGTTCGTTCCGCAAGCACCTCGCCGCCAGCCGCCGGAGCTCGTCATAGACGATCGGCATCAACTGGTCCAGCGCCTCGTTATTTCCGCTCCGCCACAACTGGAGCAGCCTCGTCACATCCTCCCGATCGGGCGGCATCGTAGTTCCTTGACTGACACCGTTCGTTGAGGCCTTGGCCCAGAAGCAACCTTCCGTACCGGAAGAACTCCCACTGGACTAAGACGATAGAGTCTGAAACTTACGGATGGGCAGGATGGCTGTCGTCGCCATCTTTATGCGCCGGATTATACCCCAAAAGCGCCGGGTCATCGCTCGCCTTTCGTAATCTCGAGCCGCCATAAAAATCTTTTTGAAACTGTGAGGGGATTTGCCTGCGGATAACACATATCAGGGTGTAGGCGATTGCGGCTCTTGCAGGATCGCAGCACCTGATCTCAAGAGCGGCCGCCGCTAGTGAATCGAAGACATTCAACCATCGCTGCGAAACCAACACGAACGAGGAGAAAACATCATGAAACGCTTACAGTTACTCATCGCGTTAGCCGCCGCCCTGGTCCTGAGCACCTCAGCGTGGGCACAGAGCTACAGCTTTATCAGCGTCAATAGCCCGAATGACCCCGGCGACCCCTTCACGCAATTGCTGGGCATCAACAACAACATGGTCATCGCCGGCTACCACAATTTCTTCAACAATCAGGGCTTTACCCTGACCTTGCCCGCGCAATTCACCACGGAGAACTATCCGAACTCGATGATGACGCAGGTCATCGGCATCAACAACACCCTGACCACCTCCGGCTTCTACGTGGACAATGCCGGAACGACCCACGGCTTTTACCACACCAACAGCGGCACCTATACCACCGTGGATTTCCCCGGCACGCCGTTCAATCAGCTGCTGAGCCAGAACGACATGAAGCAGGCCGCGGGCTACTACAGCCTGAGCAGCAACAACACCACGCCGGACTTTCCCTACGTCTATGACGAAGTGGGCGGGATCTTCGAAGTGATCACGATTCCGGGTGCAGTGGGCGGAGCGCAGGCCACCGGCATCAATAATTCGGGTGAGGTCTGCGGCTTCTTCATCGACTCAGCCCAGGTGAACCACGGCTGGCTGTTGAACGCGGGCGTCTTCCTGCAACTGGATTACCCCGCCAGCACCTTCACCCAGGCCCTGGGAGTGAATAACCACGGGCAGGTCGTTGGCCAGTACATGGATAGCGGCGGTCTGACCCACGGCTTCCTGTACACCGTGAGCAGCGGACAGTACATCAACCTGGACGATCCGAATGGCGTGGGGACGACCATCGCTAACGGCATCAATGACAACGGCATCGTCGTCGGCTTCTACGGCACCGCCCCCATCAACCGCGGCTTCGTCGCCATGCCTCACTAAGCTGCGGCGAACCTACCATGAACCCTATCGGCGATTGGGCTCCCCCAATCGCCCATTTTTTTTGGGGGAAAGAAATCTGCTTACTCGCCCGCATCCGGGCCTATGGCTTTCTCGATGCGCCGGTCCGGAACCAGCCACATCAGAGCGACAAAGACGTAGCAGGCACAGGCGATCCAGGGACGCACGAACGCCAGCGGGATAGCGATGAGATACGCCAAGATCGACACCGCGCCTTTCTGATCGCGTCCCACCGTTGTTTCCAGCACCGAGCCTTCCTTCTGATGCGCGATCAATTGCTTTGTCAGGATCGTGTACGCGATTCCGGCGAACAAGAGCAGCACACCGTACAGCGCCACCGGCCAGGAGGCGAGCGGATTCTCGCCCATCCACGCCGTCGCGAACGGGATGAGCGAAAGCCAGAAGAGCAAATGCAGGTTCGCCCAAAGGACGCTGCCGGCCACGTTGCGCGCGGCCTGCAACAAGTGGTGATGGTTGTTCCAGTAAATCCCTACAAAAACGAAACTCAACACATAGCTGAAGAAAACCGGCACCAGCGGTTTCAGCGCTTCCAGACTTGTTCCCTGAGGCGACTTCATTTCGAGCACCATGATGGTGATGATGACGGCGAACACGCCATCACTGAATGCCTCCATGCGACCCTTGGTCATTTGCGCGCTACGTCTCCTCAGCAGGGAATCGCAGATTACAGCATGGGAGGGCGATTCGTCAGCTCGGATTTGGGGAGTGGGTCAGCGGTGCGCGTGCAGACTCTGCCCGGCAAGGCGAAGCTTTAGAACGCAACGCGAACGGCAACGTCGAACTTTGAGTAATACTTGTCGACGTCGGTGGCGTACTTCTCGCGGAACTTGGCGACCACAGCCTGGACCTGGTCGGGCTCTGTGATTGGAACGGCTTTCAATTCTCCCTGTACTCCGCCCGCCTCGATCCGTATCGTGGGATTCTTGAGCACGTTCTTATACCACTGCGTACCCGACCCCTGAACCGGGAGCAGATAAAGCGTTTCGCCGTCCAATACGAACCACACTGGATCTGAGATTGGGCGACCAGACTTTCTGCCGGTTACCGTGATATCGATTTCGCTGGAGCGTGAAATGCGGTGTTTGAGAGTTTCGTCCTGCTCTGGCATAGGCACCTTTCAACTTCGCTAGTAGTAGATTCATCTCGCGCTCCGCGGTTTCTTATTGTCATCCCGACCGGAGCGAAGCGGAGTGGAGGGATCTGCGGTTTGTGTGCGGCGTTCCGCTGCCGCCGACAGTAGATCCTTCGACTCCGGCGTGAAGCGCGCCTGCGCTCAGGATGACAAAGTGAGAGGGCGAAGCGCGCCAGCGCTCAGGATGGCAACTCCGCCTGGTAATCTTCGTCGGTGACGTGCTCCATCCAGTCAACTACCTTGCCGTCTTTCTTTTCCTGGATCGCGATGTGGGTCATCGCGGTGGTGGGCGAGGCGCCGTGCCAGTGTCTCTCGCCCGGCGAGAACCAGATCACGTCACCGGGATGGATCTCCTCGACCGGTCCGCCTTCGCGCTGAACCCAGCCGCAGCCGAACGTTACAATCAGTGTCTGTCCGAGCGGATGCGTATGCCATGCGGTACGCGCCCCCGGTTCGAAAGTTACGCTGGCGCCTTGGACGAATGCCGGATCGGGCGCCTGGAACAATGGATCGATGCGAACCGTGCCGGTGAACCATTCTGACGGTCCCTTGCCGGAAGGCTGCGAGCCTGCTCGTTTAATTTCCATGCTTCTGATTTCCTCGTGGAGATGATTGAAATAGTTTGTAAGAGACCCAGGTCTCGAAAACCGCGAGACCTGGGGCACTCGAAGTTAGAGGCCGGTCATCTTCTCCAGGCGCTCGGGATAGCGATCTCCCTCCACCTGAATCTTCGACGCCGCAGTATCGATATCGCGCAGGTCTTCGGGCGTCAGCTGAATCTCCAGCGCTCCTAGATTTTCTTCCAGCCGATGCAGCTTGGTTGTGCCCGGGATCGGAACAATCCACGGCTTCTGCGCCAGCAACCAGGCGAGCGCGATCTGCGCTGGCGTTGACCCTTTCTGCTTTGCGATACTGCCGAGCAGGTCGATCATGGCCTGATTCGTTTTCAGTGCCGCGGGCGCGAAGCGCGGCAGATTGCTGCGGAAGTCCGAGCTATCGAACTTCGCATTCTCGTCGATTTTGCCGGTGAGGAAGCCCTTGCCGAGCGGGCTGTACGCCACCAAGCCGATGCCGAGTTCCTTGAGCGTCGGCAGCACCTCTGCTTCGGGCTTGCGCCACCACAGCGAGTACTCATTCTGCAACGCCGTCACCGGCTGGACCGCGTGCGCCCGGCGGATGGTCTTCACGCCGGCTTCGGAGAGTCCGAAGTGCTTCACTTTGCCGGCTTGAATCAGTTCCTTCACCGCGCCGGCGACATCTTCGATGGGCACGTTTGGATCGACGCGGTGCTGATAGAGCAGATCGATGACGTCGGTCTTCAACCGCTTGAGCGAACCTTCGACAGCCTGCTTGATGTGTTCCGGCCGGCTGTTCACGCCAGCGGCTCCCGGGCGATTGTCGCCGCCGCCCAGATCGAAACCGAACTTGGTGGCGATGATTACATTCTTGCGGTGCGGAGCCAGCGCCTCGCCGACCAGCTCTTCATTCGTGAACGGACCGTAAACTTCCGCAGTGTCGAAGAAGGTGACACCGCGTTCGACGGCGGCGCGGATCAGCGAGATCATCTCCTGCTTGTCCTTCGGCGGCCCGTAGCTGAAGCTCATGCCCATGCATCCGAGCCCGATAGCCGACACTTCAAGATTGCTTTTACCTAGTTTGCGTTTTTGCATAATGTCCCCTTCGTAAGAGTGCTGCCAATTGCGTGTGGAAAGCCAGCAGGGATGCCGCCGACTGTAGAGCCTTGTGGCGTCGCACCTGCACTTACTTTAGATGTTTGGCAGAGCGTAAGGATATGCGGGACACGCCATTGCGTATGCAATTCGCGCCACTCTCATTCCGTCGCCTGGCGACAACGCTTACTGGATGCCTTTGGCGAGGAATAGGGTCGAATAGATTTTTTGCACGCCGTAAAGAACGTATGCGCCATCGGGGGTCATGATGGGACGACGCAAGGCGATCATGGCAGCTTTGTCTGTCGGTGCGAAATGCGTCCAGAGCTTGGACGCGCCGGTAGTGAGGTTGAGGTCGTAGATGTCGACGCCGCCGGTTGCAGCCTCACGTTCGACGAAGATGTTTTGCGAATCGTTATGCCACTGGAGCGGATGGTCGCCTTCCAATAATCCTTTTACTTCGGTCGCCTCGCCACCATCAAGAGGCTGTACCCAATAGTGATTCTCGCCATCGGTAACGATGCCGTACTTGCCATCCGGCGAGACACTCATGGAAGTGTCGTTGATGCTCGCCGCGTATCTGCCCTCACTGGTAATTCGGCGTGCCGCGCCGGTTGCGATGTCCTGCAGATAGGAAGCGGGAGCATGTCCCGGTGCAATGGCTACGATCAGCAGACGCTTACCGTCCGGCATCCAGGCGGCGGTCAAATAGCTGGTGCCTGGCGGAGCCGTCAAGGTGTGGGCCTCACCCATTCCCGTGGGAATGATTCTCAGTTGCTCGACGTGAACGGGATCCAGCGCAATGGCCCATTTGCCATCGAACGACAAGCCAATTCCCGCACCCTGACCGATCAAGGCCGGAGCCGAACCATCGGTCTTTTGCGTGTAGAGGTTGTAATCGGAAGTTGCGCCGGTGACATAGTTGTCAAACAGCAACGTCTTGCCGTCTCGCGAAATTCCTTGCGTGATCTGAAATGGAAACGAGCTGAAATCCTGTGCCTTGCCTGTCGCAGTCTCGACCAGAACCTGCTGATCGCGAAAATCCTCAACCGTCAGCAGCACGTTTTGGTCTTTCGAGATGTCTTGCAGGTGCAACATCGCCGGACTGGAAAGCAAGACTCGCTGATTGCCATGCGAATCGACGGCCCGAAGCATACGTGGCTCACTCGCAAAGGCGCCGGTAAACCAAATTTCCTTGCCATTCGGCGCCCATGCCAAGCCTTGAATCGAGCTGAATTCCCCCGCTAATGCCTTCCGGTTTCCCTGACGATCGACAACATCGACAAAGCCGCGATCGTCTCCCAGGATGGAGTGATCGATGAAAGCGATTTGGTCCCCGGAGGGAGAAAAATGCACATCGCTGATGTATCCGTCGTTCTGATATAGAACCTTGCCAGGCGTGAGTTCAAGCTGGAAGTGGCTTCCAACTTTGCGGCTGACCGCCAGTGCGGAGCCGTCGGCTGTCCAGTCGGCATCGGTCACTCCCTCCAGGAGTTCGCGCGTAGAACCACCGCCGAGCGGCACACGAGCCAGCCGTCCGGTGGGCGTGTATTTGGGATCCCAGTCAGGATCGAGCGCGACCGCCAATTCTCCAGTCGAGGAAATGCTCAGGATGCCGGCGGCAATGCTGAGCGATTGCGCCTCGAATGTATCGGTGCGCGTGGAAAAGAGTGAGGTGGGCTTGCCGTCGGTGGTCACATCGTAGACGACGGTGCGTCCATCGGGAGCGAAGCGCGCATGGCGAATGTAGGCGGAGCGAAAGCTCATCTGGGTGAAGTCGGGATGCGTGATCGCGGGACGATGCAGCGCCCAGGCTGCCAGTGCGCCGACGGCCAATGCAGCCAGCAACGCGATCGGCAGCAGGATTCGCGACCGCGTCTTGCCAGTGCCCTTCAACGGACGCAAACTTCCGGTGGACGTGCCGGTGCTGCTTAGCGAATCCAGCGCGAAGCCCAGGTCGCTGGCCGACTGGAAGCGCGCCTCAGGCTTCTTTTCCAGACAGCGGTGCACGATCCTCTGCAATCCCAGCGAAACGTTCAGGCCGCTCTCGGCGAGGTCGGGCGGCTCCTGCTTGAGGATCGAGGTCATGATCTCGACCCCGGAGTCGCCGTGGAAGGCACGCTGCCCGGCGATCATTTCGTAGAGAATGGCGCCGAAGCTGAAGATATCGGAACGAGAATCGACAGCCTCGCCGCGCACCTGTTCCGGAGACATGTAACCGGCAGTGCCGAGAACGGTGCCCGCCGAAGTCCGATCCGGCGTGGTCATGGTCTGGTCGCCCGCGGCAACGGCCAAAGCCTTTTGCTTCGCCAGTCCGAAGTCGAGAATTTTTACGCGGTCATCGTGCAGGACGAAGATGTTGTCCGGCTTGAGATCGCGATGGACGATCCCCTTTTCGTGCGCAGCTGCCAGTCCACGTGCGATCTGCAGCCCGTATTCACTGACCCTGCGCTGCGGCAGCGGACCAGCTTGCAATCGCTCGCGAAGCGTCTGACCTTCGAGGAACTCCGAGACCAGGAACTGCAAACCATCCTGCGATCCGACATCGTAGATCGCCATCAGGTTGGGATGATTCAGCGAACTCAGAATGCGGGCTTCCTGCTGAAAGCGCTCCAGACGTTCGCGATCGTGCGACAGCGATTCGGGAAGGATCTTGATGGCTACGATGCGATCCAGGCGCGTGTCGCGAGCCCGATACACCTCGCCCATTCCACCTGCCCCCACGGCGGCAACAATTTCGTACGGGCCCAAGCGAGTTCCCGGGGTCAGAGCCATGTTTCACCTTGCAGGGAAGTGCCTCATTCTACCGTGAGTTGCCGAATCCGGGAATGCCGAATGTTAGCGTCGGTTTCAGCACGCGTTGGTTGCCGACATCATGGGATCACGTATCTAACATCGGCTCAATACGGATTTCGATGACAAAGAACTTGCGGGTCGGACCGTGAGCGCGAAATTTGAAATCAAGGTGAGCGCGATGCCGGAGGTTTACTTCGCCAGCGCGAAGAAGTAGTAATCGGCGGTGTAGTCGCTGGCGGCTTCGGCGTTCTGCCTGGAGGCGTTGCAGGGGGTTGCCGCTGGAGGCAGGCCGCCCTTGGTGTGAATGCGCTGGATGCTGGTTACGCGGGTGAACACTCCATTGCCGGAATGACCTGTGGCCGTCACCAACAGCCAGGGAATGGCGCCGGCGTCTGGCGAATCGACCTTACCTACGGCCTTGCCCGTTACTTCACTGCCATCGTTGTCCTTCCACGTCGGCCCTGCGAAATGGTGGCCGATGATCGCTCCCCGCTGGTTGTACAGTTCTGCCTTGGGGGCTTTCAACGTCCAGACAAACGCGCCGTCTGTTCCCGGCTGACACACATAAATCTGCGAACCCGAGGCGTGTGCCTGCAGCACGACCTCTTCACCGCCAGGAGCTTTGATTTTGTCAGGGACGTCGGGACGGGCGACGGTCTGCGCTTGGACCTGTGCAGCGATTGCCAGAAGTACGATGATTTGCAGCAGTCTTGTAATCACGGCAGAAGTTTAACACCGGTGTGCTTTGAATCTGTAGGCACGACCTGGCGAAATCGGCTGCGAGGTGTCGATGAAAAGCATGCGAACAGCATTGCGCGGATCAATTCATTTCCGCGCTTAGTGGCGATTACTCTTCCAGCGCTTTTTGCCCGGCTTTTGGGGCGGTTGATAGTGGCCTTTTCTGACTGGCGGCCGATGCCGGTCCGTGCGAGCGGCGCCCTGATACGTAGGAACGTCCTCCAACACTTCAGGCGCAGGCAAAAGTTCGCGACGCAGGCGAACCAGTGCCGCTGCGAGCTCCTCGGGACTGCGTTGCGCGAGCAGGAGCCGGCCGGCTGCCAAATCGTCATCTGCCGGAGTCGCAGCCAGAACAGCGATCTCCTGCACCAGCGTTTCGTCGTCGCGGGCGCGAATCGCTTCCGCAGAGGGAGCGGGCGACCAGGTTGCCTTGACTTTCGCGGCAGCCAGAAGCCGCTCAGCCGTCCGGCGCTGCGAAGCGGGCACCACCATCACCGACATTCCTTTGCGACCTGCGCGTCCGGTGCGGCCGCTGCGATGCAACAGCGCTTCCCGATTCTGCGGGAGGTCGGCATGGATCACCAGGCCAAGGTCAGGCATGTCCAGCCCGCGCGCGGCTACATCCGTCGCAACGCAAACGCGAGCGCGTCCGTCGCGCAGCGCCTGCAGGGCGTTGGTGCGCTCGCGCTGGTTCAGCTCGCCGGAGAGCGCGACAGCAGAAAATCCGCGCTCCTGCAGATTCGCGTGCAGATGGCGGACCGCCTCGCGAGTGGAACAAAACACCAGCGCGCCGAGTACGTCGAAATATCGCAGCACGTTCACCACTGCGTGTTCGGTGTCGCGAGGATGAATGGCAAACGCGCGGTATTCGATGTCGCCGTGAGGCTCGTTCTCAGACGACAAGGCGAGACGCAGAGCATTGCGCTGATATTGTTTGGCGAGACCGAGGATCGCCTTGGGCAGCGTGGCTGAAAACAATAGCGTGCGGCGTTCGGAGGGCGTGGCATTCAGCAGCGCCTCAAGCTCCTCGCGAAAGCCCAGGTCGAGCATCTCATCGGCTTCATCGAGTACTACCGAACGTATGCGCGACAAGTCCAAACGCTTTTGCGAGAGGTGGTCAGCGAGACGGCCCGGCGTGCCAACGACGACATGCGCGCCGCGCATCAGATTGCGCTGCTCCTGGCGGATGTCCATTCCGCCGACGCAGGAAACCACGCGTGCGCCGGTTTCGGCGAACAGCCACTCTAGTTCACGCTGTACTTGGAGTGCTAGTTCACGAGTAGGCGCGACGACCAGCGCTAACGGCTGCTGCGCCGCGGCAAGCCGCTCGGCATCGCCCAGCAGCATCGCTCCCAACCTGAGGCCGTAGGCTACCGTCTTGCCCGAACCCGTTTGCGCGGAGACCAGCAGGTCGCGGTCGGCTGCATCCGGCCGCAGCACCGCTTGCTGGACGGGAGTAGGTTCATTGTAGTTTCGTGCAGCCAGCGCGCGAAGCAGACTGGGGTGGGTATTCGGAAACGCCATAAATTCTGCTCCATTGATCTGCTGCAACTGGCACGGCGTACAGTTGAGAGGTGTCTCCAACTCTGCGCTCTGTCTAGGCCTTTCCTCAGTATAGAGGTTCGCAACGGGTGATAAGGCCAATGGCCGACGGAGGGCAAAGACCCCTGGGCACTGCCGGCTGTTCGGCGCCCGTTGGACTTACCCGCAGAAGAGGCTCGCGCCTTCTCCCGCCGTCACCCGTCGAGGTGCTGGAGGACACCGCAAGAGCGAAGCTGAAGAGTTAGAACTTAGGGAATGGCTGCACAACTCAAGCACCACCCGCTTAAGGCGAAGAGTAAACATGATTGACCACGACGCAAAAACCGATCTCCCGCTCACTCCCATCACGGTGCTCACCGGGTTTCTCGGCGCCGGCAAGACCACGCTGCTCAATCGCATCCTCAATGGCAGCCACGGACTTCGCATCGCCGTTCTGGTGAACGACTTCGGCTCGATCAACATCGATGCCGACCTGGTCGTCGGGGTGGAAGCCTGCGGAGACCTTATCAGCCTCTCCAACGGCTGCATTTGTTGCAGCATGCGGGATGACATGCTGACGGCGGTAGAGCAAATCACCGAACGCGCGGAACAGCCGCAATACATCGTGGTGGAAGCCAGTGGTGTGGCCGATCCTGCGAAGATTGCCTTCACCTTCATCAATGCGAGCCTGCGTGAGCGTGTCCGTCTGGATAGCATCCTGTGTCTGGTGGATGCTTCACAGCTCTTCGCCGTGCCCGAGCAGATGGAGTTGAAGCAGCGCCAGATTGCCTACTCGGACATGCTGATCCTGAGCAAGAGGGATCTGGTCGGCCGCGAAGAAGTTGGCCGAATCCGGGCATGGCTGGCCGAACACTTTCCCCGCTCCCATATGGTGGAAGCGCCCCGCGGCGAGGTGCCGATGGAAATTCTGCTCTCCAGCGGACGCTTCCATCCCTCGCAGATGGAAGTTGATCACGTGCACGCCGACCAATGCGCCCAAGGAATCTGTGATCACGAAAGCCATCATGACCATCCATCGACCTTCAGCACCTGGAGCTTCGAGACCGACCGTCCTCTGTCACTGGAAGCGTTGCGCTCGGCAGCCTCGAAGCTTCCGTCCAGTATTTATCGCGCTAAGGGCGTGGTGAATTTCGGCGAGGCTCCCGACCGCCGCGCTGTGCTGCAAGTCGTCGGCAGGCGAGTGGATATCTCGTTGCAAGATGAGTGGGGCGAGCGCCCTCCACTGACCCGGATTGTAGTCATCGGCTCACCCGAAGGCATCGATGCGGATGCGCTGCAAGAGAGATTCGAACAGTGCTTTAGCGCGTAGACCAGCCAAGCCGGTTGGCAACCATCCATATGTTGATAATTGGTCGGGGAGAGAGGATTTGAACCTCCGACCCCCTGGTCCCGAACCAGGTGCTCTACCAGGCTGAGCCACTCCCCGACAGGCGAACTTAGGTAGGAACTACTGATCTGCGCTGGACAACGCGCGTCACGTTCGCGAGTCGATTATAACAGAGGATCTGCGAGGCGAGCGCGGAGACACCGCGCCTTGAGGAAGACGTTGTGGCGAAGGTTGCTCTCCACTACAATTTCGGCTGCATCCCGACACATCATTCGCTTGCTTCCCAGGAGAGCAATTCATGGTTCGCACTCTGTGTGTGCTTCTGCTCACGACGTTTCTGTCGCATGGCGGTCTGGCATGGGCGCAAAACAACGACCAGATCGGACCTCCATCCACTTGGCAAAGCAATACTCCCAAGCCGACCGGGCCTGTGGTGACGGGCACGGTGGCTTACCGCGAGCGCATTGCACTTCCGCCGAACGCCTTCATCGATGTCAAGCTGCAGGACACCTCCCGGCAGGACGCTCCCGCGAAGACCGTTGCGGAAAGCGTCTTCGCCGCGGAAGGGAAGCAGGTTCCGATACCGTTTCAGATTTCCTACAATCCCACCGACATCAACATGGCGCACACGTACCTGGTTCGGGCAACGATCAGTGTCGATAACAAGCTGATGTTCACGTCGACTACGGCGTATCCCGTGCTGACGCAGGGCGCGCCCTCGCAGGTGACCATGATGTTGCAGCAGGCTACAGCGGCAGCCGCATCGAGTACGCCGGCGTCGGGCACTAAGTTGCTTGAGACGCGATGGGTGCTGGCCGAAGTGAATGGCGCACCGGCGGTGCCCGGCCAGGGAGAGTCGGCTCACTTCGAACTGCATAAGAAGGAGAAACTCACGGGTTCGACGGGCTGCAACAATTTTGCCGGCAGCTATATTGCGTCGGAGGGTGCGCTGCAATTCATGCCGGGGGCACCGACGATGAAGATGTGCTCCCCGGCCGTCGCGCAGCAGGAGCAGGCTTTCCTGGCGGCGTTGAAGGCCACGACCGCGTACAAAGTCGACGGCGCCACGCTTCAGTTGATGAATGGAAGCCAGGTGCTGGCAAAATTGCAGGCGGAGTCAAAGCAGTAACGCCCATCCCCCAACGTGGAGGTTTACTGATGCTCAGATCCATCGCCATTGTGGTTGGCTGTTATGTACTCTCGGTTGTGCTTGTCATGGGATCGGACCCACTGCTGTCGCGTCTGTTTCCAGGTGATTTCGTCGCTGACCGCATCCCGTCCAATGCCGCTCTGCTGGCGAGCACGGCGTGCTTCGTCGTGATCTCGATCTTCTGCGCGTGGCTGTGTGCGCGCTTTGCTCCGGGACGCGCTGTGCTGCATGTGCTGTGGTTCTTTACCCTCGGCGAAGTGATGGGCATCGGCGCCATCATCCCCAACTGGAGTAAGGGCTGGCCGCACTGGTATTGGTTGTCGTGGCTGCTGACGTGGCCGATTAGCTGCTGGATTGGGTGGAAGCTGTCGGGGCGGAAGGATGACGCGGTGGCGGCTGTGTGATTGCGCGTTATCGCGCCGCTTCCATGCTGCCAAGCACCTCAACGCCTCTCAACCCCGACCGGTGTGAAGCTGCGTACGCCCTTTAGGCGTCTGTCATCCCGACCAGAGCTAAGCGGAGTGGAGGGATCTGCGGTTTGTGCGCAGCGTTGCGAAGTACAGGACCGCAGATCCTTCGACTCCGTTCGGCGGTGGCCTCACTTCGCTCAGGATGAAAAAGTAGATAGGGGGTTTGAAGCACGCCCGCGCTCAGGATGACAGTGTTGTTTTGCGGTGCCGTGAATGCGAGCCGTATTACTTCTTCCCGCTGATGCCGGCCCACTTCTCCAGCAGGCCCAGCGTCGCGGCGTAGTCCAGATCGTCCCAGCCCTCTTCGCTCGACATCTCGTAGATTTCTTCCACCGTCTCGAGCGCGGGCAGCTTGATGCGTTTCTCCTTCGCCATGTCGAGCATGATGTGGATGTCCTTGTGCATCAGGCGCAGCGGGAAGTTTGGCGAATAGTCGCGGCGCAGGACGAAGGGCGCTTTGTAGTCCGTGACGCCGGAGCGCACCATCGAAGCCTGGATGAGCTCGATCATCTTCTGCGGCTCGACGCCGAGCTTCTGGGTAAGCGTCAGGGCTTCGGCGAAGCCTTCATAGATGAGGGCGATCATCAGGTTCATGCCCAGCTTGGCGGACTGGCCTTTGCCGGTGGGCCCCATGTGAATGACCTGTTTGCCCATCGCCTTGAATAGGGGATCGAGATAGGCGACCGGCTCTTCGGCGCCGCCGACGATAAAGATGAGCTGGCCGTTCTCGGCCCCGATCTTGGATCCGGTGACCGGAGCGTCGACCCAGTGCACGCCCATCGCGTTGACCTTCTCGGCAAACTGCAATGTGGTCGAGGGCGAAATGGTGCTGGAGTCTACGACGATTACGCCTTCCCGCAGCGAATGCACGACGCCATCGTCGCCAAACATCACGCGCTCGACGGCGGAGGTGTCGGCAACACAGCTCCAGACGACTTCGGCTTCTTTGGCGGCGTCAGCCGGCGAAACCGCGGTGGTCGCGCCTTCCACGTGCTGGCGGGCGGTGCGGTTCCAGACGTGAACTTCATGCCCGGCCGCAACCAGCCGCGAGGCCATCGGACGTCCCATGATGCCTAAACCGAGAAAAGCGATACGCATGCGTTACTCCTTAGGAATGCCGGAATTCGACACGCGCTCGACGAAGAGGCTGGCGTGTTGACCCGAATCTCTGATTTAAGCTGAGTGGCAGGGGAAGGTCAAGGAAGACCGGATTTATCGGCATGTTTCGGGTTGTGCCGGGCCTACCGAGTTGTCATGCGGCCGTAGCTCCCATCTACAAACACTTTGTCATCCCGACCGACGGCTTCAGCCGGAGCGGAGGGATCTGCGGTTCTACACAGCGTCGCACTGCCGACGAACCGCAGATCCCTCGACTTCGCTTCGCTCCGCTCGGGATGACAATTCGTGAGGCGAAGGCCTCAAGACAAGCGGAGATCCTGCCTCGCATCGTGGACCCTGCCCCCAGCGTCTAATTATTAGCTCTATGATTGGCATCTCACTTCGACGCAAAGCCCGGCAGTTCGGTACGCTGGTGCGGCACTCGGCTCTGACTCGTCGCACGGGTTCGCCGCAAAAGCCGGTTGCGGCGGCCCGCGGTCAGCTGGGTGTGACGTTCATCGGACACTCCAGCTTCTTCCTCCAGATCGGCGGCAGGAACGTTCTCGTCGACCCGAACTTCGCCCGCTGGATTTTCGTACTGAAGCGGCTGCGCCGGCCGGGACTGCGGATGCGCGACCTGCCTCCGATCGACGCCGTGCTGATTTCGCATGCGCACTTCGATCATCTGCATCGGCCTTCGCTGCGGGCGATTGCGCGGCTGACGCGCCGCCGTTCGGGCAAGCGTCCGGTCATCATCGTGCCTCGGCATGTGCGCGACCTCGTGAGCGGCTTGGGATTTAGCCGCATCATCGAGATGGACTGGTGGGACAAGACGCAGCTCGGCGGCGTTGAGATCACCCACGTGCCGGCGCGGCACTGGGGAGCGCGCATCTTCCGCGACATGCATCGTGGGTATGGCGGCTACGTTCTGCGCGCGGGCAAACATTCGCTGTACCACGCCGGCGACACCGCCTACTTCGACGGCTTCCGCGAGATTGGC